>ENA-ORCL01000022-ORCL01000022.1-human-gut-metagenome-genome-assembly--contig:-NODE-22-length-73134-cov-111.709076_pt1 | contig 73134 bp, 53 predicted proteins | sample MGYA00242987_ERZ507988 | MGnify/ENA primary metagenome ERZ507988 (study PRJEB26167, sample SAMN06115466) | human gut metagenome | host: Homo sapiens | place: China:Hubei | collected 2016-05-19... | reverse complement strand
CATAGTTATTTTCTATTTGTTCCGCTATACTATCAGGTAAGCACACACTTTTTAGTGAATCTAAGCATTGTCCCTTAGATATGTAAGGAACAATGCTACAGATAAAACATACTAGGAATTTTTTTATTATCATGATTTCTATTTTTTGATTGTTCTATAATAATATTTTCCACTTGATACATCCTTATTAGAGGAAGGTCTTGTTTGTATAATTTTTGGCATTGGCACTTCTTTCCACCCCAAATTGCCTTTTGATGGTGATGTATAAGAACGAGATGTTTGTATATAAGTCTTTGATTGCATTTTTTTTATAGAACGCTTACAGCATATTATATATAATACCTCTCAAGGCAAAAGGTTTTATGAAAAACTTTCCCAAAAGAGAGTATGTTATAATTCCCCAAACTATGGATAATGGAAGAACCACGAAAAAACACCAATCAGGAATCTTATAGTTATAACCATTCCCTTCGAATTTTTTATTTATCAACCATATCTTTTTGTTAGGGAAAAATCTTAAATAAGAGTATATTAATATCATTAGTAGATAAATGGATAACAAATATCCATCATTTCTATGGTATGAATCCCTTAATAGTTCGCACAAAATAATGCGAATGGGGAAAAGAGAAACGCAAAGACCATTGCCATATACAATGGGCTAAGAAACTTTGTGGACTCTCTTTTTTTGTTATAAGCCCAATATACTCTATAAAATATATAATCTATCATATTACCATTCTAATAATACATAAAGTATTCCTTTCTTTTTGTATTTTTGTCCCAAGCATTACATTATCTCCAGCAAATCTTGACTTTTGGCCCATACCAAATGTAGAGCCACAGCATGATGGTGATGACGAGACAAACGATTGACGACCAATGGCTTGGGTCGGAGAGGCATTTGAAATAAAAATTGAACAGACCATGGAAGCAGGCCACCAGTATAAGAGAATGCGTATCACGGATAAGCTTGTCAAGACCAAAAGAAGCAAGGAGCAACAAGGCAAAGAAGCCCACATCCCCTATTTGCCATGCTCTGCAATGCCAAAAGAACCAAAGCAAAGTGGTGAGCAGCAGTCGGTGAATGATTTTGCAGCCAATTAGTTCGCTATAAAGGTATCCACGCCAGCCCACCTCTTCGAAGAAGGCATAGAGCAGATATACAAACAATAACCACAAACAGAGTCCAATCTCCTTGTAATCAACAATGCCAAACAGAACAAAAGGCACCGCCAATGTGAGGATGCTCTTGGTGACCGATGTACCAAAAAGAGATGTCTTCATTTTTCTTCGAAGCGCCAAGATAACGACAATCGCGCCTATGAGTGGACTCAAGCCACCTACGAAATCCCACAAATTGACGTGGGATGGGTCTATGGTCTCAAAGCGGGTTGAGACGACTCTTATTAATACCGCCAGAACATAGAAAAGCATGATGCTCCATGTCCGCTTCTGTTTTAATATGGATGATATCTTCATTTAGATGGGATATTTGGTTCAAAGTTATATTATTTTTTCTTAAATCGAGCGGAATGTATGGGATTTGTTGTCTTTATTGTCTGTTGTCATTTTATCAGTCTATATTATCTTCCCAGAGAAGGTCCGTTACTTCTACTTCAAGCGGTGCAGAAAACTCTGTTAAGGCTTTTTTCTTTCATTTTGCAAAGATAATCATTTTTTCTGAGAATCTGTCCTTTTTCTGCTGTCTTTTTCTCTTTTTCGCTCCCACGATTGTTGTATTCGCTCCCATGATTGTCGCTTTCGCTTCCATGATTGTTGCATTCGCTCCCATGATTGTCGCATTCGCTCCCATGATTCTGTTGTCATATTCCTCTTTCGAATGTTTGTCCCACACACCCTACCTGTAGGGGCAGAAGCTTTAAAAAATTGCCTGGAGTTTTAAAGCTTTTGCCCTTACAGGGCGCGTTGCTAATTGCCTTATACCCAGGGCGTTGCCCTGGGCTGTGAGCTTCTGCCCCTTCAGGGCGTGCTGCTTGCGTCTTTTGTCCTGCTAATTGCTTTATACCCAGGGCGTTGCCCTGGGCTGTGAGCTTCTGCCCTTTCAGGGCGTGCTGCTTGCGTCTTTTGCAAGAAAAAGCATTCACATTTTGGGCTTTTCTGTCACAAAGGGTTCACCGTTTTACGTCATTTGTGACGTTTCGGTGAATACCTGTGAAGGGAGGGTTCACGCCATGAATCCCCTCTGTTTATCGGGCTTCCGGCGCAGATGTGAAGGGTGAACCCTCGTTTCTTGCTTTATACGCATACGCGAAAGAAAATAAATAAAGAAAGAAAACAGCAGTATGGGTAATGCCATTAAAACATATAAAAGAATATATATATATTATTATAGACGTTCACAGCTTCACACAAAGGTCTCGCCCGATAAGTTATTCAGGCCAGCCAATGACTAACAGAGATTTCCCGGTAAGTCATTGAGCCGTCTCAGTGACTTACCGGGAAATGGTAACTATTATGCTGAACTCAACAGTCGCAAATAAGCGCTACACACCCTGAAAAACTGCCATTATGTGTTTGGTGCGAAAAGAAAATTTGACAAAAAATCGGGAAAATGCGCATAATTCATGAATAAACATGAAGAAAATCGCGAAAACGATGTAAAAGAAAACGAAAAAAGTGGAGAAATGAGGGGATTTGCTGGGCCCAAAACAGGGGATGCGGGGCTAAAAACAGGGGATTGGGGCACTCCAAAAAAAAGCGCATCCCCTGTGGATGCACTTCGCAAAACCCGACCAAATCCACAACACAAAAAGTGGATGAAAACAAAAATTACTACCCTTTTTGAACAGTTAATACTACCAAAACTGCTGCCGTGCCGATTCATTTCAATATTTATATATAAACAACGCGAGAAAAATGGTATAAAGTATTAATAATAAGGGGGATGCGAGAAAAATGGATTAGAAAAAGTGCTTCTAATCCCCAATTTTGTTTTTTGCCCGGCATAACGGCAGTATTGGCAGAGGGCAAAAAAACTTTCTTGAAAATGCGGATTTCTCTTAATTTCTTTTGTGTTACGATATTTTTTGTGTATCTTTGCAAGATAAACTGATAAAGAAATAAATGAGAAAACGATTCATCCACATATTATGGGCTTTGTTGGGTGCAGGCATCCTGTTCTGTATCCTGGGTTTTGTAGCCGTTTGGAATGGTTTGATAGGCTATATGCCCGAGATAGAGGACTTGCAGAACCCCATCAACCGCTTTGCCACACAGGTGTATTCATCTGACGGCAAGGTGTTGGGAACCTGGAACCTGAACAAGGAGAACAGAATCGTGATCCCTTACGACAAGATGTCGCCCCACCTCGTAGAGGCACTCGTTGCCACAGAGGACGAGCGCTTCTATGAGCACTCGGGCATCGACTTCCGTGCCCTGGGCCGAGCCATCGTGAAGCGAGGACTCATGGGACAAACCAATGCCGGAGGAGGCTCCACCATCACCCAGCAGTTGGCGAAGCAGTTGTATAGCGAGACAGCCAGCAGCACCGTGCAGCGCTTCTTCCAGAAACCCATAGAGTGGGTGATAGCCGTCAAGCTGGAGCGTTATTACACCAAGCAGGAGATCATCGCCCTCTATCTCAACTACTTCGACTTCCTGCACAATGCGGTGGGCATTAAGACCGCTGCCAACACTTACTTCAACAAAGAGCCCAAAGACCTGACGGTGTGCGAGGCAGCCACCCTCATCGGACTCTGCAAGAACCCCTCGCTCTTCAACCCCGTTCGCTATCCCGACCGCTGTCGGGAACGAAGAAACGTGGTGTTGCAGCAGATGGTGAAGGCAGGCTATATGAACCGCTCGGAGTACGCCAAGTATTCTGCCGAACCCCTTACCCTCGACTTCCACCGTACCGACCATAAGGACGGCACAGCCACCTATCTGCGCGAGTTCCTCCGCCAGTATATGACCGCCAAGCGCCCCGTGCGCTCCGACTATCCTTCGTGGAACAGAGTGCAGTTTGTCATCGACTCAATAGCCTGGGACACAGATCCCCTCTATGGCTGGTGCAACAAGAACTTCAAGAAGGACGGCACCCCCTATAACGTCTATGCCGACGGTCTGAGAGTGTTCACCACGATAGACAGCCGTATGCAGAAATATGCCGAGGAGGCAGTCTACAAGCATGTGGCAGGCTATCTGCAGCCCGCCTTCGACCGTGAGAACAAGCCCAAGCCCAGTGCTCCTTTCTCCGACAAGCTGACGCCCAATCAGATACGCTCCATCCTGACCCGATCCATCACCCAGAGCGAGCGCTACCGCACCATGAAGGCGGCAGGCTATTCGCCCGAGGAGATACACGACGCCTTCAGAAAGAAGGTGGAGATGACCGTCTTTACCTATCATGGCGACATCGACACCCTGATGAGTCCGCTCGACTCCATACGTTACTACAAGGGTTTCCTGCGTTCGGGCTTCATGAGCATGGATCCCAAGACGGGAGCAGTGAAAGCCTATGTGGGCGGTCTCGACTATACACACTTCATGTACGACATGGTGAGCCTGGGACGCCGACAGGTGGGTTCCACCATCAAGCCATTCCTCTACAGTCTGGCGATGGAGAACGGATTCACCCCCTGCGACATGGCGCCCAACCGTCAGCAGACCTATATCGTGGCAGGCAGACGCTGGACACCCCGCAACGCCAACCATTCGCGCTATGGACAGATGGTTCCGCTGAAGTGGGGTCTGGCACAGAGTAACAACTGGATCAGCGCTTATCTGATGAGCAAGCTGAACCCACAGCAGTTTGTGCAGCTGCTGCGCGATTACGGCATCAACAATCCCGACATCCATGCCTCGATGAGTCTCTGTCTGGGTCCTTGCGAGGTGAGTGTGTCGGAGATGGTGAGCGCCTATACCGCCTTTGCCAACCACGGCATCAGGACCTCGCCGCTCTTTGTGAGCCGCATCGAGGACAACGAAGGCAACACGATAGCCACCTTCCAGCCCCGCATGAACGAGGTGATCAGCGCCGACAACGCCATGAAGATGCTTACCATGCTGATGGGCGTGGTAGACCAGGGCACGGCGGGACGACTGAGATACCGCTACAACATGGAGGGACAGATAGGAGCGAAGACGGGAACCACCAACAACAACAGCGACGGATGGTTCATTGGCTTCACACCGCAGTTGGTGACAGGCTGCTGGGTGGGAGGCGAGGACCGCGACATCCACTTCGACTCCATGAGTATGGGACAGGGAGCCACGATGGCGCTCCCCATCTGGGCCATCTTCATGAAGAAGGTTTATGCCGACCCAACGCTGGGCTTCAGTCCGATGGAGAAGTTTGACATTCCTGCTGACTATAATCCCTGTGCGAGTCAGACGGAAGATGAATTCGGTGAAGAAGGCATCGATGAAGTTTTTGAATAAGCAAGCATCCTGCAATGATGGCAATATAGATGAGGCCTAATTGCAGGATGCTTATTTTTATCCCCTCTATGCAGGCTCCCGGCAGCATGACTATCAGCTGCAGGGCATGCTGGGTGGCAGAGGTGGTGAGGCCCAGCAGGTATGCCAGTCCGCCCTGCAGCAGGGAGAATCCCGGCAGGAGGAAGAACGAGAGCAGCAGCGACAGACTGACATAGATGATGACCGTGGCAGCGGGAATGGCGACAAACGAGCTGAGTACGGAATAGCAGGCGATGTTGCCGAAATAATAGCACACCAGCGGTGTGGTTCCCACCTGGGCAGCCACCGATATCGCCACCATTGCCCATGCCCAGCCCAAGGGCTTGCGGCGGGTGACCGAGGCAGGCAGAAGGCTGTAGATGGGCTTGTGGAGCAACAGGATGGACAGCACGGCGGCAAAGGACAGCTGAAAGCTGATGTCGAAGAGGTGGAGAGGCTGGATGATGAGCATCACGATGGCAGCGAGAGTCAGGTTGCTCACAGCCGTCGAGTTGCGTCTGGTTAGCAGGGCGAAACTGTAGATGCTGATCATTGAGGCAGCCCTGACGGCACTGGCAGGCAGGGCGATGAGGAATACGTATGCCCAGATGGCAGTCACGCTGATGGGTACGGCGATGAGCCGCCATCGTTTTCTGCCTCCTGCCAGGAGGATGAAGAGCTGAAAGATGATGCCGATATGCAGTCCGCTGATGGCCAGGATGTGGCTGGCACCCGAGGCCTTGAAGGTTTGTCGGGTGTCCTTGCTGAGGCTGCCTTTCTCGCCCAGTGTCATGGCGGTGATGATGGCTTGCTGCTGCGATGCAAGATGCTGGCTGCCAATGCGTTCTGTGAGTTCACTTCGCAGACTGAGAGCCTTCAGGCGGGTGCGGTCGAGCGCCGACAGATGGCTGTAGGAACGCGTCGTTGCGGGTTGCCGGTTCTGCTCTTCCTGCAGAGAGGTGAGCAGGGCGCCAGCTATCAGGAAGGCGGCGAGGATGAGGAGCGACTTGTGCAGCTCGTTCTTCACCAAGATGGCGAAGGCAGAGGCGGCGAGCATGATGAGCAGCCAGTAGGAGGGAGGAAGGGTGACGACGTGGAAGTGCGCAATGACAATGCCCGACACAAGCATCAAGCAGAGAGCCTGAGTGGGGCACGAATTGAAGAACTTTCGCCTTCTGAGGACTGTCTTTGCGCCAGAAATCTTCATTTAATCTTTAATTTCTGCAAATATAGGAATTTTTTTTCGTCTAAATGTAGTTTTTTTTGTAATTTTGCAAAGTTTTATAGAATACAATAAAAATCATTATAATGAACGTTTCATACAAATGGCTTAAAGAATACGTCGATTTCGACCTTACTCCCCAGGAGACAGCGGACGCGCTGACTTCTTGCGGTCTCGAAGTCGATGCTTTGGAAGAAGTACAGTCCATCAAGGGTGGACTGAAGGGTCTTTACGTAGGTAAAGTGTTGACATGCGAGATGCATCCCAATAGCGATCACCTCCATGTCACTACTGTAGATTTGGGCAAGGGCGAGCCCCAGCAGATTGTATGCGGTGCCCCCAACGTGGCAGCAGGACAGAAAGTCATCGTAGCCGACCTGGGCTGCGTGCTCTACGACGGCGACAAGAGTTTCACCATCAAGCGCAGCAAGCTTCGCGGCGTGGAGAGTCTCGGCATGATCTGTGCCGAGGACGAGATAGGAGTAGGAACCTCTCACGACGGCATCATCGTGCTGCCAGAGGATGCTCCCGTAGGTCAGCCAGCAGCAGAGTATTATCACTTGGAGAGCGACTGGCTCATCGAGATAGACATCACAGCCAACCGAGCTGATGCCCTGGGTCATTGGGGAGTGGCACGCGACCTCTATGCGTGGCTGAAGCAGAACGGATATCAGACCAGTATGCATCGTCCTTCGTGCGATGAGTTCGTTGTCGACAACGAGGACCTGCCTATCGAGGTGGAGATTCAGAACACCGAAGCCTGCAAGCGCTATGCCTGTGTGAGCATCACCGACTGCGAGGTGAAGGAGAGTCCTAAGTGGCTGCAGGACAAGCTGAACATCATCGGCTTGCGTCCTATCAACAACATCGTGGACATCACCAACTATATCATGATGGCTTACGGACAGCCACTGCATTGCTTTGATGCCGACATGGTGACAGGACATAAGATCGTGGTACGCACCCAGCCAGAGGGAACCAAGTTTGTGACCCTCGACGGTGAGGAGCATACCCTGGGCGAGCACGACCTGAGCATCTGCAACGCCGAGGAGCCTATGTGTATCGCAGGTATCTTTGGCGGTAAGGGTTCGGGAACCTACGACACCACCAAGAGTGTGGTGTTGGAGAGTGCCTACTTCCATCCAACATGGATTCGCAAGAGTGCCCGCCGTCACGGACTGAGCACCGACGCCAGCTATCGTTTTGAGCGCGGTGTAGACCCCAACGGACAGATTTATGCCCTCAAGCAGGCTGCCATCCTCTGCAAGCAGTTGGCAGGCGGAAAGATCAGCATGCAGATCAAGGACGTATATCCAGAGCCTATCCAGAATTTCCCTGTGCGCCTGAACTATGAGTATGCACACCGTCTCATCGGTAAGGAGATCGGTGCAGAGACCATCAAGAATATCGCCACCTCATTGGAGATGAAGATTGTGAAGGAAGATGCCGAGGGCCTCGACCTCCTCGTTCCAGCCTTCCGTGTTGACGTGCAGCGTCCTTGCGACGTGGTGGAGGACATCCTGCGTATCTACGGATACAACAACGTGGAGATTCCTACCCAGCTGAAGAGCTCGCTCACCGTACAGGGCGAGGAAGACAAGCACTACCACACCCAGAACATCGTGGCAGAGCAGCTGGTAGGCGAGGGCTTCATGGAGATACTGAACAACTCGCTCACCAAGGCAAGCTATTATACCGACTTCGAGCTCAACGCATATCCCGACGAGCACACCGTGAAGGTGATGAACCCTCTGAGTGCCGACCTGGGAGTGATGCGCCAGACCATGCTCTTCGGTGGACTGGAGAGTGTGTCGCGCAACATCAACCACAAGAGCCAAAACCTGAAGTTCTTCGAGGTGGGCAACACCTATTTATATAATAAGGAGAAATGGGATGCCGAGAATCCTATCAAGGGCTACAGCCAGGAAGGTCACATCTCGCTCTTCATCACCGGTAAGCGCGTAGAAGGCAACTGGGCTCATGCCGACGAGCAGAGCAGCATCTACGAGCTGAAGGCTGTGGTGGAGAACATCCTGCGCCGTGTGGGTATGCCACAGAACAATGTGGTGCTGAAGCACAGCGACAACAATATCTTCTCAAAGGGTGTGCAGTATGAGACCCGTGCCGGAAAGGTATTGGTAGAGATGGGTATCCTGAGCCTGAAGCTGAAGAAGGCTTTCGATATCGAGCAGGACGTGTTCTATGCCGATGTGCACTGGGACAACCTGATGAAGGCCATCAAGAAGGTGAGCCTCACCTATACCGATATCAGCAAGTATCCTTCTGTAAGCCGCGACCTGGCACTCCTGGTCGACAAGAGTGTGGAGTTTGAGCAGATAGAGATGATCGCCCGTCAGACAGAGAAGAAGCTCCTCAAGAGTGTGGTTCTCTTCGATGTGTATGAGGGCAAGAACCTGCCAGAGGGCAAGAAGAGTTACGCAGTGAACTTCATCCTGCAGGACGAGGAGAAGACTCTCAACGACAAGCAGATCGATGCCATCATGAAGAAACTCATTGCCAACCTCACAGGCAAGTTGAATGCTGAATTGAGATAATTTTGGAGTTAACTCCTTCACATCATATAATAAGTATAACAACAAAACATATTAAATTTTATTCCAATGGGAAGAGCATTTGAATATCGTAAGGCTACAAAGCTGAAAAGATGGGGCCACATGGCCAAGACATTTACTAAGTTAGGTAAGCAGATTGCAATTGCAGTAAAGGCTGGCGGTCCAGAGCCAGAGAACAACCCTACCTTGCGTGCTATCATCGCCAACTGTAAGCGTGAGAACATGCCTAAGGATAACATCGAACGTGCCATCAAGAACGCTTGTGGCAAGGATACAAGCGATTACAAGGAGGTGACTTACGAGGGATATGGTCCTCACGGTGTTGCCATCTTCGTTGACACATTGACAGACAACACCACACGTACCGTAGGTGACGTGCGCTCAGTGTTCAATAAGTTCAATGGCAACATGGGTACCACAGGTTCTCTTTCTTTCCTCTTCGACCACAAGGCTGTGTTCACCTTCAAAAAGAAGGAAGGCATGGATATGGACGAGATGATTCTCGACCTGATCGACTATGGTGTAGAGGATGAGTTCGACGAGGATGAGGAGAACAACGAGGTCACTATCTACGGTGCTCCTACAAGCTTCGGCGACATCCAGAAGCACTTGGAGGCTGAGGGCTTCGAGGTGACCGGTGCTGAGTTCACCTATATCCCTAACGACCTGAAGGACGTTACTCCTGAGGAGCGTGAGACTATCGACAAGATGGTGGAGAAGCTGGAGGAGTTTGACGATGTTCAGACCGTCTATACCAACATGAAGCCAGAGGCTTCTGAGGAGGCAGAATAAGCATTCTTTTTCGTATGATATTTAAGTTTTGTCTTAAAGCTTTTGCCCTTACAGGGCGTTTAGGGCATTGCCGTTTATACCCAGGGCGTTGCCCTGGGCTAGGAGGGGTTGCCCTTACAGGGCGCTTGGCGAAAATTAAATAATCATACGAGCACGCCCTGAAAGAATTAGTCCAATTCAGCGCTGCTTTTACTGGCACGCCCTGAAAGGATTAGCCCAATTCATCGCTGCTTTTATCGGCACGCCCTGAAAGGATTAGCCCAATTCATCGCTGCTTTTATCTGCACGCCCTGAAAGGATTAGCCCAATTCATCGCTGCTTTTATCTGCACGCCCTGAAAGGATTAGCCCAATTCAGCGTTGCTTTTATCGGCACGCCCTGAAAGGATTAGCCCAATTCAGCGTTGCTTTTATCGGCACGCCCTGAAAGGGCAGAAGCTCATAGCCCAGGGCATCGCCCTGGGTTTTGTGTTTATTTCACTATGCGCCCTGTAAGGGCAAAAGCTTTAAAATAAGGAGAAAACATTATGATTAATTCTAACAACGAAAATCAGGATAAGTTGCAGAAGGTGACCTATCAGACACACGGCACCTGTTCAAAGTACATCTGCATCAGTGTGGATGAGGACGGAACAGTAAGGGATGCTGAGTTTATCGGCGGTTGTGACGGCAACACCAAGGGCGTATGCGCTCTGATAAGAAACATGAAGGCCAAGGACGTGATAGCCCGACTGAAAGGCATCACCTGCGGCAACAAGCCAACCAGTTGTCCAGACCAGTTGGCTACTGCCCTTCAGCAAATGGGGTATTAATTTAGCATGGCGATATGTTCAAGCTTTAGTACTTGAACGTATCGTCCAACAAAATTTTCTGGGGATTGGAAGCCGAACGGTAGATGAAACGGAAGGAGAAGTGGGCTTCCTTATAGCTCTTGAGTGCCGGGTTGTTGTCGAGTGCCTGTTTCTGCAGATTGTGCAGTTTGTTACGGTTCAGGGCTATCGCCTCGGCATTGTCAGCCTTGTTGCGCAAGCTGAGATAATAAATATAAGTGCGTGAGTCTTTGTCAAACACAGCGCTGTCGGTACGGCTGTCGTTGATGTAAGGGGTGGGACATACCTTCTCTGTGTATTCGCGGGCTTCGCGTACAGCCCTGTCTTCCATGCTCTCAGTGCATGACGCCATGAGGGCAAAAGTCATGATACCGAATAAAATCTTTTTCATCTTTTTTTCTTCGTTTTTGAATTTTGTCACAAAGTTACTGCAAAATTCGTAATCCTGCAACATTTGACCCTGATTTTTCTGTCAGAAGCTCTAACTTCTCTAACTTCTGAACTTGTTAAAGTTGAGTAAATGCGAAAAAAAAGCGCAAAAAAATTGGTTTTCTCCTAAAAATAAGGTAATTTTGCATCCTAAAGTATAAATATTTTATGGAGAATATCAACAAAATACGAAATTTCTGTATTATTGCACATATAGACCATGGTAAAAGTACCCTGGCAGACCGATTGTTGGAGAAGACACAGACCATCAAGATCACTGAGGGTCAGATGCTCGACGACATGGATTTGGAGCGAGAGAGAGGTATCACCATCAAGAGCCATGCCATCCAAATGGAGTACAAGGCAAATGACGGACAAACCTATATCCTCAACCTCATTGATACTCCGGGACACGTGGATTTCTCTTACGAGGTTTCACGTTCCATCGCTGCCTGCGAGGGAGCGCTCCTGGTAGTTGACGCCACACAGGGTGTGCAGGCGCAGACCATCTCCAACCTTTATATGGCCATAGATCACGACTTGGAAATCATTCCTGTCATCAACAAGATAGACATGCCTTCGGCCATGCCCGAGGAGGTGGAGGACGAGATCGTAGAACTCATCGGATGCAAGCGCGAGGAGATTCTGCGTGCCTCAGGAAAGACAGGTGAGGGCGTAGAGGATGTGCTCGAGGCTGTGGTGAACCGTGTGCCTCATCCCGAGGGTGACAACAAGGCACCTTTGCAGGCACTGATCTTCGACTCTGTGTTCAACTCCTTCCGTGGCATCATCGCCTACTTCAAGATAGAGAACGGAACCATCCGTAAGGGTGACAAGGTGAAGTTCTTCAACACCGGAATGGAATATGATGCCGATGAGATCGGCGTGCTGAAGATGGACATGATAGCCCGCAACGAGCTGGGAACAGGCGAGGTGGGATATATCATCTCGGGTATCAAGAACGCCACTGAGGTGAAGGTGGGTGATACCATTACACATGTTGCGCGTCCCTGCGAGAAAGCCATTGCCGGTTTCCAGGAGGTGAAGCCTATGGTCTTTGCCGGTGTCTATCCCATAGACCCCAGTGACTACGAGAACCTGCGTGCCTCGTTGGAGAAGCTGCAGCTCAATGATGCCAGTCTCACCTTTATGCCGGAGAGCTCTGTGGCTTTAGGCTTCGGTTTCCGTTGTGGCTTCTTGGGTCTGCTCCACATGGAGATCATACAGGAACGACTCGACCGCGAGTTCAACATGGACGTCATCACCACCGTGCCCAACGTATCCTATATGGTATACGACAAGCAGGGCGGTGAGAAAGAGGTGCACAATCCTTCGGGACTGCCCGACCCAACGATGATCGACCATATCGAGGAACCCTATATCCGCGCCACCATCATCACATCGTGCGACTATATTGGTCCTATCATGAAACTTTGTCTCGACAAGCGAGGCGAGCTCATCAAGCAGGAGTATGTGAGTGGCAACCGTGTGGAGCTGCACTTCATGCTGCCTCTTGGCGAAATCGTTATCGACTTCTATGATAAGCTGAAGAGCATCTCCAAGGGATATGCTTCCTTCGATTATCACATAGACAGCTTCCGTCCTTCCGACCTGGTGAAGCTCGACATTCTGCTCAACGGTGAGCCTGTGGATGCCCTGAGTACCCTGACCCACCGTGAGAATGCAGTTGCCTTTGGTCGCAGAATGTGTGAGAAGTTGAAAGACCTGATACCCCGTCAGCAGTTTGATATCGCTATACAGGCTGCCATCGGAGCTAAGATTGTGGCACGCGAAACCATCAAGCAGGTACGTAAGGACGTTACAGCCAAGTGTTATGGTGGTGACGTAAGCCGTAAGCGCAAACTGTTGGAGAAGCAGAAGAAGGGTAAGAAGCGTATGAAGCAGATCGGTAATGTGGAGGTGCCACAGAAGGCATTCCTTGCCGTATTGAAACTCGACTAATCATTTCAAGTAAGATAAAAGCTATCAAGCAACATAAATCAAGGAGGCAGAATAATGAATGATTTAAGGACGATTACTCCCAAGCGTGATATTGCCAGGGAGTTGGCGCGTAAGTACAGTACGATGACTCACGACGAGCTCGACATCCTGGAGGGCATCCTGGAGCCAGTGAAATACGGCAAGGGCGAGATGATCCTTACGGAAGGTGAGGTGTGTCGTGGTATCTCTTATATCGAGAAGGGTCTTGTGCGCCAGTTCTATAATAAGAATGGCAAGGAGGTGACCGAGCATCTGGGCGTCGACCATACCATCTTTATGTGTATCGAGAGTCTTTTCAAGGAGGAGCCTACTCGTCTTCAGGTGGAGGCTCTTGAGGCTACCCTGGTTTATATCTTGCCTAAGGCGAAACTGGAGGCTGCCGCCATCCGCAATGTCAACATTCAGATGTTGTATCGTAAGATTCTGGAGGAGAGTCTCATCCAGTCGCAGGTTCATGCTGACCTGATGCGTTTCGAGACTGCGCCCAACAAATACAAGCGTCTGTGCGAACTGAGTCCTCAGGTGATGTTGCGTGCTCCATTGACTTACATTGCCAGCTATCTGCAAATGACTCCCGAGACATTGTCCCGCATCCGTTCGGGTGTGTTACTATAAAGATGCAATAACCAAAAAGTCCTGCTTCATCATTGTGAAGCAGGACTTTTTGGTTATTGAAAATTCGCATATTTGCCCCACACGCCTTGAACAGAATGATCGAAGCTAAAGGTCAGAAGCTCACAGAAGCAGCACGCCCTGAACCAACGGTCATCGGCCGAAGGTAAAGTTTTCTATAAGCAGCACGCCCTGAAAGGGCAGAAGCTCTTAGCCCAGGGCAACGCCCTGGGTATAAAGGCATTCAGCAATGCGCCCTGTAAGGGCAAAAGCTTTAAAACTTCAGGCAATAATAAAGCTTTTGCCCTTACAGGGCGACATGTTTGCGAACATAACAACCCAGGGCGTTGCCCTGGGCTAAGAGCTTCTGCCCTTTCAGGGCGTGCTGCTTTTATGAGTAAAGCATTTGTCTTAACTCCTTAACTCCTTAACTTCTTAACTCCTTTATTCAGTATACAGGAATCGCTTGATACTCTTCTTAGGAGTTTTCTCGAATTCCTCTTTGTGGATTCTTATTTCTGACACCTTGCAGTAGGCAGGAACCATGGTGTTAAGCTCCTGGCGGTTCTGCTCCATGATATCCATCAGCTCTTTCTCGCCTAAGTTGAGTGTCTGAGCCTCGTCGTAGTCGGGATGTACCAAGCCAATGAGCTTGTTGCCCTTCTGTATCACCACACTCTCGCTCACGAGTGCTAAAGAGTTGAGCTTGTCCTCGATCTCCTCAGGATAGATGTTCTGACCGCTGGCACCCAAGAGCATGTTCTTGCTGCGGCCCTTGATGTAGACATTGCCGTCGCCATCCATTGTGCCAAGGTCGCCGGTGTGGTACCATCCGTCCTTGTCGATAGTGTTGCGTGTGGCTTCCTCGTTCTTGTAGTATCCCAACATCACGTTAGGACCCTTTGCCAGGATCTCACCAGGAACATTCTCAGGGTCAGGACTGTCGATCTTCACCATCATGTTCTTGGCAGCCTTGCCGCAAGAACCCAGTACGAAATATTTGTAGTCCTCATAGCAGATGATAGGCGCACACTCTGTGGCACCATAGCCCACGGTGTATTTGAAACCAATGCCATGCAGGAAGCTCTCCACCTCCTTGTTGAAGGCAGCACCACCGATGATAATCTCGTAGAAGTTGCCTCCGAAGGCCTGTGTCACCTGTTCGCATATCTTCTCGCGCACCTTCTTGCTGATGACAGGCATGTGGAGAAGCATACGCATGCGGTTGTTCTGAATCTTGGGGAACACCTTCTTGCGGATAATCTTCTCGATGATGAGCGGCACAGCAATGATGATGGCTGGCTTGATGCGGCTGAAAGCCTCGGCGATGATAGCCGGACTTGGTATGCGGGTGAGGAAGAAGATGTGGCAACCGGAAAGAACCTCGAAGAGGAACTCGAACGCCATACCATACATGTGAGCCAGTGGAAGAATGCTGATGATAGGGTCGCCAGCCTTGATCTCCTTGGGCAATACACTCATAGCAAAGTCGAAGTTGCTCCAGAGTGCACGGTAAGGCACCATGACACCCTTGGAGAAGCCTGTAGTACCGCTGGTGTAGTTGATGAGCGCTATCTGGTCAGGGTTCTCCTCAATATAATAATGTACGTGTTCCTTGCGGAAATACTTAGGGAACTTGATACCGAACATCTCGTTGAGATGCTCGCGTGCATAGGTGAGTTTGTCGGTACGTGATACCACCAGAGAATAGTCGGGTATATAGATGATTCCCTCTAATCCGGGCATCTTGGTAGCGTCAATCTGTGTGGCAACGACATCGCCCACAAACAGCAGTTTGGCATCGCTATGGTTGACGATGTTATGGATTTGCTCTGGCATAAACTCGTGCAGGATAGGCACGGCGACAGCTCCATAGGTAAGAGTTGCCAGGAAGGCCACTGCCCAGTTGGCACTGTTTCTACCGCAAAGGGCAATCTTGTCACCTTTTACTACGCCAGAATTCTCGAACATGATGTGCAATTTCTCTATTTTGCGTGCTACATCGTGAAACTGCAAGGTAGCTCCCTTGTAGTCGGTAAGAGCATCCATGTCCCAATGGTCGATGATGCTCTTTTGGATAAGTGCATTAAAGCTTGGTATCTCCATATGCTTGTATTCTAATAGAATTGTCTAAGTGGTTTATGAGGCTGCCTCTTGATACAGGTAGCGCTTGATGGATTTCTTGGCAGTCTTCTCAAACTCGTTCTCGTGTATCTGAATGCCGGAAATCTTGGCAAACGATGGCATCTGGGAGTTGAGTTCCACACGGTTCTGATCCATGATGTGCTCCAGGTCCTCAGCGGTAAAGCCCATGGATGAAGCCTCGTCATAGTCGGGGTGGATCAGCGCCACGAGTTTGTTGTTTCGCTGAACAATGATGCTCTCGCTGACCAATGCCATCGAGTTGAGTCTGTCTTCTATCTCTTCGGGGTAGATGTTCTGTCCGTTGGCACCTAAGAGCATATTCTTGCTGCGTCCCTTGATAAAGAAATGTCCGTCGGCGCTCATGGTGGCCAGGTCGCCAGTATGGAACCAACCGTCCTTGTCGATGACAGCATGGGTAGCCTCGGGATTCTTGTAGTATCCTTTCATCACATTGATGCCACGGCAAACCAACTCGCCAGGTACGTTCTGTGGGTCGTCGCTCAGCACCTTTACCTCCATGTGCTTCACAGCCACGCCACAGCTTCCTGCCACGTAGTCGTCCTGATGGGCAAAGGTGATGAGGGGAGCTGTCTCAGTGGTTCCGTAACCCATAGCGATGGGGAAGCCGATGCTGACAAAGAAGTTCTCTATCTCCTTGTTAAGAGGCGCACCGCCTACTACGACCTCGTAAGGATGCTCGCCAAACTCGCCCAGCACAAACTCGCGTATCTTCTCCTTGATGCGTTTGCTCAGTACAGGCATGCTGGTAAGCAGTCTGACCCAGTTGGTCTGCACGCGTGGGAACACATGCTTTCTTACGATCTTGTCGATCACCAATGGCACGGCGAAGATGATGTCGGGCTTCGTCTCGTTGAGAGCCTCGGAAATCAGTGTAGGGCTGGGCTGGCGGGTGAGGAAGAAGATGTGGTTGCCCAATACGATATTGAAGATAAACTCGGTCATCAACCCGTACATGTGAGCCATGGGCAGGGTGGAGAGGATGTTGCAGTTCTTGCCTATCTTGGGTTTTACGGTGTCCATGAGATAGTCTAAGTTGCCCCAGAGGGCACGATAGGGCAGCATCACTCCCTTAGAGAAACCTGTAGTACCGCTGGTATAGTTGATCATTGCCAACTCCTCAGGGTCGTCAACATGATACTTGATATGTTCTTTGCGGAAATATTTGGGATACTTATGTCCGAAGATTTCATTGAGATGTTCGCGGGCATAAGTGAGTTTCTCAGAACGGGAAAGGACGAGCGAGAAATCGGGAAGATAGACGATACCTTCGAGCGAGGGCATCTCTTCGGCATTGATTTCTGTGGCTACTACATCGCCCACGAAGAGCATCTTGCTCTCGCTGTGGTTTACGATGTTGTGAATCTGTTCGGGCTTGAACTCATTCTGTATAGGAACCACGATGGCACCATAGGTAACAATGGCCAGGAAGGCTACTGCCCACTGGCTGCTATTTCGTCCGCAAACAGCTATCTTGTCGCCCTTTATCACACCGCTGTTCTCGAACAGGATGTGGAGCTTTTCTATCTTTCTGGCTACATCATGATATTGCAGTGTTGCTCCTTTGTAATCGGTAAGAGCATCCAAATGCCAATTGTTGATGATGCTTTGCTCAATATACGAGTTGAAACTTGGTATTGAATTCATTGCACAGTTTACAAAATTTTGTGCAAAGATACATTAATTTCTGCACACAACAAAAAAATATGTGCACAAAATGAATAAAAAGGGAAAAAAAGTGGTTTTTCTTGCATTATAGCCCATGAATGTGGGCTATAATGCTGTTGTGATTATTCATATCGCATCGATTTGGCTGGATGGATATGGGAGATGAGGTAGCTGGGTGCCACCAGCATGAAGACGCTGATGAGGAGTGTTGCCACATTGAGCGCCACGATATACAAGGCATTGATCTCTACGGGAACGGTGCTCACATAATAGGTCTGTGCGTCCAACTTGATGATGCCGAAGGCTTGCTGAAGCGCTAAGAGTCCTAAAGACAGGACATTGCCGATGAGCATTCCCTTGCCGATGATGAAGACGGCAAACCACATGAAGGTGTGGCGGATGGTCTTATTGCGTGCGCCCAAAGCCTTCAGGATGCCTATCATCGAGGTGCGTTCCAGGATGATGATGAGCAAGCCGCTGATCATCGTCACGCCTGCCACGATGAGCATCAGGGCGAGGATGATCCATACGTTGAGGTCCATGAGGTCGAGCCATTGGAAAATCTGTGGGTTCAGCTCCTTGATGGTGGCGCTGCTGTAGGTCTCGCCATAATGGTCTACTGTGCCTTTCACCTTGCTGATTACCCGACTCTCTACCATGTCAAGGTTGTCGAAGTTGTTGACGGAAAGCTCGGCTCCGCTTGCCTGGTCGCTTTCCCATCCGTTGAGTTTGACGGCCGTATAGAGGTCGGTGAAGACGATGGTCTCGTCGTATTTCTTCAGGTTGGTCTGGTAGATGCCCGCAATGGTAAACCTTCGCGTGCGTACACCGTTGTTGTCGAAGAAATAGGCAAAGATGCGCTGTCCTGACTTCAGGTGCAGTTTGTCTGCCATCAACTGAGAGACAAGAATCTTGTTGTGACTCACGCTGTCGGAGAAAGGAGGAATGCTTCCCTCCACCATGTTGTTGTGGATGAAGGTAGAGTCGAACTCAGGGCCCACTCCCTTGAATGCCACGCCCAGGAAGTCGCTGTCGGTCTTGAGGATTCCTTCCTTCATGGCAAAGCGCTGAACGTGAGCCACATCGGGAATATGTTTCAAGACGTCGATCATGGAGTCGTCGATGACGATGGGGTATTGTTCCATCTGCTGCAGGGTGAGGAAGTCGGCCACTTGTATATGACTTCCGAAGCCGATGACCTTGTCGCGGATGGTGTGTTTGAATCCCAGCACCACACAGACGGAGATAATCATGACGGCAAGTCCGATGGCTACTCCGGCAGTGGCAATATGTATGGCAGGGCGAGAAACTTTTCGTTTGTCGCCCTGCTCGCTGTATAATCTTTTAGCTATGAAAAGTGGAAAATGCATGTTGTAATGGAAAATGCATATAATATTGGAAAATGCATATTATATTCCTTCGTCCTCAACGCGTCCTGGATAAGCCTCCAAAGCCTTGGCAAGTACTATGAGTGCACGGTCCAGATCGTCTTTTTTCAGTACGTAAGCCATACGCACCTGGTTCTTGCCTGCACCGGGAGTGGTATAGAAGCCGGAGGCAGGAGCCATCATGATGGTCTCGCCCTCGTATTCGAACTCTTCAAGGCACCAACGGCAGAACTTGTCGGAATCGTCGATAGGCAGTTTGGCCACGGTGTAGAAGGCTCCCATAGGAATAGGAGAGTAGACACCGGGTATGCGGTTGAGTCCGTCGATGAGGCACTTGCGTCGCTCTACGTACTCATCGTACACATCGCGATAGTACTCTTCTGGCGCATCGAGAGAGGCCTCGGCTACAATCTGTCCGATAAGGGGTGGAGAAAGACGGGCCTGGCAGAACTTCATCACCGCCTTGCGTATCTCGGCATTCTTGGTGATGAGGGCACCCACACGGATACCGCACTCGCTGTAACGCTTCGATACAGAGTCGATAAGCACGGTGTTCTGTTCGATGCCTTCGAGGTGCATGGCACTGATATAGGGGCTTCCGGTATAGATGTACTCACGGTAGACCTCATCAGAGAAGAGGTAGAGGTCGTATTTCTTGACGAGGTCGCGAATCTGGTTCATCTCCCTGCGGGTATAGAGATATCCGGTAGGGTTGTTGGGGTTGCAGATCAGGATGGCGCGTGTGCGCTCGTTGATAAGCTCTTCGAACTTCTCGACCTTAGGCAAGGAGAAGCCTTCCTCTATCGTAGTGGCAATGGTACGTATCTTGGCACCTGCCGAGATGGCGAATGCCATATAGTTGGCATAGGCAGGTTCGGGCACGATGATCTCGTCGCCAGGATTGAGGCAACTCATGAATGAAAAGAGCACAGCCTCTGAACCTCCTGCTGTGATGATGATATCGTCGGCAGTAATGTTGATGTTGAACTTCTTGTAGTAATCCACCAGTTTCTCGCGATAGCTAAGATAGCCCTGGCTGGGAGAATACTCCAGGATGGTGCGGTCGATATGCTTCAGTGCATCAAGACCACACTGAGGAGTAGGGAGGTCGGGCTGACCGATGTTGAGGTGATACACCTTGACTCCTCGTTTTTTTGCTGCGGCAGCAAGAGGCGCCAACTTTCTGATAGGCGACTCTGGCATTTCAAGTCCACGTACTGATATTTCAGGCATCTTTAATACTTTCTGTTGAACTTTCGCAGGTTCAGGAGTTAACTTCCCGCACGCGCGAAAGTTGAGTTTTCTATATTATAGTTTTGCAAATACAAATGTGCTTGTTTTGCTTTCGGATGCAAAGGTAAGAAATTTCAGTGATATTTGAGAAAAGAAACGACAGATTTTTTATTTTTTATTAAATTCTGTAGCATTGTGTTGTTCTTATGCTTTCTTTTTTATAACTTTGCATCTCGAAAAAGATACGGAATTTTCGCAAGAGGGAGTCTTTTGGGAGTCCAGGAGATATCTCTGGAGTCCAGGAGATTTCTCTGGGGTTAAGGAGTTAAGACAAATGCTTTTGTGGATATGAAATAAAATGTTCAACATTTCCTCCAAGGCTATTGGCTATAACTTCTAACGACCGAAGGGAGTGATAACTTCTTTAACTTCTCTAACTTCTTAAAAAAAATAACTTCTCAAGAAGATAGTTTCTGTACTTGCGCGAGTTCTATTTTAATATTAATGACCAATTAAAAACGAATCGTTATGAGATCAAGAATGAGTACATGGTTTGAAACCAAAGTAAGATACACCAAGGCACAGGAGGATGGCTCCGAGAAGCCAGTTACCGAGGCTTATGTAGTAGACGCGCTGAGCTTTACCGAGGCTGAGAGTCGTATCACCGACGAGATGGCTGTCTATGTGTCTGGCGAATTTAAGGTGTCGGGCATCAGCAAGGCTGCCTATGGTGAGGTGTTCTTCAGTGATATGGATGGCGACGACAAATGGTACAAGGCCAAGTTGTCGTTTATCACCATTGATGACAAAACCGAGAAGGAGAAGCGTACCACCGTCAACTACCTGGTGCAGGCCAAGTCGCTTGCCCGTGCCCTGCGCTATATCGACGAGGTGATGGGTAAGACCATGAATGATTATGATGTTGTGGCTCTGGCTGAGACCAAGGTGATGGACGTGTTTGAACATACTGTTCCTGGAGAAAACAAGGAAGAGAAGAACGACAAGCCTGAGTACGAAGAGGCATAAAAACTTGCTAAAATTCATTAATACTATAATATAATGTATGATGTAGCAAAAAACTTGCATGAGGTGTTAGACCAGTTGCCTAAGGGTGTTCGTCTGGTCGCCATCAGCAAGTTTCATCCCGAGGAGTATTTGTCGGCTGCCTATGCAGAGGGACAACGAATTTTTGGAGAGAGTCATGAGCAGGAACTTGCCAAGAAGGTGGCAGACCTGCCCAAAGACATAGAATGGCATTTCATCGGTCATCTGCAGACCAACAAGGTGAAGTACATAGCGCCTTACATCAGTATGATAGAAGCTGTGGACAGTCTCAAGTTGTTGAAGGAAATCAACAAGCAGGCTGCCAAGCACGACAGGGTGGTGAAGGTGTTGTTGGAACTTCATATTGCAGCGGAAGAGACCAAGTACGGACTGACATTGGACGCTTGCCGTGCCTTGTTGGAAGAAGGAGAATGGCGTTCAATGGAGCATGTGCAGATTTGTGGACTGATGATGATGGCATCTAATACGGATGACACCGAGCAGATAGCCCGCGAGTTTGACACGGCAGCTCGCTTCTTCGATGAGGTGAAAGCCAAGTACTTTGCCGATGATGATGCGTTCTGTGAGCGCAGCTGGGGCATGAGTCATGACTATCCGATAGCTATCCAGCATGGAGCCACTTTGGTTCGTGTAGGTACAGCTATATTTGGACCACGCATTTACTAAATTAAGGAGATTTATTCTGGAGTTAATAAAGACTAACTCCAAAATAAATCTCCTTAACTCCCTTAACTCCTGAACTCTCTCCCTTCCTAATTCTTATTCATGATTTTCTGCAGGGCCGCCTCTTCGCCAACGATCCAGATGATGTCGCCTTTCTGGAAGGTGTAGGAAGGCGAAATTTTGGTGAGACTCTCCAAGCCTTCTTCCAGTCCGACAACCATACAGTCGTATTTGTCACGGATTCCGCTTTCGCTCAAGGTCTTGCCGCAGAACTCACTCTTTCCACTGATTACCAGCTGGCGAAGCTTCATCTCTCTTTTCTCTATATCCAAGTCCTCGGGTACAAGTTCAGTCTGCAGGGCGTTGTTGAACTTCTGTGTCTGTTCGTCATTGCCGATGATTTGCAGTTTGTCGCAGGGGAATATAGTGGTGTCGCCGTTGGGGATGTTGATTCTTCTTGATCCGCGATAGATGCTGCTCATGTCGATGCCGAAGCGCTGACGCAGGTTGAGTTCTCTCAGTGTGTGTCCGCACCAGGTAGAGTCTTCAGGCACCTCAAACTCGCTGATGTGGATGTCTCGGTCGAGCAGGTGTCCCTCGTAGAGAGGCCGTTTGGTGCCCTTCACCTGTGCCTCGATGTCGCGTGAGCGAAGGTTGCGGATGAACAGACGCTCCATCTTGATGCTTCGTTTCTTCGTTTTTCTGGAAACGATGATGAGCAATACCGCCACAATACCGATGCTGATCATCAGCGCATCGGTAAACCGGCTCAGGAAGTTGCAGATATAGAAGATAAAGCCCAGGGCTATCATAAACCTCACCACGATGGTGGAGAGGAGCGGTATGCGGTTGATGCTGCTCTCCACCCACAGTCGTTTCCACTCGTTGCTGTGGTTTTTCTTCATCACGATGGCACGCAGGAAGGGTGCTATGAAGATGACGGTGAGCACGCCCGTGATGGCATTGGCGTACCAGTGGAGTCGCCAGCCTGGCAGCAGGTTGCGCATTAAGGGAAGTACGAACGTGAACATCAAGGCTATGACAGCCGCACTCAGGATGGAGTAGGCCACGGTGTTGACAGTCATCTGTCTGAGGAGCGCCTTCCATTTGCTCTGTTGTGTGGTGGATGGGCGGTTGGTTGCCAGGTGGTTGAGTGCTGTGATCAACTTGTTGGGCAGATGCTTCTCCATGACCTGGTAGCTTGGCGTGGCAAGGCGTATCATATAAGGTGTAAGGAAGGTGGTGATGACCGAAACCGCCACGACCACAGGATACAGGAACTTGCTGATGACGCCCAAAGACAATCCCAACGAGGCGATGATGAACGAGAACTCGCCTATCTGAGCCATGGAGAAGCCGCATCGCATGGCCGACTTGAGCGACTCACCGCCCAGCATGAAACCAAAGGTTCCCAATACAGCCTGACCTATCAGGATGGTGAGCACGAGGGCAAGGATAGGCAGGGCGTAGTCGACCAGGATCTGTGGATCAACCAGCATACCCACCGACACAAAGAAGATGGCTCCGAAGAGGTTTTTAACAGGCTCTACCAGCTTGATGATTTTCTCTGCCTCAATGGTCTCGGCAAGGATGCTGCCCATGACGAAGGCACCGAAAGCACTGGAGAATCCCACCTTGGTGGACAGCACCGCCATGCCGCAGCAGAGTCCTAGGGACACGATGAGAAGCGTCTCGCTGTTGATGAGTTTGCGCACAGACCTGAGGAAGAGTGGGATGGCAAAGATGCCCACGATGAACCACAGGATGAGGAAGAAGACAATCTTGATGACCGACTCAAACATCTGTTCGCCGTCGGGCGTGTTTCCTCCTGCGATGGCCGAAAGCATCACCATCATAACAATGGCAAGAATGTCTTCCAGGATGAGCACACTCATCACCATACCGGCAAACTTCTGTTGCCGCAGTCCCATGTCGTCGAAGGCCTTATAGATGATGGTGGTGGAACTCATGGCAAGCATGCCTCCGAGGAAGATGCAGTCCATCTTGTTCCAGCCGAATCCATGACCCACGCTGATGCCCAGCATCATCATACAGAACACGATGACGACGGTGGAGATGATGGGCGATGCTCCCATCTTCACGATTTTCTTGAACGAGAAATCGAGTCCGAGCGAGAACAGGGTGAAGATGACGCCGATGTCTGCCCAGGTCTGAATGTCGTTGTCGTCGATCACTGACATGGTGTAGGGCATGTGGGGAGAGACCAGGAAACCTGCCACGATATAGCCTAACACAAGGGGTTGCTTGAGTTTCTTGAACAAGAGGGTAACAATTCCTGCTACCATCAGGATGAGTGCGAGGTCTTTTACGAGGAATGGAATTTCTGCCATGACTTTCTAATTTAACTTCTTTAACTTCCCCATTTGTGAAAGTTGAGTTACTTTCTAAAAGCAAAGGAGCTCATGAGCCAGAACCTGATGTGGTGTTTAGGTTTTGTTGGCATCATGAAGCTCCTTTACTTCTTATGATTAGTCGTTGTATTCGGCTGTTATTTCTGCTATTTTGACGATGGTCTGAACTACTTTCTCCATGACCTGTATGCTGACGAACTCGTGAGGACCATGGAAGTTGACACCACCGGCGAAGATGTTAGGACAGGGCAGACCTTTGAAACTGAGCTGTGCTCCGTCGGTTCCTCCACGGATAGGTTCCACGCGAGGAGGAACTCCACTTTCCTGCATGGCTCTCAGCACGATGTCGATGACATGCATGTTGGGGTCTATCTTCTCCTTCATGTTGTAGTATTGGTCGTTGATCTCGGCCGTGCAGGTTCCCTCGCCGTATTTCTCGTTGAGTTTCTTGGCGCAATCGGCAATGAATTTCTTGCGGTCTTCGAACTTGCTGCGGTCGTGGTCGCGGATGATGTAGCTGAGCTTGGCTTCCTCGCATCGGCTCTCGATGCCAATGAGGTGATAGAAACCCTGGTAGCCCTCGGTAGCCTCTGGTGTCTCGTCCTCGGGAATCATGTTCTGGAACTCTACGGCGAGTCGGCTGGCGTTCACCATCTTGCCCTTGGCATAACCGGTATGCACGCTCACACCCTTAATCTTGATCTTGGCACCAGCGGCATTGAAGTTCTCGTATTCGAGGTCGCCCAAGTCGCCGCCGTCAACGGTGTAAGCCCAGTCGCAGGCAAACTTGTCTACATCGAAATGATGAGCTCCCATACCGATCTCCTCGTCAGGGTTGAAGCCTACACGTATGTCGCCGTGCTTGATTTCGTTGTGGTCGCGCAGATAGCACATCGCCTGTACGATTTCGGCAATACCAGCCTTGTCGTCGGCTCCCAGCAGAGTGGTGCCGTCTGTGACGATGATGTCTTCGCCCTTATGGGCTTTCAGCTCAGGGAACTTGCTCACGCTTGATATGATGCCAGGGCTCAGTTCGATGTCGTTTCCATCATAGTTGCGTATGATTCTTGCCTTGACATCCTTGCCACTTGCATCAGGACTGGTGTCCATGTGTGAAATGAAGCCAATGGTAGGTGTTTCCTTCTTGGTATTGCCTTTCAGTGTGGCGTAGATGTAACCCATGTCGTCCATCTCCACATCACTGAGTCCTTCGTCTTCCAACTCCTTTTTCAGGTACTTGGCAAATTCCAACTGTTTCGAAGTGCTGGGCACACTGTCGGAGTCTTCGCTCGACTGTGTGTCGAATTTGGTGTAATTGATAAATCTTTCTACTAAGTCCATAATTTTGAAAATAGAACTTTCGCTGGGCTCAGAAGTTCTGGAGTTTAGCGGTTATGGAGTTAAGGCAATGGTCTTTTGCTGATACTTTGGCAGTAAAGGATATGGCTGTAACTTCTTTAACTTTTCTAACTTCTCTCACTTCCACCCTTGTGAAACTGCAGTTTTTTAATAAAATTAGTGACTCCGCTGGGATTCAAACCCAGGACCTTCAGAACCGGAATCTGACGCTCTATTCAGCTAAGCTACGGAGCCCTTATATATAATAAGGTATAGGAAACGTGCTGTACGTTGGCATATACGTGTGCAAAAATACAGATTTTATTTGAATTGACCAAATTTTGAATGAATAAAGTGAGTACAGGTTGCTTTCTTTCGTCATTTGGTGAGGTATGAGAGCCGAAAAGTCGGAAAAGTTAGTAAAAAGTGCATAAAGTCTATACAAAAAGAAAGGAAAATGGATAAAATGATTAACAAAATATAAAAATATTGTTCAGAATAGTTGCAGTATGATAATATTTTTGTATCTTTGCACAGAATTTTAAATACTAATGCAAAAAATGAGTAAGCTAATAAAGCCTATCGGTTATCAGGCATTGCTGGACATGCGTCAGACCGAGATGGGAATCAAGTTGATAAAAGAGTTCTTCCAGCAGAACTTGGCTACAGAGTTGCGTCTTCGTCGTGTGACAGCACCTCTCTTTGTGTTGAAAGGTTTAGGTATCAATGATGACCTCAACGGTGTGGAGCGTCCTGTAACCTTCCCCATCAAGGACTTAGGAGACGCCCAGGCTGAGGTGGTTCACTCGCTGGCTAAGTGGAAGCGTCTTACCTTAGCGGAGTATGAGATAGAGCCTGGTTATGGCGTGTATACAGATATGAATGCCATCCGTGCCGACGAGGAGTTGGACAACCTTCATTCTCTCTATGTAGACCAGTGGGACTGGGAGGCAGTGATCGAGAAGAAAGACCGCACGTTGGCTTTCCTTCGCAATGTGGTTCGTCGCATCTATGCTGCCATTTTGCGCACTGAGTATCTCACCTGTGAGCATTATCCACAGATTAAGCCTTTCCTGCCCAAAGAGATTCACTTTATTCATGCCCAGGAGTTGTTGGATATGTATCCCGACAAGACTCCCAAGGAGCGTGAGGATGCCATCTGCGAGAAGTATGGTGCCGTATTCATCGAAGGAATCGGTTGCAAGTTGAGCGATGGAAAGAAGCATGATGGCCGAGCTCCCGACTACGATGACTGGAGTACGGTGGCTGAGAATGGTTTGCCAGGTCTTAATGGCGATATCCTGATCTGGTATCCTGTATTGGGAAGAAGTTTTGAGTTGAGTTCCATGGGTATTCGTGTGGACAATGAGAGTCTGTTGCGCCAGTTGAAGTTGGAAGGCAAGGAAGACCGCGAGAAACTCTATTTCCACAAGCAGTTGCTTGGCGGCAAGTTGCCATTGAGCATTGGTGGCGGTATCGGTCAGAGCCGTCTCTGTATGGTTCTGTTGCATAAAGCTCACATCGGCGAGATTCAGGCAAGTATATGGCCTGAGGAAATGCGCGAGGAATGTGAGAAAGCGGGAATGTCGCTGATTTAAGGAGATTTTTTAAGGAGTTAAAGGAGTTAAGACAATAGCATTTGAGGAAATGTGTTGTCTTAACTCCTTTAACTCCCGATAAACCATCATGTCATCACCAGCTTCAGCGTATTGCAAAGCTTGTCCAAGGCAGGGTTTTCCTTTCTCATATTCTCCAGCACCTCTCTCTTGTTGAGAATCTTCTTGACTTCCTCTTTGTGAGAAAGTCGGTAGGAGATGACGATGTTGGTGTTGTGCAACCCCCGAACCAGTGTGTTTCTGATTCTGTTTTTAATGTTTTGCATGTCGTCGAGCAACAGTTGGTTGTCGGCGACAATTTCTATGTTGGGGCATTTCGTCAGTTTGGGCTTGATGGCCTGCATACGGTGCGACAGACCTATGAGTTCTTTGTTGTTCTGTGCCATGCGTACGCACATGCCCGTCCACTGATACTGCAGGGCGTCTTCGTTGAATTCGCATTGTTCGGAGTCATCAGTGCTTCTGATGGCTTTCACGTCGGCGGTAGGGTTCAACTGCTGTTTTACCATCTCCATGTTTTTCTTCAGGTTGCTGAAGGTCATTCCGATGGTTCCCAGTTTGACGGCGCCTTTGCTGATGGGTTTTACTTGATGTTTGTTATTGGCAGCCTCGTTGTTGGTTTCGTTTTCCGAAGCATAAAGGGGCTGGACAGCAGTCTGAGGAGTTTTTTCGTTGCTTTCCTCACCGTTGCCTTTAAGCTCAGCACCTGCACCCTGAATGGCAGGCTTCAGCTGGGCTATGATTTTCTGAAACAGGGATTTTAATCTATTGGGCGTACGCCCCGCACTCGGAATGTCTTTGTCCTCGGGCTGGGTGATCTGTCCGATTTCTATCAGTGTGAGCTCCACCAGCAGTCGTTTGTTTGAACTCTGTCGGTAGTTGATGTCACATTTGTTGGCTATCTGCAGCGCCTTATATAAGAATGGTGTAGGCGCCTTCTGAGCCTGTTGCTGATATTTGGCTTTCTGAGCCTCGCTGGTTTCCAATAGGGGAAGCGTCTTGGCATCTTTCGCCATCAGCACGTTACGTACATGCTGTGCCAGACCCAGTATCATGTTGCCGCCGTCGAATCCCTTGTCCAAGATGCCGTTCAGCAGGAGCATCATCTCCGACACGTTGTTCTCCAGTGCACAGTCTATCAGCTTGAAGTAATTGTCGCTGTCCAGCACGTTGAGGTCTTCTGTCACCTTCTGATAGGTCAGGTTGCCCTGGCAGAAACTCACCGCCTGGTCGAATATCGAGAGAGCGTCGCGCATACCTCCGTCTGCCTTTTCGGCTATTACTGCCAGCGCCTGCTCCTCGTAGCTGATGCCTTCCTTCTCTGCCACCATCTTGAGGTGGTTGATGGTGTTGGGCACGGTCATGCGCTCAAAGTCGTATATCTGGCATCGGCTCAGGATGGTAGGCAGAATCTTGTGTTTCTCGGTGGTGGCGAGGATGAAGATGACGTGCTGTGGCGGCTCCTCCAGTGTCTTAAGGAAGGCATTGAAGGCTGCAGAGCTGAGCATGTGTACCTCGTCGATGATAAACACCTTGTACTTTCCGATCTGTGGCGGTATGCGCGTCTTCTCCATCAGCTCCTTGATGTGGTCCACACCATTGTTGCTGGCGGCGTCGAGCTCAAAGATGTTGTACGACCGCTGTTCGTTGAACGACTTGCAGCTCTCGCACTCGTTGCATGCCTCGCCGTCCTCCTTGGGGTGCTCGCAGTTGATGGCCTTGGCGAAGATGCGTGCACAGGTGGTCTTTCCTACACCTCTTGGACCGCAGAACAGATAGGCATGAGCCAGCTTGCCGCTCTTCACGGCATTCTTGAGCGTTGTGGTCAGAGCGCTCTGTCCTACAACCGAATCAAAGGTCATCGGACGGTACTTTCTTGCAGAAACAATATATTCTTCCATTATTTTTTCTTAAATGATGATGCAAAGATAACAAAAAAATATTATCTTTGCAAACAAATTCATAAATTAATGAGCAGAAGATTGAGTATAATATGGAACTACCTCTCTCATTATAAGTATCTTATAGTGATTGTGGTGGGCGTGCTGGTGGTCGGTTTCATCGACGACAACAGCATCATGCAGCATATAAAATATAAAGTTCAGATCCATAACCTGCAGTTGGAGATAGACAAGTACACCACTCTCTATCAGAATGACATCCAGATGTGGCATGAGATGAACCATGGCGGCAGGGCTTACGAGCGGATAGCCCGTGAGCGCTATTTCATGAAGGCTGATGACGAGGATATTTTTGTGCTGAGTACTGATTTACCGAATAATGACAACGAACAAGACAATGAAACAACTGAATAAGATTCAAACATCTATTTTTATATTAGGAGGAGTGTTGATGGTGATAGGCGCAGGCTGCTTCGCCTTCGGTTATATGATTTATCCCCAGCTGACCCTTTACACCAGCTGGCTTTTCCTCTTGGGCACGGTAGCTTTCAGTGTGATGCAATCGATGCAACTCTATGAAGGCTCGTCGCAGGTGGTTCACCGTCTGAAGCGCATTCAGGCAGTGGCCGACATCTTCTTCGTGCTGTCGGGCATCTCGATGGTAGATACAGTCTATGCCTTTGCCCGCAACTGGTTTTCCAACTACGAGACCTATATCACCTATTTCTACAACAAGTGGGTGGTGTTTCTGTTGGTGGCAGCCCTCATCGAATTGTACACCACACACCGTATTTCGCATGAATTGAAAAAGGAAGAATGCAAATAAAACCTAAATACATGCAATATTCAATTAAATAGCATAAATTTATTTTCGTACTTCAATTTAACATTGTACTTTTGTTAGCCGAAATAGAAAACAGCTTATGAACAAGATATTTTACGCATTTATTTCCTTATTGGCGTTGACATCGTGTGCCAACAGTTACGACATAACCGGAACTTCCAATGTGAGCACGTTGGACGGACGTATGCTCTACCTGAAAGTTTTGAAGGACGCAGAGTTCAAGAGCGTTGACTCCTGTGACGTCGTTCACGGACAGTTCCATTTTGACGGCACACTTGATTCTGTAAGAATGGCCAATATCTTTATGGACGATGAGCCCGTGTTGCCCCTTGTCCTGGAGAGCGGAGCCATCACGGTCAAGCTTGACGATACACAGCAGGTGGTAAGCGGAAGCCCTCTCAACGACAAGTTGTTTGGTTTTTTCAAGAAATATCAGCAGCTGCAGAACCAGCAGCGCGAACTTGTGCATAAGCACGACCAGGCCATCATGAACGGAAGCGACATGAACGTCGTGACCCGTCAGCTCACAGCTGAGGCCAACCGCCTGGCTGAACAGGAAGACAAGTTGGTGACTACTTTCGTGACCGATAACTTCGACAATGTGCTCGGAGCAGGCGTCTTCTTCCTCGTCACCATGGGCAATCAGTATCCCATGCTCACCCCATGGATAGAGGACATCATGAGCAAGGCCACCGACCATTTCAAGAACGACTCTTATGTAAAGGACTATTATCAGAAGGCTCAGGAGAACGAGCAGATCATGAACGGAACCCGCGATATGCAGCCCGGAGCTCCTGCCGTGTCAGCCCAGCCTGCGCCCGAAGCAGCGCCAGCGCCTACACCCAACGACCTGGCGCGTCCTACCATTCCAGAAAAAAAAGAATAAGCAGGTATGAAAACATTGATTAAAAATGGAACTATCGTCAACGAGGGAAAGACATTCCGAGGATACCTCGTTGTCGATGGCGAACAGATAACACATATTTATAATGGCGAAGAAGCACCTCGTGGCAGTTTCGACAAGACAGTCGATGCCTCGGGGTGTTTTGTTATGCCAGGAGTGATTGACGACCATGTGCATTTCCGTGAGCCCGGTCTCACCGCCAAGGCCGACATCGAGAGTGAGAGCAGGGCCGCAGCCTTTGGCGGCGTCACCTCTTATTTCGACATGCCCAACACGGTGCCTCAGACCACTACACTCGAAGCCCTGGCCGACAAGACAGCTCTCGGTAGCCAAAAAAGTCATGTCAACTATGCCTTCTTCTACGGCGCCACCAATGACAATGTGGAGAGTTTCTCCCGGTTGGACCGTCATCGCATTCCCGGTATCAAGCTCTTCATGGGTTCCAGCACTGGCAATATGCTTGTCGACAAGGCTGAGTCGCTGCGCCGCATCTTCCAGGCAGCTCACGATCTCGACTTGCCCTTGATGGCTCATTGCGAGGATACCGACATCATCAACAGCAATATGGCAGCCATCAAGAAGCGGTATGGCGACGACCCCGCGGTGGAGTTCCATCCCGCGGTACGCAGCGAACAGGCCTGCTATGAGAGTAGTCGTCTGGCTGTGCAGCTGGCCCATGAGTATGGCACTCGTCTGCATATCGCTCACGTCACAACGGCTCGCGAGCTCGACCTCTTTACGCCAGGTTCCTCGGTGACGGGCGAGGCTGTCATTGCCCACCTCTATTTCACCGAGGCGGATTATGCTACCAAGAAGGCGCTCATCAAGTGCAACCCTGCCATCAAGACCCTGTCCGACCGCACGGCATTGCGCAAGGCTCTGACTGACGGCAGAATCGCCACCATAGGTACCGACCATGCTCCACATGAGTGGAAAGACAAGCAGGGAGGTTGCGCCAAGGCTGCCTCGGGCATGCCGATGGTTCAGTTCTCCTTGGTCAGCATGCTCGAACTGGTAGACGAGGGCGTGCTTACCCTCGAGCGGATGGTAGAGCTGATGGCTCATCAGCCTGCTCGTCTCTTCGAAGTACAGAAGCGTGGTTTCCTGCGCGAGGGTTATCAGGCCGATATCGTCATCGTTCGTCCCCATGCTCCCTGGACACTGACTCGCGACCAGATTCAGAGTAAGTGCAGGTGGAGTCCTATGGAGGGTCACGAGTTCCAGTGGCGAGTGGAGCAGACCTTCTGTAATGGCCGTCTCGTCTATGACAAGGGTGCCTTCGATGCCTCTGTTAAGGGACAGCCCATTCTGTTCAGAAGATAAATCCAGAAGCAAAATTCAGGAGGCGTTAAGAAGTTAATACAAATGCCTTGAGGGAATGTTTAATGTTTAAAGTTTAAAGGATGCACCCGCAGGTCCTCACATACGATATAGACGAAGTAGTACCCTACATCAACTGGCTTTATTTCTATCATGCCTGGGGCATGAGTGGTAAGCCTTTGGCCGAGAAACAGCGGCTGCGTGATGAGGCTTCCGCCATGATGCAGTCGTGGCAGGGGCGTTATCACACCCATGCGATCTTTGCCCTTTACTCAGCCAATGCCGACATGGACGACCTGCTGTTTTATGCAGATGATACAGCCGATGCCAGGTTCACCCGCATTCCTCTGTTGCGCCAGCAGCATCCAGTGGCTGCCGGAAGCCCCAATCTCTGTCTTGCCGATTTCGTGCGTCCTCTTTCAGGCGGCGTGCGCGACAGGGTAGGGTTGTTTTGTGCCTCCGTCGAGGCAGGAGTGCTGGAGGCTTACAGGGGCGACGATTATCTGTCGATGATGGCACAGGTGCTGAGCGACCGCCTTGCCGAGGCCACGGTCGAGAAGATGCACTTAGAGGTTCGTCGCCACTTCTGGGGCTATGCTCCCCATGAGCATCTCACGATGGAGCAGCTTCATCGTGAGGAATATCAGGGCATCCGTCCTGCCGTGGGCTATCCGTCGTTGCCCGATGTCAGCGTCAACTTCGAACTCGACCAGCTTCTCACCATGTCGCAGATTGGCATCCGGCTTACCGAGAGCGGCATGATGATGCCCCATTCCAGTGTGTCGGGACTGATGTTCGCCCATCCTCAGGCCCATTATTTCGACCTGGGCAAGATTGACGAAGAACAGTTGCGCGACTATGCGCGTCGCCGTGGCATCCCCGTCGAATTGATGCGCCGTTATTTACAGAGTAGTTTGATTAAGAAATGATAGCACGCATATATATATGGATTCTCTTGGGCACCCTTTTGCCTTATCTGTGGTGCTTCTGTCATGAGCTGCGCAGCTGCCGTTTGGCGAGGCGCTTGTTGCTTTGGCTTCCGGCATCCGTCGTCATTGGCTATAGTGGCTATTTAGCGCTACAGCCCAACTTCGTGCCCGACCGTCCGGTGCTTGTCGACGTGTGGTTTGTCGTCATGGCGCTGTTTTCCGTTCCCGTCTTCGTCTATGCCCTGTTCAGTTTTGTAGGCTGGTGTGTGATGAAGGCACTCAAGGGCAGGCGCAACTGGGGTCGGCTTATAGGTCTTGTTATGGGTCTCCTGTCCGTCGGCGTTTTCCTTTATGGCTTCACTTATGGCTTCCGTGAGTTGGAGGTGAAGCGCGTCACCATAGCTGTGCCCCAGCTTCCTGCCAGTTTCGACGGCTATCGCATTGTCCTCTTCAGCGATTTCCATGCTGGATCCTATTACGGTTGGCGCAGCGATCTGCCACAGCGTGATGTCGACAGCATCAATGCCCAGCATCCCGATATGATTTGTTTCACTGGCGACATTCAGAACACCCGTCCGTCCGAGCTCAAGCCTTACGTCAGGATGCTTTCCTCCCTGCGTGCCAAGGACGGCGTATACAGTGTGCTGGGCAATCATGACTACAGCTATTATGTGGATGCTGATTCGCTCACCTGTCTCAGGCAGGAGCAGGAGACTCGCCGGCTGGAATGGCAGATGGGATGGCATCTGCTTCTCAACGAGCACGCCGTGGTGCATCGCGGTTCCGACTCCATCTATGTTGCGGGCACAGAAAACTTCAAGAAACCTGCTCATGCCAATGTGGAAAAGGCGCTTCGGGGCATCCGTCCAGGCCACTTCGTCCTGATGCTTCAGCACATCCCCACACAGTGGGAGGACATGGTTCCTTCGCGCATCAACCAGGTGTATGGCAGGAAAGACGAGGTGTTGGTGGCGCCACAGCTCACTCTGAGCGGCCACACCCATGCCGGACAAATATCCGTGTTCGGATTACGTCCCACGATGTTTGCTCCCTATGACTATGGCCTCTATGAGCGCGAGGGCTGTCAGCTCTTTACCACCGCCGGCTTAGGTGGTGTGGTTCCCATCCGTGTCGGTTCCACCGCCGAGATTGTGGTTGTCACACTGAAATCCCTTAACTTCTCGAACGACCGAAGGGAGTGATAACTTCCTTTAACTTCTCTAACTTCTCAAAAAAAATAACTTTCCACGAAAAAAATCATTCAAAAAAATATTGAACCACAAATGAAGTATCTGTATCGCATTTATCAGTTGTTGATTTGTCTTCCAATCCTTTTGGTGGCAAGCATTTTGACCAGTGTCATCACAGTCTTGGGCTGTATGTTGGGTAATGGCCATTTCTGGGGTTATTATCCTGGCAAGTTGTGGTCGCAGTTGTGGATCCGTCTTCTCCTGCTGCCCGTCAAGGTAGAAGGCAGGGAACATCTGCAGAAGAATCAGAGCTACGTGTTCGTGGCCAACCATCAGGGGTCATTCGACATCTTTTTGATTTATGGCTTCTTAGGCCGTAACTTCAAGTGGATGATGAAGAAGGCGCTCCGCAAGGTGCCCTTGGTAGGTATAGCCTGCCAGTATGCTCATCACATCTTTGTCGACAAGAGTGGCCCTTCCAAGATACGCGCCTCTTACGACAAGGCCCGCGAGGAACTACAGGAAGGAATGTCATTGGTAGTCTTCCCCGAAGGTGCTCGCACCTTCACAGGTCACATGGGTGTATTCCGTCGAGGAGCCTTCATGTTGGCAGATGAGTTGCAGTTGCCCGTCTGTCCGCTCACCATCAACGGCAGTTTCGATGTGAAGCCGCGCATGAAGGACATGTATTGGATTTTCTGGCATCCTCTTCGTCTTACTATTCACGAGCCCATCCAGCCGATAGGCAAGGGCGCCGAGAATATCAAGAACCAGATGACAAAGAGTTACGACGCTATCATGTCTGGGCTCGTCCCCGAGTACCAGGGTTTCGTCGAGAATCCTGACCAGTAATATGCTGCTATAAAAGAAATGATTCGACCTGTACAGGTCGGCACGGGCTGAAAGCCTCTATAAGCAGCACGCCCTGAAAGGGCAGAAGCTCTTAGCCCAGGGCAACGCCCTGGGTTATTATGCTTGCAAACTTGTCGCCCTGTAAGGGCAAAAGCTTTACTAATTGCAGGGATTTTTAAAGCTTTTGCCCTTACAGGGCGCATTGCTGGCTGACATTATACCCAGGGCGTTGCCCTGGGCTAAGAGCTTCTGCCCTTTCAGGGCGTGCTGCGTAATTCCGTCCGTACAGGTCGGATTTTTTTTCTATACTATATAAATTTTTTCTTAAGCCTATAAAAGTTCTGTTCAGAACCTATAAAAGTTCCGTTCAAAGCCTTTGAACAGAGATTTCAATGTGGTTTAACGATTTTAAAGTAACTACTTATGGCTATAGGGGGTGCTGAGTAGTTACTTTATTTCGCAACAACGTGAATTAAATATAATCATCGTTCAGAAAATGAAAATATTCTCTTTTTCTTTTCGCAAACTCAGAAAAATGCATTATCTTTGCATAAGATATATTAATTATTATCATGTCGATTCATTTAAACCAATAATAGCTTATGAGTGATAGTGTTGTAATTATTCCTACTTATAATGAAAAGGAGAATATCGAGAAGATTATCCGGGCCGTGTTCGGTCTGGAGAAAGACTTTGATATCCTTGTTATTGATGACGGAAGCCCCGACGGTACTGCTGCCATCGTGAAGGAACTGATGGCTGGCGAGTTTGCCTCCCGTCTCCATATCCTTGAGCGAAAGGGCAAGTTAGGACTGGGTACAGCCTATATCACTGGCTTCAAATGGGCGCTTGAGAAGGGGTATGAGTTTATCTTCGAGATGGACGCAGACTTCAGTCATGATCCCAATGACCTGCCACGACTCTACGCCGCGACTCACGACGAGGGATTCGACGTGGCTGTGGGCTCGCGCTATGTCTCGGGTGTCAACGTGGTGAACTGGCCCATTGGTCGTGTGCTGATGAGCTATTTCGCCTCGAAGTATGTGAGAATGGTCACGGGATTCAAGGTGAATGATACTACGGCAGGTTTCGTATGTTATCGCCGCAAGGTGCTGGAAACCATAAATCTTGACGAGATCCGTTTCAAGGGTTATGCCTTCCAGATAGAGATGAAATACACTGCCCACAAGATTGGCTTCAAGATCAAGGAAGTGCCCGTAATCTTTGTCAACCGACGTGAGGGTACGAGCAAGATGAGCGGTGGAATCTTTGGTGAGGCTTTCTTTGGTGTGATGCGCCTGCGCTGGGATGGATGGTTTAAGAAATATCCCAAGAAGGTGTAGGGGGCGAAGACTGAAGAGAAGTGGAAATACAGGAAATAGTACATATTTTTGAGCGGTCGCCCCAGGCGAAGGCGCTCCTGAAATTATTGGATAGAAAAACGCAGAAGACCGTTTTCCTCAGTGGATTAGTGTGCTCTTCTGCGCCTTTGTTTTTTGCCGCTGTCAAAGAGCGGTTGGCTCGCCCGGTGCTCTTCGTGCTCAATGATGCCGACGAGGCGGGTTATTTTTATCACGACCTGGTGCAGATACTGGGGCAGGATCAGGCTTTCTTCTTTCCTTCTACTTACAGGCGTGCTGTGAAATACGGACAGAAGGATGCTGCCAACGAGATATTGCGTACCGAGGTGCTGGCACGACTGGCATCCTCGCAGCCACTTTATGTCGTTACTTACCCCGATGCTCTGGCAGAAATGGTGGTGTCGAAGAAGAATCTCGACGAGCGTATCATTAAGCTCGCAGTGGGTGACCAGGTGTCGCTGATGGACATCTCGCATCAACTGCGCGACTTCGACTTCATGGAGACAGATTATGTCTACGAGCCTGGTCAGTTTGCCATTCGAGGCAGCATTCTCGATATTTATTCCTACAGTTGCGAGTTTCCTTTCCGCATCGACTTCTTCGGTGACGAGATAGACACCATACGTACTTTCAGTATTGAGGACCAGTTGTCGCGCGACCGGCGTGAGAGTGTGGAGATTGTGCCCGAACTCTCGCTTGCTGAGGGTGAGAAACAGCCCTTCCTGCATTTCCTCGACAAGCGGGCTGTGGTGGCGATGAAGGACTTTACGTTCGTCTATGACCGTATAGACCAGATATACAAGGAGGGCTTCTCCTCGCAGAGCATGGTGGAACAGATGGAGGGAGCCACCGAGGTGGAGGCAGAACGGATAAGACGCGCCATGAAGAAAGAGCTGAACCTGTCATCGGCCCTGCAGTTTCAGCAGGGTGTGGCGGAGCGCCAGCGCATAGAGTTTGGCATCGCCGAACAGGGTGTGGCGGAGCGCAAGACAGAGGAGGCTGCCGACGTGGTGCCGTTCCATATCGTGCCTCAGCCCCTGTTTCATAAGAATTTCGACCTGATAGGCCAGATGATGGAGGACTATCTTCTGCAGCAGTACACCTTATATATATTGGCCGACAGCAGCAAGCAGCAACAGCGACTCAAGGATATTTTTGAGAGTGAGGAACTGAAGCGCTATCAGGTGAGGTTTGTGCCCGTGGACAAGACCCTGCACGAGGGCTTCATCGACAACGACAAGAAATGCTGTTTCTTTACCGACCATCAGATCTTCGACCGATTCCATAAGTACAGTCTGCGATCGGACTCAGCACGTGCCGGCAAGATGGCGCTCACGATGAAGGAGTTGCAGGAGATGGAGCCGGGCGACTATATCGTGCACGTGGATTTCGGCATCGGAAAGTTTGGCGGACTGGTGCGTGTGCCGGTGGGCAACAGCTATCAAGAGATGATACGCATCGTCTACACGAACAACGACAAGGTGGATGTATCCATCCACTCGCTCTATAAGATCAGCAAATACCGCAGCGGCGATACGGGCGAGCCGCCCCGACTGTCGACCCTCGGCACGGGTGCCTGGAACCGACTGAAGGAGAAGGCGAAGAAGCGCATCAAGGACATCGCGCGCGACCTGATCAAACTCTATGCCCGCCGCCGTAGGGAGAAGGGATTCGCCTTCAGCGCCGATTCCTATCTGCAACATGAGTTGGAGGCCTCGTTCCTATACGAGGACACGCCCGACCAGAACAAAGCCACCATGGACGTAAAGGCCGACATGGAGAGCGCCCGACCCATGGACCGACTGGTGTGCGGCGATGTGGGCTTCGGAAAGACGGAGGTGGCGATACGCGCAGCCTTCAAGGCGGCATGCGACAGCAAGCAGGTGGCTGTGCTGGTGCCTACCACCGTGCTGGCTTTTCAGCACTACCAGACTTTCAGAAACCGACTGGAGGGAATGCCGGTAAAGGTGGACTACCTGAGTAGGGCACGCTCCGCCAAGGAGACCAGACAGTTGCTGGAAGACCTCAAGGAGGGCAGGACAGACATCGTAGTGGGGACGCACAAACTGATTTCCAAGACTGTGAAATGGCATGACCTCGGTCTGCTCATCATCGACGAGGAACAGAAGTTCGGCGTCAGCACCAAGGAGAAGCTGCGCCAGCTGAAGGTGAATGTCGACACGCTGACGATGAGTGCCACACCTATTCCCCGCACTCTGCAGTTCTCGCTGATGGGTGCACGCGACATGAGCATCATGCGCACGCCGCCGCCCAACCGATACCCGATACAAACGGAGGTGGTGACCTTCAGCGGTGATACCATGGCAGATGCCATCAACTTCGAGATGAGCCGTAACGGACAGGCGTATGTTGTCGTCGACCGTATATCGAAGCTCATGGAGTTGAAACTGATGATAGAAAAGTACGTGCCCGACTGCCGCGTGGCGATAGGACACGGACAGATGAAGCCCGAGGAACTTGAGAAGGTCATTATGGGATTCATGAACTACGACTACGATGTGCTGCTCTCGACAACCATTGTGGAGAACGGTATCGACATATCGAACGCCAATACCATCATCATCATCAATGCCCATCACTTCGGTCTTAGCGACCTGCACCAAATGAGAGGCAGGGTGGGGCGTAGCAACAAGAAGGCTTTCTGTTATCTCGTGGCTCCGCCGAAGAGTACACTGACACTCGATGCTCGCCGCCGACTGGAGGCGTTGGAGACCTTCTGCGATTTGGGAAGCGGGTTCAACCTCGCCATGCAGGACCTGGACATTCGCGGTGCTGGAAACCTGCTTGGCTCGGAGCAGAGCGGATTCATGGAAGACCTGGGGTATGAAACCTATCAGAAAATCCTGTCGCAGGCTGTCACCGAACTGAAGAATGAGGAGTTTGGCGACCTGTATCAGGAGGAGATGGACGAGGGACAGCAGCTCACGGGTGACGACTTCGTGGACGACTGTTCTATCGAGAGCGACTTAGAGATGTATTTCCCCGACACCTATGTGCCGGGAAGCAGCGAGCGAATGTTGCTCTACAGGGAACTGGACCGCATAGAGAATGACGACGACCTGGCTGCTTACCGAAAGCGAATCATCGACCGCTTTGGACCTGTGCCCCGTGAGGGTGAGGAACTGATGCACGTGGTGAGCTTGCGACGCCTCGGCAAACGCTTGGGCTGCGAGAAGATCATGCTCAAACAGGGTACTATGCAAATGCAGTTTGTAAGCAACGTGCAGAGTCCGTTCTATCGCAGCACGATGTTTTCGAAGGTTCTCAACTATGCCACTTGCCACGTACAGCAATGTGCGTTGAAAGAGAAGAACAACAAGCGATTCCTTCGTATCGCCCGCATCACGAGTGTGGAACAGGCTGTGGGGATTCTGAAGGAAATACAAAAGTAAAATCAAGAATACAAGAATAAGATAAAGTGTAAGACTAAGAATAACAATAACAATCACAATCAATATCAACTTAAAAATTATGAGACAGAAAAAGTTCATCCTACAGGAAAAAGACATTCCTACACAGTGGTACAACATTCAGGCAGAAATGCCCAACAAGCCATTGCCACCACTTAATCCGCAGACCCACAAGCCCATGACGGCTGAGGACTTGTCGCACGTGTTCAACCTGGAGTGTGCCAAGCAGGAGCTCGATACAGAACATGCCTGGATCGACATCCCTGAGGACGTGCAGGAGAAGTACACCTTCTATCGTTCTACTCCGCTGGTGCGTGCCTACGGTCTGGAGGAGGCACTGGGTACTACTGCCCACATCTATTTCAAGAACGAGAGTGTCAATCCTTTAGGTTCTCATAAGATCAATTCGGCCTTGCCACAGTGTTACTACTGCAAGCAGGAGGGCGACACCAACGTCACCACTGAGACGGGTGCAGGACAGTGGGGCGCAGCCTTGTCGTATGCAGCCAAACTCTACGGACTGGAGGCGGCTGTGTATCAGGTGAAGATCACCATGCGTCAGAAACCTTATCGCTCCAGCATCATGCGTACCTTTGGCGCTACTGTGGAGGGTTCTCCATCAATGAGTACACGTGCCGGAAAGAACATCATTACACGCGACCCTCATCATCCTGGTTCACTCGGTACTGCTATCAGCGAGGCTGTCGAACTGGCTACTACCACTCCGGGCTGTAAGTACACACTGGGTTCGGTGCTCAACCATGTGGCTCTGCATCAGACGATCATCGGACTGGAGGCAGAAAAGCAGATGCAGATGGCTGGCGAATATCCCGATCAGGTGATTGCCTGCTTCGGTGGCGGAAGCAATTTCGGCGGACTGGCTTTCCCATTCATGCGTCATAATCTGAGCGGAGAGAAGAACACTGAGTTTATCGCAGCCGAGCCAGAGAGCTGTCCTAAGCTGACAAGGGGTAAGTTTGAATATGACTTCGGCGATGAGGCTGGCTACACTCCGCTGCTGCCGATGTTCACCTTAGGTCATGACTTCAAGCCTGCCAACATTCATGCTGGTGGTCTGCGTTATCATGGTGCCGGTATGATCATCTCGCAGTTGCTCAAGGACGGTTATCTGCACGGTGTGGACATTCCACAGTTGGAGTCGTTCCAGGCTGGTATGCTCTTTGCCCGTACCGAGGGAATCATTCCTGCTCCTGAGAGCTGTCATGCTATAGCTGCAACCATTCGCGAAGCGCTCAAGGCTAAGGAGAAGGGCGAGAAGAAGGTTATTCTCTTCTGTCTTTCAGGACATGGTCTTATTGATATGCCTTCATACGACAGCTATATCAATGGTGATCTGCAAAACTATTCTGTCAGCGACGAAGAGATAGAGCAGTTCCTCAAGGATGTGCCACAGGTAGAGATGTAGGCCAAGGCGTAAGTGTGCTTATGCTGATTTTTCAATATATATATGTGTGAGAAGGCGCAACTTCATCAGGCAATGATGCGCCTTCTCTTTCTACTTCTAATAACTTGTTATAACTTGAAATTTTGAATCATTAGACTTATATTTTATGTTTAGTAAAGAAAAATTATTGTTATTGCTGCTCGTTGTGATGTGCAACTTGGGCAGTCTGTCTGCTGTCCATGCCGCAACAGATCCAACCATGACATCAGCTTTGAAACCATCGGGGACTTTACCCGTCATGTATGTTAACACTCAGGATGCACAGCCTATCACTTCCAAAGAAACTTATGTGTCAGCCACGGCCTATATTGATGCCTTGGGATTGGCTGGCTATGAGAATATGGCTTCTGCAGATAAACCAGAAACCTTGATAATTAAAGGACGTGGTAACTGGACGTGGAAAGGGTTTGACAAGAAACCTTATCGCTTGAAGTTTGATAGTAAGGTGAACCCTGTGGGTATGGTGAAGAGTAAGCACTTCTTGCTCATGGCTGGTGCCGATGATGATTTGGGTTTTCTCCGCAATCTGGTAGGCTATGAATTGAGCCGTCGTGTGGGCTTGCCTTATACCACAGATTCACAACCTGTTGAATTGGTGCTCAATGGAAAATATCAGGGCTTGTATTTCGTAACCGAAAAGATACGTGTTGATAATAAACGAGTTAACATCGTAGAGCAGGCTGACAAGGCGACTGATCCTGAGGCTATCACGGGCGGATGGCTCGTGGAGATAGACAATTATGATACAGATCCTCATATCAATGTGAAGTTGGGCAGCCAGAACATGGTGCTTACTTATCATACCCCAGAGGCGCTCTCCGCAGAGCAAGAGAACTATTTGCAGACACAGTGGAATGCCATCGCCAAGGCTATCTGTAGCAATAATGAAAACGATACGGAATGGGAAAAGTATGTAGACATCGAGTCTTTGGCAAAGGTGTATATCGTGCGTGAGCTGTTGCAAGATGAGGAGGGATTTCATGGCAGTTGCTATCTCTACAAGGAACAAGGTGCAGATACCAAGTGGACTTTTGGCCCTGTATGGGACTTTGGTAATGCTTATAATGACACCAATTTCCGTCATTTTATCTTCCAGGGAGATAAGTTTGAGCAGTTTATCATTGATCGTGCCTGGAATTTTAAGCACTTCCGCGACAAGGTGAAGGAGGTATGGCAGGAGTTTTATGCCAATCAATATGCAGAGATGAACGCTTATATTGATGGTGTGGCGGCAAAGATTTCCGATGCTGCAGCTAACGACTATCTATGTTGGAAGAATAGCAGCAATGTCGCCAAGAACCAAGATGAACTGGCCAAGGCTGCCGTTTTTAAGAACTATATGCGCCAAAAGGCCACATGGCTTGTTGAGCAATGGGGTGGTGGCGAGGCTCCTTCTGACAAGATGAACATCTATGTGACTTGCGACGAGGATCGTGTGCCTTACCTCTTTGCTTGGGGTGAAGGAAACAACGGAGAATGGCCAGGCAATCAACTGACCGATACCAGGATGATAGGTGGCAAACTCTTCTATCATATTTCTTTGCCTTATGGAACCAATATCATCTTCAGCTATGGTGATCAGGAAACGCAGACGGAGGATATCTTGAATGTGTCTCGCGATATCTATTATCGCTTCTATCAAGCTCCAGAGAATGAGCATAAGGAGAAGAAGAATGGCCGTTTCGAGGATATCACACAGAAAGTGCTCACTGGCATCAGTGCAGTAGTTACGTCAAAGCCGCAGCCCGCGAAAGCTGCGATATACAATATGAACGGACAGCGTGTGGATGATAGCTATCATGGTCTTGTCATCTGCAATGGTAGGAAATATATATCCAAATGAGGTCTGTAAATTCTGTGGTGTGATTCTTCTGTATTGACAGCCATGTGGCAAGAGATGTGTAAATAGAAAAGCCAAATGTTTCATGCAAGTAAAACATTTGGCTTTTTTGATGTTTGAGGGATAGATTCCTACAAACGATGATGGCGATATCAGAAAGTAGCGATATTGCACATATTCGTTGATTCTTATGAATTCAGAAGTTCCTCTATTTGCTTGGCGATATTCTCAAACTTCTCGGTAGGCTCAAAGCGGGCAACAACCTGACCTTTCTTGTTGATGAGGAACTTGGTGAAGTTCCACTTGATGTCGGCACTCTCCTTGTAGTTGGGGTCGGCCTCGCTCAGCATCTTGTCGAGGACAGGGTAGAGAGGGTGTGACTCGTCCCAGCCAGCGAAACCTTTCACCTCCTTGAGGAACTTGTAAAGAGGAGCGGCATCATCACCGTTTACCTTTATCTTCTTGAAGCGTGAAAACTCTGTGCCGTAAGTAAGCTTGCAGAATTGATGAATACTCTCGTCGGTACCGGGTGCCTGCTGACCAAACTGGTTGCAAGGGAAATCGAGGATTTCAAAACCTTGTGAGTGATATTTCTCATAGAGATTTTCCAGTTCCTCATACTGTGGGGTGAAGCCACACTTCGTGGCTGTGTTGACGATGAGCAGCACCTCGTTGGCATACTCCTTGAGGGAAACGTCCTTTCCCTTTCTGTCCTTGACAGAGAATTCGTAAACGGTTCTCATTTTCTTTTTATGTATCTTTTTATAGTTTTAATCTCAGTTATCGTATCTTTAACGAGTGCAAAGATACGATTTTTCTTTCATATGTGTCTATAGTTACTGATATTTTTTTATAAAAAAATCCGGGAATTTCACAATCCCCGGATCACTTTGAATATTCCTTTCGTTGTTGAAGGAAAGGAGTATTCAAGAATTAAACTATCATTTAACTTTTCTAAGAACTGGTGCAAAGGTACTGCTTTCGTACAGAATCAAGGTGTAAATTCTCGTTTTTTTCGTGCACCAGGTATAAAAAAGTGTTATTACTTTGAATTTTCTCTATATTCGCTTGGAATGATACCCATTTCCTTTTTGAATACCTTCGAGAAATACTTAGGATCGCTGAAGCCCAAAGAGTAGGCGATGCTGCTAAGTGTTTCGTCGGTATTGCAGAGCAACTCGGTGGCACGCATGATGCGGATGTGGCGTACGAAGTCGATAGGCTTCATGCCCACAGCATTCTTGATCTTGCCGTAAAGCACGCTGCGGCTCATACCCATGGCTACGGCGATGTCATCGATTTTGAGGTCGGGATTGCTCATGTTCTCATTGATGAACTGTACGATCTTCTCGGTCAGAGCGTCCTCTTCCGTCATGCGCTTATTAGTAGCCGGGCTTCTGTTGTCGCCCTGTCCGGATGCTGTCTGTGGATATTCGTGCGTGATATGGAATTCGGCACCCTCGGCTCGTTGTATCTGTTTCAGCATGTCTTGCTGCAGGGCATGACGCTGATTGATGACAGCCTCGATGCGTCCCTTGAGGTAGGTGGCCGAGAACGGCTTGGTGAGATAACCGTCCACACCTTCCTCGAAGCCTCGCAGGTGGTCTTCCACACTGGCTTTAGCCGACAGTACGATGATAGGAATATGGGCGGTGTTGGTGTCCTGCTTGATGTAGTGTACCATCGTGAAACCGTCCATCACAGGCATGGTGACGTCGGTAAGGATGAAGTCGGGCATCTTGTTTCTTGCCATTACCAAGCCTTCCTTGCCGTTTTCGGCAAGCAGTACATTATAGTCTGTCTTGAGGATGGTGAAGAGGAACTGGCGCAGGTCGGGGTTGTCTTCTACGACGAGGATGGTGATGTCCTTTTCCGCCTGTTCAGTTTTGTCGTCCTCTTCAGTCTCTTCTACTTCCTGGAGATAGCCTTTGGCTGTCTCATCGCTGATGCTGCCGTTGTTCTCGCTTGACACGAATGCCTGATCGCTTCCTTCGTCAAGATAGAAGTCGCTTCCGTTGTCAAATTTCAGCATCTTGTTGAGCATATAGAGCATCTCCTTGGCATTGCGCTGAACCATCTGCAGCAGGCTGCGGCTCTCGGTAGAGAGGTTGTCCTCCTTCTCTAACACCTCGTCTATCGGACCTCCGATGAGCGTGAGTGGAGTGCGAAGCTTGTGTGAAGCCTTGCTGAAGAACCTGTTCTTCATCTCGTTCATCTCGTGGTTGATGCGTTCCTTCTGCTGCTTGTTGTATGTGATGAAACACAAAGCCGCAACACCGGCAATGATGAGGATGATGAGCAGCTTGCCCCAGATGCTTTCCCAGAACGTCGGTTGCACGTCGAGTTCCAGCGAAGCCACGTGTTTGCTCCATTTGCCATGCGTATTGGTGGCGATGACCTTGAGCACATAGTTGCCATGCGAGATTCGGTTGAAGCCGATGCGGTTCTGTCCTCGAAGGTCGATCCATACGCCTTCGGGGGTATGTCCGTCGATGCGGTATTTATAGAACTGTTGGTACTTGCGTGTATAGTCGAGTGCGGCGAAGCTGATGGACAGGTTGCGTTTGTTGGCTGGGATGACTATCTTCTTCTGGTGCAGGATAGGTATGTTCTCGTTGCTTCCGTTGTAGTGCAGCTCAGTGAAGATAATGCGGGGCTGATAGTCGGTCTGCTTCAGTCTCGCGGGGTTGAACGTCAGGCTGCCCGTAGCAGTGCCCACTGTGATGTTGTCGGTTACTGGGTCGTGAATGGGGCGTGCCTCCGAGAAGGTCATGTTGAGGTCGAAGTCGTTGGGACCGAAGACGGTCAGCTTCCTTGTCTTGGGGTTGTATTTATCGACACTCGACTCCCTGATGAGCCAGATGTTGCCACTGTTGTCCTCTATCATGCTCTGCACATTTCCCTCGCTGGTATTGATGAATTTGCAGAATCTCACCTTCAGATTGTCCAGCAGCAGGTTTTCGCTTGTTATCTTGTCGAGGCTTCCTCCTATGCTCGATACATAGGTGTCGCCGTTGGAACGCACCAGAATGAAGTTGATGTCAGGAGCTGTGAGAGATGTCGTGTCGTTCTCCCTGTAGGAAGTGGTGTGGAATTGTATGTTTTTGGAAGGGCGCTTTTCTTCCTTGAAGGTGACGAGGCCGCCTGTGGTTCCGATGAGTATTTCGCCACTGGCGGTACAGGTGATTCTACGTACTTTACTGTAATATTTCTTTGGCCATCTCAGTCCGTTACGAGGAGTAAGGAATGTGATGTTGCCCTGTGGGTCTTCACGCATAAGTGCCAAGCCTCCTCCGTATGTGGCTACCCAGATGTTGCCCTGTCGGTCGCTCACCACATCATAGATGCTGTCGCCCGGGAGGGAATTTCTGTCGGATGCATTGTAGCGGAAATGGCGCATGGTGTTTCGGTCATACAGATACAGTCCGTCGCCGTCTGTGCCTATCCACATTCTTTTCTTTATGTCTTGATAGATGGCATAAATACCTGAGCGTGAGAAGGGTGTCTGCTTCTGGCTGATCTGTCCGTTGGACTGCAGATAACCAATCTTTTTGAAGTGGCTGTCGCTGATCTTGAGGTGTCCTGACTTGAAACCATCCCAGTGGAATCCGTTGTTAGTGTAAGCCATGGCTCTTACTTCCGATTCTCCTTCATCGAGTTTGATCATGGAGTAGTTGTGGAATTTGAAGTTTACCTGAGTCAAGTCGTGTACACCCGTCAACCAAAGTATGCCTTGGTCTGAAACAACGAATTTAGAAATGCGAGGTACATAGAAATTACCTGCAGAGTTGCTTCTCAGCATATAGGGAACGAGCTTTCCCGTCTTGCGGTCGTAGTAGCTGAAGGTGCCATAGTTAGGGATAGTCCACAAAGTGCCGTGTTCGTCTTCCATGATGAAGAAGTTGTCACTCATGGTGCGGTCGGCAGGGGTAGGGGCATCAGCGTAGAGCCAATTAGCTGACATGGTTTTAGGATTGATGACGGTCACGCCCTGTCCTTCGGTAAATGCCCATACCATGTTGTGCCCGTCTACGTAGGCTTTCTTCACTTCTGCTACGGGCTGATTGGGGTTCTGCACACTGATGACGTCGGTCTTGAATGTGCGTGGATTGTACACTACGAGTCCTATGTTGGTAGCGATAATCAACTGATAACCAGTATTCTTCAGCTCGTTGATACGAGTGACGCCTGCTGGCATGGGAATCCAGGAGAGATGGTTCTGCGTGTCGTAGACAGCCACCTTGCCATCAGTCGTGGCGAGGAAGATGGTGTTGCCCACTTCTCTGAACCACTTGAAGGGCGTAGAGGTATGGAAGTTCTTGCCGTAGATGAATGTTCCCTTGTCGGTGAGAATCCATTCACGGCCTCGCTTGTCTTGCTTGATAAACCATACGTTGCCGCTTCGCAGTCCTTTTTCGCCCACCTTGATGAGCTCGGGCTTCATGCTCTCTATGTCCTTTCCTTGACCTACACGAATCAGGAAGTTCTGTTTGTGAGTCGTAATCCAGGTGTGTCCATTGGCGAGTGGATATATCTCGCTCGACTCCAAATGGATGCCGAAACGCTTGCAGAGCATCGTGCCAACCTTGATAAACTGGCATTGCTCTGTATCGAAGATGTATAGCTTGCGGTCGAAGGTGACTACCCACACATTGTTGTCTGGGCTTGGGAAGATGGAGAGTATGCGGTTGGTACTCATGATGTCGATGTCGTCGGGCTCGTCACGGAATGTCTTGAAATGATAGCCGTCGTAATAGGACAGACCATTCCAGGTGCCAAACCACATCATATTGTCGTAGCCTTGTGCCAAATCGGAAATGGAGTTGGCTGCAAGTCCATCGAGGATTGAAAACTTTCTGACATCGCAATAGGGTTCTGCTGATGAAAAGATTGTTATAAATGATAGTATAATTAAAAAATGTAAGCGTTTCATGCTTTTTTTGATAAAGTTTGGTACAAAGTTAGGCATTAAACTTGATATTTCCAAACATTTTAGGGAAAATCCGCTTTCTAATAGGGATTTTTCCTTAAAATAATCTACTATTCCCTTTGCCCTAAGAAAAGAATACGGTATCTTTGCACCAGAATTTAACGAAAATATTAACTTATAAACAAAAGCGATATGAAAAAGATTACTTATTACTTCTCAATGATATTCATGGCAGTCATGATGCTCTCGCTCACTTCATGTGATGAGGATGCCGAAATTGCTTATGCCCTCAATGGTACATGGAAGGGATATATGCAGACGCAGCTGGATTATCAAGGACGTTATTATCAGTCAAACATGTCTGAGGTAACCTTCAATTCGGGGTATGATTCTGGCGACGGCTACTGGATAGACTATTATAGCAATGCGCCCTGGGACTATGTGGCCAACCGTATTACCTGGCGCGTGAGTGGCACGACCATTTATATCAATTTCCTTGATACTCAAGAAAAGGCTGTCATTCGTAACTATCATCTTGACGACAATGGTTACTTCTATGGCGATATCGATTTCAACAGTACGAACAGATGGATCAGCTTCCAGTTCGTCAAGGTCAATATGCCCGACTGGGACAATTATTACTGGTATGGTTCCGACAGCTGGTACGACTCTTGGGGATATTACGGCTACGCCAAGACGCGCAGTAATAATAAGGAAGAACAGCAGGAGAGTGCTCAGGAGCAGAACGACAGCACCATGCTGCCGAAGCGATTCTTTCCGGAAAACAAATAATTTCTGATTAAACTACTATTGATATGAAAAAAGTATATTCTTTACTGACAATGGCTGTGATAGCTGCCATGTCGCTTACAATGACCGGCTGCGATGGTGATGATTATTGGTATGATCCTTATGGTTGGTACGACCATTATGATGATTGGGGATGGAGCAACAATGATTGGAATAATGGTTGGCAAGGAGGTTCGCAGAATAGTGACCTTGTTGATATGGCACGGTTGCTTACAGGCGAATGGTATGGACCGGTAACCTATTCTTATCTTTCAGATGATGGGCAGTCACGACAGACTAATGAGTTCTATGCCGATATGAAGTTCTTCCAATATGCTAACACTCGTGATGCTTTGAGTGGAGAGGGCGTGGAGACCGACTATGTTTATAATGATGATGGTTCCGTAGCAGATCAGCAGACCTTGGAGTTTAAATGGTATATTGATGATAATTACGATATTTATATCCAGTATAAGAACTCTGAGGCTACGTTTGTCATGGACCATGGTTCTTCACAAGCTGGCTTCCACTTAGGGGCAGAAAAGGGATATGACGTGGATACTTTCTGGGGCTATATGATAGGTACTGGTAAGGTGAAGGGCGATGTGATTTACATCGACTTGGAACGTGTCAACCAGACAAGCCAAGCCAAGGCCTTCGGTTCTTCTAAGGCAAGCGAGAAGACAGTAAAGAGTTCTTCTTCGTTTGGCATGGGTGCGACTATCAAGCCTCTCAAGGCGGACTCTTCTCGACTGAATAATCGGAGATAACGAAGGATGTTACGATAAATACAAAGTTGCCATATAAAAAATCGCATGTTTCGATAGTTCTGTAATGAACTTTTGAAACATGCGATTTCTTTTTTGTCTTACTGAAGTATTACTTGTGTATAGGAAATCCAAGCTAAATGGCTATTATCCTTTGACTTCTTATTTTTCTATACTTCCCCAGTCGCTAAGTATTTTTTTGCTTTCTACATCTTGCTCGATATTGTCGGGCAGATTGCAGAAGAAGTCGATGCCGGTCTTTGCTTCCAAATCCTTGATGCTCATGGTGTAATCAGACAGCTTGTCGTCTCCATGATATACATTGGTGTGAGGGAACCACATACCGATAGACTTGTAGTAAGCCTGTCCCTTGACCATCTTCTTAACGAGGACTGCCACAAAGAAATACTTGGGGACAATCAGTTTGTTTTGAATACGCATCAAGATATTTTCTTCTTTGTCAATGGTACCACCCTTGCATACGTACATGGTGTCTGTGTCATTGAGTTTGAATCCGTTCAGATAGTTCTCCATTTTAATCCAAAGCCCTTCATACTTATGGTTGGGATGACTTCCATTGAAGACGCTATATTGTGGCTGCATATTGGTAAGGAAGAAAGTTTGCGTGTTGGCATTTAAACTGTACAGACGGTCGTTCGAAGGACAGATGTGTCCGTGGTCAAAGCCTGATCTGTAGATGTAGTCTTTCTCCCATCTGTTTGAAGCTGCCAACTCTGGATCATTGGGGTATTGGTTGCTTTCACTATAATAGCGATTTGTATTCTTGGCTCTGTTGCTTTTGGTGATGATGTAGCAAGACCAACGCTGCGACTTCTTGTCGCAATCCCATTCTACTGCATAGTTTACGTTGTCTGGGTCGTACTGCTTGCTGTTACCATCACGATAAACACGGATAATGCTGTTTCCGCCTTTCAGTTTAGGAAACTCCAGTCGAGTGACAGCCTTGTCGGTTGTTGCCTCGTTCTTGTTGGTGTTGATGGCTGAAGAGCCGCTGCCTGATCCAGAACCTGAACCATTTCCGTCTCCTTCGTCGCTGCTGCAGGCTGCCATAGAGAGTACAGCGAGGAGAGCGAATAAATAAATCTTGATTTGTTTCATACCTTAGAATGTCAGATGATAAATAATAAATTGTAAGGAATAATCTTAAATAAGAAAGAGTGGGGTGATAAAGAAAAGGTAAAAGGTGCGCACTAACGCATATGCAACTACGTTAGAACGCACCTTCTATCTCGTATTGATAATATATCCTTATATATAAAAAGGTATATTACTTCTTCAACTTGCCGTAACGGTTCATGAAGCGGTCTACGCGACCTGCAGTATCAACGAGCTTGCTCTTACCTGTATAGAATGGGTGAGAGGTGCTTGAGATTTCAATCTTTACTACTGGGTAAGTTTCGCCTTCGAACTCAACAGTGTCGTTGGTCTTGCAAGTTGACTGTGAGAGGAACATGTCGCCATTAGACATATCCTTGAATACTACTGGACGATAGTTCTCTGGATGAATACCTTTTTTCATTTTGTTTTTTACTTTTATTTGGGTTATTGAAATTAGACGTCATGGGGATGTTTCCATCATTTCATGTCCTTGCGGTGCATGCCCATTATAGCCTTTTGACTTAACAGGGTGCAAAGTTACGACTTTTTTTCCTTTCCTCCAAATCTTTCTACCTGTTTTTATACCTTTCGCTCTTTTTTTTATTTTCATAGATGTGTTGCCCAAGTAGTAGTCATTAGTTTGGGCATACGCTGCCCGTCGCGTGGGCAATGGTTGCTCGTCCCTTGTTCACCAGCTCCCCATCGCGTGTTCATCGAGTGACCAAGCGATGGGCATTGCTGGAAACAAAAATCCCCATTGCTTGATGAGAGGCAATGGGGAAATATGAAGTCTTCAAATATTGTTTACTTGATGATGACTGTCTCGCCGAGAGTCAAGGTGAGGTCATCGATGAGAACGTCACCACCTGGCTTCTTTGTGTTCATGATTACGATGCAGTATGTGCCATCTGATGGAATGACCAAATCCTGCTCAACAAGTTTCCACTCTGTATTTGTGATATCGTTGATGTAGCCAGAGTACATGTAGTTGCCAGCAGGTTTATTTTCTGCTGATATTTCAACAAAACCAGAATTTACTGATGCGCCTTTATCAGTAGCAGCCTTTACGTAGTACTTAATCTTATAAGTACCAGCTTTGAGCTCCATTTCCTTGTAGCCAAGACGCTTGTTGGCTGATGTTGAACCACCTACCTTTACAGAATACTTGCCACTGTGAGCATCTGTGCTCTGAGTGAGTGTAGCATTACCTGCTGTAGAGGCAGTCTTCCAGTTGTTTGGTTTACCGTCTACCCAAGTCTCGAAGTCACCATTAGGTGTAGTTGTGTCGCCAGTAGAAGGAGTGTCAGGTTTCTCTGGCTCTACTGTAGGAGTACCTTCCTTAACAGTCAATTCCTTTATCTGCCATGTACCTGATTTAGCCTCGCATGCATAGTGTAAAGCGATAACGATATTCTTCTTACCCTTGTAAGGAGCGAGGTCGAAGGTGTATGTAGACCATGTCTTCCAGTCTGTTCCTTCTGTCAAAGTACCCGTGATGTCGGTCCATTTTGTTGTTGTAGGATCGCCAGTGTAGTTCTCTGTAATGAGCACCTGGTTCTTCACACCTTCTGTAGGAACACCATTGAAGGTTGCATAACGCAAGATATAAGAGAATTTCAAGGTTGCGCCCTTTGATGTAGAGAGGTCAATAGCTTTTGAAACGAGGTAGCTCTCTGAAGGTGTTGTTACCTTACTTACGTTCTCATAACCTGTAGCCTTAGCATAGCCGTAAGAATCAATCACCCATGGGGTACCCTTAATGTTCTTCAGAGTAAATGTACCGAAGCTCTTGCTGAATGTCTCATTGATGTAGCCATCAGTTGGAGTGTCAGGAGTGGTAGCTCCACCTACGCCATTGAGAGAAACAATATAGTTATTCGCGAGGAACTCTTTGGTGCCATTATAGACGTCTACCTTACCGCAGATAACAACTTCATCACCTTGCTTCAAAGCATCTTCGCCCGAGAACTTGGTGCGGTTAGGACCAGCATAACCGTTGAAAACGTAGAACTGGTTGGTAGGTGTTCCATCCTCAGAGATGTAATACTTCAAGCTACCGTAATTTGCATTCCAGCTTCTCTGTTCCACAGAAACGACCTTACCCTTTACGTATACTTCTGTTTCAGCGCTTCCACCATCGTCAATGTACTTTACTACTCCTGCCACATTGAATGGGTCGGCAGCAGTACCAGTACCTGAAGGCTGAACTTTCTGAGATTCATTCTCTGTAGGCATATTGTAAGGAGCAGGAACGTCCTCGCAGCTGCTGAATGTTATGGCTGCCATAGCCAAGAACAAGCATGAATAAATGAACTTTTTCATATTGATTATTCTTTTTATAGTTTTCTACTTGAGTTAGTTTTAGTTGATGGAAACGATATAGTTTTCCTTGTCGATTTCTGGAGTTACACCTTGGTAGAGTATGAGCTTGCCGCAGATGACAACTTTCTGTCCCTTCTTGATCAAGTCCTTGTTGGCCTCGGTGTACTTCTCGTTGTTGAGATAGTGGTTGCGGTATACTTTGATGGTATTGGCAGGATCGCCAGTTCCGTCAGCATTCATACCCTTGCCGTCTACAGAGATGTAGAATTCAGCATCACCATATTGTACATTTACCTTTGGCTCAGAGCAGATGACACCTTCTGTATAGACCATAGCTCCGGTAGTCTTTCCGTCGTTTATCAACTTGAGAGCTTCCTCCACGGTGTAAGGGCATTGCTCTGTACCCTTGAGTAACTGCACGTCGTCAATTGTACGGATAAGAATCTGCCATGTGTCGTTGTTTTTTCCTGCATAACGTGTGAAGATACCTGTAACACTCTGTATACCTTCTGGCAGGAGAGCATTAGCAAACTTGGCGTAGGCAGAAGTGCGAATCACCAGATTGTTGGTGCTGATGCCAGAGAATCCGCGGTTTACGCAGTTGGCGTTGTCTTTGTCTTTAGAATCAGCAAACACCTTCTTGCCGGCATCGGCGAAGGTTACGCCCTCTATTCTCATCAACTTGCCTGAGCAAGACTTCAGATAGTCGGCATCCTTGATCTTGGTCTGGTCGAATACCTCAACCATTGCCTCAGCCTTGGCCTCGTCGGCCTCGCCGATAATCTTGTAGTGCTTCTCCCATACGTAGCGGTCTACCTTACCGATAGACTGTGAGCCCTTATTGGTGTTGGTATAGACACCGCCCAACTCAGCCTGCTTGCCGTAGCCACCGATGTAGAGGCCCTTGCAGTCGATAAGCACTTGCTGACCTACAGGCAGTTCGCCATAGAGTCCGCTCTTGCCGATGCAAACCAAGATACCGCCCGTCTTGTCCTGCAGGCAAACCTGATTGTAGAGGTTGCCTCCGAGGTCGTTACCAGTAACGATACCCAATATCTTGATGTCCTCGTCCACCTGCTTGTACAGGCCGCGTTCTATCTGTGTGGCATATTTCTCCTTCAGTTCGGAGATGGTGATGACATTAGTAGCCTCCAGTTTGTTGTTGCCGATGGCAGGGCCGGTATAATCCTTTTCTCCCACGGAATCAGCATAACCGTCGCCCATGCATGAAGCCAAGAGCAGGGCAGCAAATGCCATTGCGATATATTTTAACTTTTTCATATCTTTCTCTTCTTTTAGAATCTGTATGATACCTGGAACATTCCGTTGGTTCCGAATACGTAATACTTCTTAGGGTTCTTAGAGAACTTGTAGACGCGATCCTTAACGTTGTTATCCTTGTCAAGGGTGTAGTCGCTTCGGCTCTGCTCGTAACCACCTGAAACAATCTTGCGGTTGTTGAGGATGTTGGTTATCATGAGGTTGAAGTTCAGACTACCGTGCTTGAGGCGGATACTCTTGCCGATGCTTCCGTCTACCATCCATCCGCCGTGTCCCTTAGCCTGGTCAACAGAACCAGGGAGAGGCTCGTCGTTGAAGAGCATGTCGCGGTTCTTCAGAGAAGACTTGTAGCGATAGCTTGGTGAGTATGACAAATAGATGCGGTCGTACCAGTTGGCGTTGAGGTTGACGAACCAGCCGCTCTTATGGAAGTCGAGTGCAAGGCTACCGATAGTAAGAGGAGTTCCGCTTTCGCGCATGTCCTTAATATATGCGTAGTCCTTAACCACCTCTGCCGACTTGGAGAGCATGTAGTTCACGTTGGCATTGTTGGTGTTCTTTGCGTCGCTGATGGTTCCGATGGCCTTGAAGTTAAGGAAAGAAGCCACCTTGAAGTCGAGACCTGCCTCGATACCATAGTATTCTTTCTCCAATCCTGTCATGCTGAGGTAGGTGAAAGAGTTCTCGTCATCGTTGTAGAAGTTCTGCCACTCTGTGACGTGGTCGAGGCGGCTATAGTATGCGTTGACGTTGGCGTGTACCCAGGCATTCTGATACTGATAGCAGAACTCGCTGCTGAATACATGCTCGTCACCGAGGTTGAGAACGTAGTCGTTGCAGATCTCAGGAGAGATGAATGCTGTGTTGGCCATTGGTGGACGCCACTCGTAGCCTACACCAATCTTGAAGACGTGGCCCTTGCCGGCATCGAAGTTGATGCTACCCTTGGCACCGCCCTCGCCGAAGCGTGCTATACGGCTGTTGCCCTCAGAATTGTTGGCAGCCATACCGTTGCGCATATAGCCATGGCGACGCATGTTGGTCTGACCAAGCTTGCCGCTTATCATGGTCTGGAAACGTCCCATCTCAGCAGTGTAGGAAGTCCAGAGCAAGCCCTTCATCACCTCAATCTTATAGTCATAACCGAACTTGTCGCCTTCGTAAACGAGAGAGCCGAGGTTGTTGGGTCCTGCTGTGTTGAGGTCGTACTGCACTCTTGGGTCGCTGGCAGGATAGGTGCCGAGCGCATAAGTGTTGATGTTGTGGAAGAAGGATGCACCGAGCAGGTCGTCCATGGTCTGATAGTGACGGTTGCTGTTGCTGCCCAATACCAGTCCGCCTACGAGAGTAGAACGCTTGGTAACCTTAGCCGACAGGGTGGAAGCCATGTTGAACATCAGGTTGTCGCTGTGCTTGGCCTGGATGAAGTAGAGTGCATCATGGCCCTGGTTGGCAGCCTGAGTGTTGGCATAATAGAGGCGATCCCAGTCAATCTGGCGGTTGGCCTTGCTTGCTGTCCAGTAGTTGTAAGAGTTGTACCAGCTCTGGAGTGTAGACGAGTTGTTGCCCAGCGCGTCAGCATTCCAGATGTCGTAGTAGCTGCTTGGCAGGTTCTTCCAGTAGTCTGGCTGCGGATTCTCAGCATTGGCATAGTTGAGCTTGGTGCTCTTGTACATTGAGTACTTGCCAAAGACAGAGGTGGTGAGCTTCATCTTGTCGTTGATATTCCAGTCCCATGTAGCGATGGCTGAAGGTGCAAAGTCGTTCACAACGCGTGAGTTGCGCTTGTGGCCATTGTAGTAGCCCCAGTATGGGTTGTAATAGTAGTCGTTGGCGAGCCAGTAAGTCTCGTCGGTTGCTGCTCCCTGTGTAGAGCGCTCTGTAGGATTGCCCCATGTGGTGAAGCTCAGGGAGTGACCGTTGTCCCACTTCTTCTGCACACCGAAGTAGTAAGACAGCGCATTGTAGAAGGTTCCCTCTACATAACCGCGGTTTGCCCAACGATAGGTAAGACCCGCTGAGATGGCCCATCCCTTGTCGTTGAATCCACTGCTATAGGTATAAAGACCACGAAGCGTGTAGTTGCGGTTAGCAACTCCCACAGAAGCATAGTGGCCTGTCTGCATGCTTCCGGCACGGAAGTCATAGTTGTTGCTTCCTCCCATACCTGTCATGGAGTAGTTGTTGCCCTCGAAAGGCAAGGCAAAGTCAACGTTTCTTGAGAATCGGTTCAGACCTCCGATGTTAGAGAAGCGGAACTGACCAGACTCCATGTCGTTCATGGGAGCACCATTGATGTACACATCATTGTACTTCTGATTGAAGGCACGATAACGGAAACGCACTGGCGAGAACAGATAGCCTGCCTCTGATGCGTAAACATTTGAGTTAGAATTCAGAATGGTGACGTTCTGTGACATATCGTCATCCTCACCCAACTGTGCTTCGGTGAATGTGAATGCATTCTCGTCCAATCCCTTTGCTATCTTCTGCTCGGTGGCGTTCTGAGCGAAGAGCAATGGGCTGTAGCAGAGAGCAATCATTGCTAATTTTACCTTTTGTTGCATAGTCAATTGTTTAATTAATATAATGTGAGTGCAAAGTAAATAAATAAATTTTAAAAAAGAAAGTTTTTTTGATTAAAATTTCATTAAAAATTCACTTTTTCCACTTTTCTTACTGATAATTACAATTTAATAGCTACTTTTGCAGTAAACAAATTTTAAAACTAAAAATAATGAAACGACATTTGCTATTCTTGGCGGCTCTTTTGATAGTCAATTTGGCTGCCTCTGCCCAGAAGAAGTTCTCGGTTTACGCCGTAGGTTTTTACAATCAGGAGAATCTCTTCGATACCTGTCACGATGAGGGAAAGAAAGATTACGAGTATTTGCCCAACAAGGGCTGGAACGGCATGAAGTACACCAATAAGTTGCGTAATATGTCGAAGGCTTTGGCGGATATGGGAACAGACGTGCTTCCTAATGTGGGGTGTGCCTTCATCGGACTTTCCGAGGTGGAGAACCATAAGGTGCTTGATGCCTTGGTAGACCAGGCACCTCTTAAGGCCCGCAATATGAAATATGTACATATCGAGGGTCCCGACCGTCGAGGTATCGACTGTGCGCTGCTCTATAATCCTTCGCTCTTCAGTGTGAAGAATGTGAAGCTGTTGCCTTATGTGCAGGAGTTGGCAAAGGACAGCGCCTTCTTCACCCGTGGCTTCCTCACCGTAAGAGGAGAGATGGCTGGTGATGATGTGGCGGTGATCGTATGCCACTGGCCAAGCCGTTTCTCAGGTCCTTTCTATCGTGAGTCGGCTGCGCGACAGGTGAAGGTGATCAAGGACAGTCTGCTGAATGTGAACCAAGAGATGAAGATCTTTGTGATGGGCGATATGAACGACGACCCGGTGAACAAGAGCATGCACGTCTATCTGCAGGCTAAGCCCGAAATCAGTCAGGTGGGAGCTGGCGATATGTACAACCCCTGGTACAACGTTCTGGCAAAGGAAGGAAAGGGCACCTTATTCTATAGTGGCAACTGGAACCTCTTCGACCAGATAGTGATTACTCCTAATCTGCTCAACAAGGATGCCAAGAAAAAGGACTACTCTTCGCTGAAATACTGGAAGAGCCATATCTTCCGTCGCGATTACCTCATCCAGCAGGAAGGTCAGTACAAGGGAGCTCCGCTGCGTACCACAGCAGGCGGACGCTGGCTCAATGGCTACAGCGACCACTTGCCTGTAGTGATGTATCTCGTGAAGGAGAAGAAGTAACTTTTTAAAGGTAAAAAGGTAAAAAAGTAAAAAGGTAAAAAAAGTAAAAAGGTAAAAAATGATAGAAAATCATCCTTTTGAGCCGTGGTTGCCATCGAATGCCCATCTGCTGATGCTTGGCACTTTCCCGCCTTCGCCCAAGCGCTGGTGCATTCCTTGGTATTATCCTAACTATCAGAACGATATGTGGCGCATCTTCGGGCTTATCTTCTTCGGAGATAAACTTCATTTTGTCGACGCAGAGAACAAACGCTATCGTGAGGCAGAACTGAAGAGTTTTCTGCAGGAGAAAGGTGTGGCTATCTACGACACGGCTCAGAAGGTGATACGTACCAAGAATACGGCTTCAGACAAAGACCTACAGGTGGTGGAGCCCTCCGACCTTGATGGTATGCTCAGAGCATTGCCCCAATGCAGGGCTGTGCTTACTGCAGGACAGTTGGCTACCCGCATCTTCTCCGAGCATTACGGCATTACAGCCACTCCGCCTATGGGAGGCTATGTGGAGTTCGGTTTCGATGGACGTATTCTCAGACTCTATCGCATGCCGAGCAGTAGTAGGGCTTATCCCTTAGCCGTGGAAAAGAAGGCTGAATATTATCGCAAAATGTTCGAAGATGTGCTCTAAGTGTATGTGCTGCCAAAGAGTAGCTCTTTTAACTTCTATAACTTCAGAACCTGATAAAGTTCAATAAAAATTAAAACTATGGATAAAGACAAAATAACCATCATCGGTATAGCCGGAGGAACCGGCTCGGGCAAAACCACGGTAGTGAGAAAAATTGTTGAGGCTTTGCCTCCTCACTTTGTGGCTGTAGTGCCTCTTGACTCTTACTATAACGACACAACGGGTATGACAGACGAAGAGCGTCATGCCATCAACTTCGACCATCCTGATGCTTTCGACTGGAAGTTGTTGCACAAGCAACTCAACGATTTGCGTAACGGAAAGGCTATCGAGCAGCCTACCTACAGTTACCTCAAGTGTAACCGTGAGGCAGAGACGATACATGTAGAGCCCAAGCCTGTCATTATCATAGAGGGTATTATGACGCTGCTCAACAAAAAGTTACGCGATTTGATGGATTTAAAGGTTTTTGTGGATGCCGATCCCGACGAGCGGCTGATCAGAAACATTCAGCGCGATACTATCGACCGCGGACGTACGGTCTCTATGGTGGTAGACCGCTATCTGAAAGTGCTCAAGCCCATGCATGAGCAGTTTATAGAACCTACCAAGCGCTATGCTGACATTATTATTCCTGAGGGAGGCGAGAATGTGAAGGGTATCAATATTCTTTGCCGCTATGTGGAGGGTTTGGTGAAAGACATAGAAGCTTAGTAATTTGTCTGTATTTTTATGCTGTATATTCATACGGTAATAGCCCAAAAAACGTTTCCCTGTTAGGCTTTTTAATCCGCCTAACTGGGAAAATATTTTTTCCTAACTATGAAATTTTTTTTTTCATAGTTAACTAAGCTATGGCTGTGGATATTTATGCAAAAGTATCCTTGCTGCTTTTTTCTTGTTTTATAGCAAGAAATAGAACGTGCAGCTAATAATAAACTCCGCTTTAGCGACTGCGAAAGCGGAGTTTAACATATTATTTCGAGCTGTACGATTGAAATACCCTAATAGGAAAAAACTCTTAGAAGCCACACGCCCTGAACCAACGGTCACCGGCGCGTAGCGGAAAGGTAAAGGGCAGAAGCTCTTAGCCCAGGGCAACGCCCTGGGTTTTAATGATATACAAGCTTACGCCCTGTAAGGGCAAAAGCTTTAAAACTCCAGGCAAAACTTAATGCTTTTGCCCTTACAGGGCGCCTTGCTGATTGCTATTATACCCAGGGCGTTGCCCTGGGCTAAGAGCTTCTGCCCTTTCAGGGCGTATTGGTAATTTCAACCATACAGGTCGAATTATTTCCTTATGCCGTAGAATTGCTATTCGCAGGGCACAATTGTGCCATAAGTAGGCATTTTTGTGGAATCCGTATTAAAAATAATGGAACACGAAGATAACTGGAATTTTATCGCTTTGCGCCTCCTGAATCAGCATGATTACGAACTAAAAATAGTCGGTAAAAAACAAAGTGTGCAAAGATACAAAATACAATTTAGGGGAATGTCGAAGAGTGTTGCAGACTGTCGTTAAGTACATGACCTAAAGAAGCGCTTCCTTAGACCCTAAAGAAGCGCTTCGTTACACCTTAAGGAAGCGCTTCGTTAACACCTAATAAAGCGCTTCGTTAAGTCTCATAGAAGCGCATCATCAGAATGGATGCCTGCGCTTCCTTAAAATTGCCTTATTTTATCACCACTTTCTTCTTGCCGATGATGTAGATTCCCTTCGTCAATTTGCTTGCATCATTGCCGAGGTAACGGCCATCGAGGGAGAAGATACTTTGATTCTTTTCTGTATGTTTATCTACCAAGGTTTGGTCAATGCCTGTAGCATAGTCCTTGAGGTAATCGAAGGTGATGACGCCGTCTTTGGTCTCCTTGATGTTGTAGAGCAGATTTGTCAGTGTTGTATTATTAAGTTTCGCCTCAAGCAATTCTGTCACTTTCTTGTAGCCAGGGAAAGGATCTGCCCATTGGCTCTCATAGTATTCTTGTTTTGTATGTGATTTGCCATTCAGGTAACCATTTAGGATGACACCGTCAGCAGGGAGAACTGTTACCTCAGGCTTATTTGGAGTCTGATTCATCCTATAGTCAAGGCCAACGTTTGATCTTTGGTAGTCTATGCGATAGATAAGCAGACCATGTGACATATAGCCTATTCCCCAACCTGTTCTTTGCAGATTCTGTAATAGCAGGTATTCGCCATTGTCGGCTTCTATCTTGTACGCTTTGCGGTTGCCGCTGAAGTAAGGCTCCATGGTTATTTGCTTCGGTTCCTTATCTAAGGTTTCAATGCCTGCGTTCCATCCCATAATATCTAATTCCCAAGCACAGTATGGTACTGGAGTGTAGCCATTGTTACCATATTCGCCAGCATCCATTAAATCCCATGATTCTGGTTCTTGGTTGTTGACGTATGCTTTGGAATTATATGGATAAAGGTCAGGTATTCCCATTGTATGAGAGAATTCATGACAAATCACGCCAATACCTGTGATGTAGTTACCTTTGTTTGAGTTTAGTTCACTGTTGATTCCATGGGCACTTATCTTTTTCCCGTCAATAGTTGTAATATAGTTGAAACTGGTTTTTGCCCATAGGGTATTTTCTTCTCCACCTGTGTTTTGTCCATAGCCTGCGTGGATAACGTAAACCAAATCTACATTACCATCGTTATTGGCATCATATTCAGAGAAGTTTACTCCAAGCTGTGACTTTGCCAACTCACATGCTTCTTTTATCATCTCCTTATATTTTACGTCTCTATCGTCTTCGCTTTGGTCTTGTCCGTAATACGCGTAATTCTTGCTGACTTTAACAACACCCTTAACATCAAACTGAGGCTGGAACTCGCCTTCGCTCATATCGCTGAAATATTGTTTTACACTACCTGTGTTGGTGAAATTAGTATTGTAATCTTCCAATAGAGCTTGGGGAGTTTCGTCTTCAGGAGAAGCATTGAGTAAATGATTGAATACACTTACCGGGTCTTTTGTTTTGAAAGCACAGTCATTGAATTGCACTAAAATCACGAGTGCCTTTGGTGTACCAGTGTGTGGAAAGTAGGGATAGTTGTTGCTAATACCAATGCTTCGGCGTATTGCATTTGTTTTTGCCGTATTAAAAAACAACTGCTTGTTCTGTGTATTTATAGCTTTATTCTCTAATTTGTTGCGTAATTCTGCGTTATGAGCTAATTGTGGAGTTGCTTTCAGCATTCCGTTGTCTTCTACTTGAGCTACATAAAAGTTTTTTCCTACTTGTACAAGCAATGCACCATCTGTTGTTGTGTACCAACTGTGGTGTTCGTCACCATATATTCTGACGTTTAATTCTGTTCCGTCGCTCTGTGTGACAGTGACTGTGCCCGGGTATGCTTTTGCCGCAAATCCGCTTGCGATACCCATCAGAGCAAATGTGATGCTAAGTAAAATCTTCTTCATTTGTCTATAGAATTATTTAGTTATTATTCAAGTTTTGGTAGGTGATAGACAGTTACACCTATTTATAATAATATTGTCCCTTCTTCTGAGTCTGTCTGCCAAACTCGATGGCATGGTGCGGACAATGATGATAGCAAGAGAAACAGGTGAGGCAGTCGTCGTGGTGGAGCCATACAGGCTTCTTGCCTTTGCCTCCTGAGATGTCGCCCACAGGGCAGACGTTGGCACAGATGCCACATTTCACGCATCGCTCTTCCACAACATGGAATCGCTTGTCGGTGATGAGCACATGCTCGAAGAATCCTCCTACTATGTGGGTGAAGAACCAGGGAAGCGGACCTTCCGTCAGATGGCTGATGCCAGTCTTTCGCTCTCTCAGGTCTTCGCAGATGGCTTTCAGCTGTTGTGCTGCCTTCTCCTTCTTGCGCTTCTCCTTCTCGGAAGGATCTACATCCATGAATGGCAAGCCCACATACGACTCTGGCATGATGAGCGAATAAGCCGAGTCGGGCAGGCTGATGCCCATTGCTTGCAACTGATGGTTGGCTTGCAGACTTTTGTTGAGTGTATCGATGGTCTTTCCGATGCTGTCGCCTGCCGTGCATACTGCATAGCAGAAAGGTTTGCTGTCAGGAGAAATACCATCGCCGAAGGGTTTCAGTCTCAGTCGACTGATGAACGAACGCACCAGTCTTGGCACTCTCCAGCCATGAACGGGGAAAACGAAACCAAGCCGTTCACCTTCTTTCAAGGCAAACGGCTCGATGTCTTTATCGGCTGAAAGATAGTCGGAATAGTCGGCTATGTTGATCAGTCGTTCTTGCGTGGCAGCCCCAATCTGAATGGCGGCCCAGCGAGTATTTCCTGTTCCTGAGAAATAGAATATCATTACTACTTCTTGACTTCGGTCATGACACCTTCTATATACAGACGAGTCATCTCTACAGTGCCGTTGGTACGTACGGTGATGCTCTTCTTGAAGTGACCGGGCCATGTGCCGTCGCTTTTGTAAGTTACCTCAATCTGGCCCTTCTGACCAGGAGCTATAGGAGCCTTGGTGTACTTGGGTACGGTGCAGCCGCAGCTTGCCAATGCCTGATTGATGATAAGAGGCTTGTCGCCTACATTGGTAAATGTGAATGTAGTCTTGTGGATCTTCTCTGTCTCAGGGAATGAGCCAAAGTTGTGAGTCTGCTTGTCAAACTTGATTTGAGCCTGCGCGTTGGCGCTCAGAGCGCAGCAAACTGTCATACATATAAAGAGTACAAACTTTTTCATTTTCTTTCTTTTTTAAAAATGTAACGTTTTCTGTTCTTTTAAGTTTTGGATGCAAAATTACACATAAAGTTTAGTATGTCTCTACTTTTTTACATCTTTTAGCATCTCTTGTGGCGTATTTACCTCAGTTTAATAGCTTTTCGCCTTATTTTGGTAGATATTTCTTCAGAAATTGACCTGTGATGCTGCCTGGGCAGGCTGCCACTTGCTGAGGTGTACCGCAGGCTACCAGGTTGCCTCCCTTGTCTCCTCCGTCGGGGCCTAAGTCTATGATATAGTCGGCACACTTGATGACATCGAGGTTGTGCTCGATAACCACCAGTGAGTGTCCGCGCTCTATCAGGGCGTTGAAGGCATGGAGCAGACGTCGGATGTCATGGAAGTGAAGACCGGTGGTAGGCTCGTCGAAGATGAAGAGTGTGGGTTCCTGTTCCTCCTTGCCGATGAAGTAGGCGAGTTTGACACGCTGGTTCTCACCTCCCGACAGGGTGCTTGAGCTCTGACCGAGCTTGATATAGCCCAGGCCCACTTCCTGCAGCGGCAGAAGTTTTCGTACGATGATGCGGCACTGGTCGAAGTCGTTGTCGCTATGTGCGTTTTTCTCATCGCTAAAGAACTCGATGGCTTCGTTCACTGTCATGTTGAGCACATCGTTGATGTCCTTTCCTCCATATCTCACGTCCAGTATATCGTGCTTGAAGCGTTTGCCGTGGCAGGCTTCGCATGTAAGAGTGAGGTCAGCCATAAACTGCATCTCGATGGTGACATATCCGGCTCCCTTGCATTCCTCGCATCGTCCGCCTTCGGTATTAAAGGAGAAATACTGTGACGTAAAGCCCATCTGTTTAGCCAAAGGTTGGGCGGCAAAGAGCGTGCGGATGGCATCGTAGGCTTTCAGATAGGTGGCAGGATTGCTGCGTGTACTCTTGCCTATAGGGTTCTGGTCGACAAACTCGATGTGTCGGATGCTCTTCCAGTCGCCTTCCAATGAGGCAAACTCGCCAGGAGCATCAGCCACGAGGTCGAGTCGGCGGCGGAGGGCAGGGTAGAGTATGCCCTTGATGAGCGACGACTTGCCCGAGCCCGACACACCTGTCACTACTGTAAAGACATTGAGAGGTATCTCCACATCAATGCCTCGCAGGTTGTTCATGCGTGCCCCTCGGATGGTGATGCTCATGTTCCATGCCCTTTGTGAGGCAGGGCATTCTATCTCCTCGTCGTGGGTGAGGTAGCGTATGGTGTAGCTCTTGGGGTAGCAGTCCAACAGTTTCTGTTGGGCGGCCTTGTCGGTAGTATCGTACTCGGAGGCAGATCCGGCATAGACCACCTCGCCACCTAAGCGTCCTGCGTCGGGACCTATATCTATGAGATAGTCGGCAGCCCGCATGATTTCCTCATCGTGTTCCACGACAACCACGGTGTTGCCCAACTGTTGCAGTTCGCGAAGTACCTTGATGAGGCGGTCGGTGTCACGGCTGTGCAGTCCGATACTTGGCTCGTCGAGGATGTACACACTGCCCACGAGCGAAGAACCCAGGCTCGTGGTCAGGTTGATGCGTTGGCTCTCACCACCCGACAGACTGTTGCTGAGTCGGCCTAAGGTGAGGTAACCCAATCCTACATCGAGCAGGAACTGCAGACGGTTGTTGATTTCGGTAAGCAGTCGTTTGCCGATGCTCTGCTCGTGTTCTGTAAGTTCCAACTTGTCGAACCATGCCTTCAGATTGGTAATCGACATTTCCACCAGTTCGGTAATGCTTCTTCCGCCTATCTTCACATAGGTGGCTTCCTTCTTGAGTCGTGTGCCATGGCAGTCGGGACAAACCGTCTTGCCACGGAAACGGCTCAGCATCACGCGGTATTGTATTTTGTACTGGTTCTCTTTCACCATTTGGAAGAAGGCATCGATACTCACCTGCTCGTGGATGTCCTTTTTGCGGTCGCAAGGCAATCCGTGCCAGAGCATATCCTTCTGTTTCTGTGTAAGATTAAAGTAAGGCTCGAAGATTGGGAAGTCGTACTGTGCTGCACGGCGGATGAACTCTTTTTGCCACATGCCCATCTTCTCGCCACGCCAACAAACCACGCACCCATCATACACACTCATTGAGGTGTTGGGGATGACGAGTTTCTCGTCGATACCTATCACACTTCCGAAGCCCTCGCAGGTAGGACAGGCCCCTAAGGGAGAGTTGAAGGCAAACATATTGTCGGAAGGATCTTCGAAGGTGATGCCGTCTGCCTCGAAGCGGGTAGAGAAGTCGTAGCAGATATGGCTGGGAAGGAACAGAAGGCGGCAGGCACCATCGCCCTCATAGAAGGCAGTCTCAGTAGAGTCGGTGAGTCGGCTGATGTCGCTCTTCTCTTCGCTTACCGACGAGCGATCGATAACAAGGTAGATGTCCTGAGCTTCGGCTTTTCCGTCGAAGTCCTCGATACGTACGAACTCATCTTTCACCAAGATGCGCGAGTAACCTTCCTGCAGATACATCTCCAACTGGCGGTCAAGAGTGCGTCCTTCTGCCACATGGATAGGGGCAAGAATCACAAACTTGGTGCCAGGAGAATACTGTCGGGTGCAGGCCAGGACGTCTTCGGTGGTATGTCGCTTCACCTCCTCGCCGCTGATGGGTGAGAAGGTTCTTCCTATGCGTGCATAGAGCAGGCGTAGGTATTCGTAGATCTCGGTAGTGGTTCCTACTGTGGAGCGCGGATTGCGCGAGATGACTTTCTGCTCGATGGCAATAGCTGGCGGCAAGCCTTTGATGAAATCACATTCGGGTTTGCTCATTCTGCCCAAGAACTGGCGGGCATAGCTTGACAAAGACTCTACATAGCGACGCTGGCCTTCGGCATAAAGAGTGTCGAAAGCCAATGACGACTTGCCCGAGCCCGATACGCCTGTTATGGCAACAAACTTGCCCTGAGGAATCTTGATGTCGATATTCTTCAGGTTGTTGGCCCTGGCTCCTTTGATCTCAATATATTTTTCTTTAGCCATTTAGTAACTTTTTTTATTTCCTCCTTTTTTACCCTTTTACCTTTTTACTTTTTTACCCTTTTACTTTTTTACCTTTTTACCTTTCTACCTTTCTACCTTTCTACCTTTATTCATGATGATATGGCTCACCTTTTATAATAGTGCATGCCCGATAGAGGGCTTCGGTGAAGATAAGTCTTACCATCTGATGGGAGAAGGTCATCTTGGATAGCGAAATCTTCTCGTTGGCACGGTCGTATACCGCCTGAGAGAATCCATACGGACCACCAATGACGAAGACGAGTCTTCGTGAAGTAGCCTGCTTGCGCTCTATCCATTTGGCAAACTCGATGCTGCGAAACTCCTGTCCATGTTCGTCCATCAGCACTACTGTGTCAGAAGGCTGCAACTGTTTCAGTATCAGTTCGCCTTCGCGCTCTTTCTGTTGCTGTTCACTCAGACTCTTTGTGTTTTTGAGTTCGGGAATGGTGGTGATGGTGAAAGGCATGTAATGGGTGATACGTTCGGCATAATCCTTGATGCCAGCAATGAAATGCTTGTTGATGGTTTTGCCCACCAGTATGAGTTCAGTCTTCATTTTCCGTCTTTTACTTTCGTTCTTCGTCCTTCACCTCATCCTTATAATAACCCTTTCCGATGCGCTTGGGATTTTTAGGAAACCATCCCTTCTCGCAACGTTGTTTCTGCTCGAAGAGCTCACCGATGCTCCAAAGACAGGAGGCTCCCAAGACGCCATGAATAGCCGACAGAAGAACGTCCTCTATCAGAAATGCCGCAGCGATGGTGGCTAATCCCAGAACGAGAAATACCCACCAGTAGCGGGTGCCAGTGTAGTATTCGGTCTTGATGACAATAGGGTGGAAGAGTCCTATAATGAGAAATGTGCTGACGGCAATGATGATGCCTGTGAAATGTAATTCCATGTTTAATATTTTTATTGTTACTGAAAATGGTACAATCTTGTCCAAAAGATGACCAAATATATTTTAGAATGCAAAAATACAAAAAAATCTTCAAACTTACTTTTGTTTCTCGGATATTTTATATATCTTTGCAAAAAGAACTAAAATAACAATTATATAATACCATTAACTATGGCTAATAACACAGAATTAATTAAGCAGTGTGAAGAAAGAGCTCAGCAGTGGCTCACACCTTCATTCGATGAAGAAACCCGTAAGGAAGTAAAGGCAATGCTCGACGCAGAGGACAAGTCTGCTCTCGTTGATGCATTCTATCAGAACTTGGAGTTTGGTACTGGTGGTTTGCGCGGTATCATGGGCGCAGGTACCAACCGCATGAACAAGTATATCGTTGGTATGGCTACCCAGGGCTTTGCTAACTACATCCTCAAGGCTTTCCCAGGTGAGGAGAACCTTTCTGTAGTGGTAGGTCACGACTGCCGTAACAACTCCCGTCTCTTCGCTGAGACCGTAGCTGCCATCTTCTCTGCCAACGGCATCAAAGCATATCTCTTTGAGAGCCTCCGTCCTACACCAGAGATTTCTTTTGCTATCCGCGAGTTGGGTGCTAAGGCTGGTGTGAATGTGACAGCTTCTCACAACCCTAAAGAGTACAATGGCTACAAGGCATACTGGAGTGACGGTGCTCAGGTTCTGGCTCCACACGATACAGGTATCATCGAGGAGGTAAACAAGGTTACTATCGACCAGGTGAAGTTTGAGGCTAACTGGGATAAGATTCAGATTATCGGTGGTGAGATGGATTACGACTACATGACAGCCGTTCACTCTGCCATGATTGACCAGGATGTCATCAACCGTCAGAAAGACCTCAACATCGTTTATTCAGCTATGCACGGTACAGGTCGTGTCATCGTTCCTCTCTGTCTGCGTTCTTGGGGCTTCCAGAATATCAATGTAGTTCCTGAGCAGATGGTTGTAGATGGTAACTTCCCAACAGTAGTTTCTCCTAACCCAGAGAATGCAGAGGCTATGACCCTTGGCATGAAGCTCGGTACTAAGTTGAATGCTGACCTCGTGGTTGCTACCGACCCTGATGCTGACCGTCTGGCTATCGTTTGCCGTGACGATAAGGGTGAGTGGATGATTATCAATGGTAACCAGACCTGCATGATGTTCTGCTACTACATCATCGAGAACAAGAAGAAGTTGGGCAAGTTGAAGCCAACAGACTTCCTCGTGAAGACCATCGTAACTACAGAGGTTATCGCTGAGATTGCCAAGAAGAACAACGTAGAGTTGCGCGACTGCTACACTGGCTTCAAGTGGATTGCACGCGAGATTGCTATCTCTGAGGGCAAGCAGCAGTATATCGGTGGTGGTGAGGAGAGCTTTGGTTTCTTGCCATACGACAAGGTACGCGATAAGGATGCTCCTGCTTCTATCTGCCTGATTTGCGAGATTGCAGCCTGGGCTAAGGACCAGGGCAAGACTCTCTACGACCTCTTGATGCAGATTTATGCAGAGTATGGCTTCAGTAAGGAGTTTACCGTCAACGTGGTTCGCCCTGGCAAGACTGGTGCTGACGAGATTAAGCAGATGATGGCTGATTTCCGTGCCAACCCTCCAAAGGAGTTGGGTGGCAGCAAGGTGGTTACCTGGAAAGACTATCAGACATTGGAAGAAAAGCATGCTGACGGCAGTGTGGAGAAACTCAACATGCCGACAACAAGCAATGTGTTGCAGTGGTTCTGTGATGACAATACTAAGGTAAGTGTTCGTCCTTCAGGTACAGAGCCAAAGATTAAGTTCTATATTGAGGTGAAGGATTCTACCTTCAAGTGTGCTGGTTGTTACAACCGTTGTACAGCAGCTGCTATGGAGAAGATCGAGGCTATCAAGAAGAGCTTGAACTTGGAATAGACAGGTTTTTAGTTATGGAGGTAATACCTCTATAGTATCTCTTATTTATAACTGCGGGTGACTGAGAAGTTGCCTGCAGTTCTTATTTTGTATAAAAGACTGAACTTTAGCAAGTTTAGAAGTTGTAGAAGTTAAAGAAGTTATCACGTTAAACCACACTCCCTTCGGTTTTGAATAGAAAAGCTTCGAAAAATGAAAGCGGCTTCGATAGTCAATAAAGCCTATTGCGTAGAACAATGAAAGCGGCTTCGTAAGCAGTTGAAGCCTATTGCATTATTCTGATATTTTGCGAAAGTTGAGTAAAAGAAATAACCCAGGGCGGAAAGCCCTGGGTTTATTGTTGTACTTTGGGTGCTTTTGCAGCTATCCCATTGTGAGGTCTTTGCTCTTTACTCAGACTTAATCGAAAAGTTCGGCAAAGGCTTCTGCCGTCTTTCCTTCATAAACCACCATGTCGGTAACAGGTTTGTAGCTGAAGTCGACAAAGCGAAGCAGCTGGGCTCCTACAAACTGACGGTCTTTAGAGATGCAGGTGTCCAATCGCATGTTGCCCATATCGCTCTTGCTGTACTTCTTGCCCTTGTTGCGCTGTTCCATAATGGTGTTGTTGTCGCCATTGAGCAGTTTCTCTAATTGTCCGCCTACTTCTACCGAGTATTCATTCTGGTTAACTTTGATGACACTCTGTGAAGGTTTATAGACAGCCTGAGTGAAAAGTCCGAAGCATGTTTTCTTTATTTCGATTTCTGGAAGCGCCTTCAGTTGGTCGCACATTTCCAAATGGTTGATACTTGCCATAATTTAAGTTGTTTATATATTGTCTGTTTTTTGAATTTGATATAACTCACCAGTCCTATGCCCGTCTTTGAACATAGGTAAACAGTGAGGTTGATGACTTCCCGAAAAGGAAAAACTCGTGATTCTTTTTTGTACAGGCAAGTGTCAGCAAAGAAGATGCCGCAGGCAAATGACATAATATTTGCTTGCAACATCAAAATGGATAGGCGCCGATTCCTGGCGCTCGTGTCCACGGTAGGTGGTTAAAAGAAAATGATAAAAATGATTCTTGAGTGGTAGCTTGTTGGGCGTTGATGTTTCGGAAGCCCAGCATGGTATCACTCTCTGTGGTCGGGCGTTACAGATGCGATAAATATTGCTCGAATCGGTAAGTACCGCCTGTTGTTGAGGCTTATGCTCTTCTACTTTCTGCAGTCTGTCTTTAGTGACAGGCGCAGCATGGCTCTCTCCATAGCTTCCGAAAGCCATGGCAAGTACCAGTGTGATGAAAAGTAGAATGCGTCTTAGCATATATTGTTCTTTCTATTCTATACTTTATGTATAGGCACTTCGCCTACACATTATATTATATATAATCCACAAAGCCTATATCTTTTTATATATAGCTTCTTAGGGTACATTGGTTTATAGTGTGATTTCACCCGCAAGCGATTGTTGTAACTTCTCACGTACTATCTTGTTGTCGCTGTATCGGCCTTGCAGGTACATCAGCTTGGTGACAGCTGCTTCCACGGTACTGTCGCGTCCACTGATAACGTGGGCTATCTTTAGCTGGAAGCCGGCTCCGTATCTGCTCATTTCCACACTTCCCGTAAGACATTGACTGATATTGATGATGTTGACGCCACGATGGGCAGCCTGGTCGAGCAGACGCATAATCCAAGGTGCCTGAGGAGCATTGCCCGAGCCATAAGTTCGCATCACAATGCCTCGTAGAGTAGGTGACTCCAGTACATGACGCACGATGGCATCCTGTATGCCTGGAAAGAGACTGAAGACGATGACGTTCGGATCGAGCTTCAGGTGTGGAACCATAGGTTTGTCATAGTCTGGCGTCAGAATGTGATGGTCGTGGAAGGAGAAGTTGATGCCCACATCGCAGAGATGGGGATGGTTGAAGGAGTCGAAGGCATGAAAACCTTCCGCATTAATCTTGATGGCTCGGTTGCCTCGCAGCAGTCTGCCATTAAAGAAGATGCATACCTCTGGAACCATAGGTCTTCCTTCCTTGTTCTTCATCGAAGCCAATTCTATAGCTGTCATGAGGTTTTCCTTTCCGTCGGTTCGCAATTCACCAATAGGCAGCTGGCTTCCTGTGAGGATGACAGGTTTGGTGAGGTTTTCCAACATAAAGGAAAGGGCTGATGCAGTATAGGCCATGGTGTCGGTTCCATGCAGGATGACAAAACCGTCATATTCTTCGTAATTATTGGCTATCAGTCCTACTAATTCTGCCCACCGCATAGGATCCATATCACTGGAGTCGATAGGTGGGTCGAATTTACGTACATCGATGTCGGCTTGTATGAGCTGGAATTCGGGCATTGAGGAAACTAAATGGTTGAAGTCAAGAGGCTCGAGAATACCAGTCTCGACATTTTTTCCCATGCCGATGGTTCCTCCTGTGTATATGATCAAAATCCGAGCTGCCGCCATATCTTGTACTTTTAATCTTTTTATTCCTTAAACTTATTGTAGGGTTATGCATTTTTTTGTTTCTACCTCCTCTTTTAGTGTAGAGATGGTGAAAATAAATGTTTCCTGTCTGCAAAAATACAATAAAAAATAGTCAGAACAAAAAAAAGTTTGAAAAATATGTGCGTCGTATGCAAAAAAGCATTACTTTTGCATTTGATTTAATAAAAATACTAAGTTGTTATGGTAAAAATCACATTCCCAGACGGATCTGTTCGTGAGTATGAGCAGGGCGTAACTGGTTTACAAATCGCCGAGAGTATCTCACCGGCTCTCGCTCGCAACGTTGTATCTTGCGGTGTAAATGGTGAGACAGTAGAGTTGAACCGTCCTATCAATGAGGATGCTAATGTAGAACTCTATAAGTTTGAAGATGAGCAGGGTAAGCACACATTCTGGCATACTTCTGCACACTTGCTCGCTGAAGCTCTTCAGGAGCTTTATCCTGGTATTCAGTTTGGTTTCGGTCCAGCCGTAGAGAGCGGTTTCTTCTACGATGTGATGCCAGCTGAGGGTCAGGTGATTTCTGAGAATGACTTCGCTAAGATTGAGGCTAAGATGATGGAGCTTGCCAAGAAGAACGAGCCTGTGGTTCGTAAGGAAGTTTCTAAGGCTGATGCGCTCGCTGAGTTCAAGGCTGACGGTCAGGAATACAAGTGTGAGCACATCGAACAGGACTTGGAGGATGGCACTATCACCACATATACCCAAGGTAACTTCACCGACCTCTGCCGTGGTCCTCACTTGATGAGCACTGGTCTTATCAAGGCCGTGAAGATTACAAGTGTGGCTGGTGCTTTCTGGCGCGGTGATGCCAAGCGTGAGCAGATGACCCGTATCTACGGTATCAGCTTCCCTAAGAAGAAGATGCTCGATGAGTACCTCGTGGTTCTCGAAGAGGCTAAGAAGCGCGACCACCGTAAGATCGGTAAGGAGATGGAACTCTTCATGTTCTCTGAGCGTGTAGGTAAGGGTCTTCCTATCTGGTTGCCAAAGGGTACACAGCTCCGTCTGCGTCTGCAGGAGTTGCTCCG
>ENA-ORCL01000021-ORCL01000021.1-human-gut-metagenome-genome-assembly--contig:-NODE-21-length-73477-cov-79.476676_pt1 | contig 73477 bp, 68 predicted proteins | sample MGYA00242987_ERZ507988 | MGnify/ENA primary metagenome ERZ507988 (study PRJEB26167, sample SAMN06115466) | human gut metagenome | host: Homo sapiens | place: China:Hubei | collected 2016-05-19 | study... | reverse complement strand
CCACGTAAAGAATAATAAGGAGATACAGATATGATTAGAAAAGTAAGTTACGAAAGTCAGGAACGTCGCGAGAAGCAAGTTCTTGCAGCTCTGAATGCTAACGGTATCAAGAGCTTGGAAGAGGCTAATCAAATCTGCGAGGACGCAGGTGTTGATCCTTATCAGATGTGTGAAGACACTCAGCGTATCTGCTTCGAGAACGCTAAGTGGGCGTATGTAGCCGGTGCTGCTATCGCTATCAAGAAAGGTGTCAAGACAGCTGCCGACGCTGCTGAGGCTATCGGTATCGGTCTGCAGGCTTTCTGCATCCCAGGTTCTGTTGCCGATGACCGTAAGGTAGGTCTCGGTCATGGTAACTTGGCTGCCCGTCTGCTCCGCGAGGAGACACAGTGCTTCGCTTTCTTGGCTGGTCACGAGTCTTTCGCTGCTGCTGAGGGTGCTATCAAGATCGCCGAGATGGCTAACAAGGTTCGTAAGAACCCATTGCGCGTTATCCTCAATGGTTTGGGTAAGGACGCTGCTCAGATCATCAGCCGTATCAACGGTTTCACATACGTACAGACCAAGTTCGACTACTACACAGGTGAGTTGAAGGTTGTTAACCGTATCGCTTACAGCGATGGCCCACGTGCTAAGGTTAACTGCTATGGTGCTGACGACGTACGTGAGGGTGTTGCTATCAACTGGAGCGAGGACGTAGACGTATCTATCACAGGTAACTCTACCAACCCTACACGTTTCCAGCACCCAGTAGCCGGTACTTATAAGAAGGAGCGTATTGCCGCTGGCAAGCCATATTTCTCAGTAGCTTCTGGTGGTGGTACAGGTCGTACTTTGCACCCAGACAACATGGCTGCTGGTCCTGCTTCTTACGGTATGACCGATACTATGGGCCGTATGCACTCTGACGCTCAGTTTGCAGGTTCTTCTTCAGTTCCTGCTCACGTAGAGATGATGGGCTTCCTCGGTATGGGTAACAACCCAATGGTAGGTGCTACTGTAGCTATCGCCGTAGCTATCGACCTCGCTATCAACAAGAAGTAATTTTTGTTTAGGCAAAATATTTATCCTCCATATTCCCACGTGTGGGGATATGGAGGATTTTTTATTAAACCTACATTATTATAATATATGGAGGATAGAGAGCTGTTACAGAAAATTACCCCAGAGTTTGACCGTCTCGCCTTTACGGTATTAGCCATTGAAGCTTCTGCACAAAAGATGGGAATATCGCCGTCAGAAATGAGAAGACGACTGGAGAAGGTGGGATTAATCAAGAATCTCATTCAAGATTGCTACGACACACTACATACAGAGAGCCGTGAAGCCGTAGCAAACGATGTAATCGAGGCTCTGAAAAATTGGGAAAGAAAAGAATAATGGAAAAGCAAACATTATATCACGGCTCAAATGTCATTGTTGAGCAACCTTTGGTAAGCATTGGCAGAAAAGACTTGGATTTCGGTTCAGGCTTCTATCTCACGCCTTTATTTGAACAAGCATCAAAATGGGCTGTCCGCATTAAGACTATCAGAGGAGCAGAAGAAGCAATAGTGAACACATACAAGTTCGCCCTGCCACAAAACTGCAAGATAAAACGATTCGATGCATACGATAAAGAATGGCTTGACTTCATTGTTGACAGCAGAAAAGGAAAGCAGCCGTGGAATGGTTATGACATCATTGAGGGTGGTATTGCAGATGATCGTGTCATTGATGCTGTTGAAGCATATATCAATGGCTATGCAGATGTGGAGCATACTCTTCGACAGTTGGTTTATCACAAGCCAAACTATCAGATTTGCATATTAAGCCAAGAGATAGTAGATAAGTGTTTACAATTCAAATCATACGAAAGGGTATAATCATGTTGGACTTCTTATTATGGAACAAAATAGCTCGTATCATAGCACAATTAGCCGATACGCTGCATATATCAACAGACAGGGCATTGCAGATATTCTATGATTCTGATGTCTGCCGTATGCTTCATGACAAAGAGCTTGGACTGCATCTGATGAGCGATACTTATATTGTGAATGATTTGATAGACGAGCTGAGGGGAAAACAATAATACTGCTACTATTGCAATAAAAACAACAGTTCACGAAAGAGAATAGTGTGGTTTAACGATGTTAGTTTGTGGCTTAACGATTAAAAAAATGTACGCGCACGCATGTGCACATTATATAATATAAAAGAGTCATCATTGATGACCAATGCCTGACATCAATGATGACTATAAGGAAGGAAACAACAGATGCTGCTGCTTCGTTAATCTTTCAGCGAATAGGTGACAGTAGTCACAACCCTTACCTTTTTAATATAAGGAGTATTCGAGTCGCGGTCGTCGATGGAGAACTGTCCCTGGTCTGCATTCATAATCTTGTCGATCTTACTCTTGCTGTTCTTGGCAAACTGCTCGGCGGTCTGCTCAGCATTCTCTATCGCCTCCTGCATCATCTTGGGCTTCATCTTGCGGAAAGCCACAAACTCATATTTCACAGGATTGTCGTAACCTCCATCCACTATGGCTATGCCCTTCTGGAGCAATTCCCCCTGACGGGCAATAAGACTGCGGATAAGCTTCACATTATTCGACGTAACGGTGATGATGGAAGTTATGTTGTAACGATAAGGATTCTTGTTTTCTCCATATCGCTCGGCATTCAGGTCGATCACCACAGGGGCATTGACATTGATCTCTTCTGCCTTCACGCCATTAGCCAACAGGAACTGGCGAATGGTACTCGTCGTATGGTTGATGGTCTGATACAACTGGGGCAGGTCATTGCCTATCTCCTTCGACAGGATAGGCCATGTCACCTTGTCGGCTTCCACCTCCTTTTCTGCCAAACCCTTAACCACTACTTTGCGGTCCTTACCTGCCAGACCCTCCAAGCCCGACTTGATACAAAATCCAAGCGCAATTATGCCGATGGCTAAGATTGCTGCTTGCTTGATACCTGCATAGACATTCATGTTTTCTTTGTTATTAAGTTTTACTTACTGTTTCCTAACGCCTCAAGAAGCTGCGACAGTTCTTGAGGCACTCACTTTATTTTCACAAAATTACACAAAACAACTGATATCCAAGTATTTTTATGTGTTATAATAATCTAAAATCAGAATTTTAGATGAAAACCATCAGAAAAAACAGCAGCAACCGCCTACTATATCGATTATTCTGTGTAACTTTGCAAAAGGAATTCTAAACGCTGAGAAAATGAATCAAAAAGAAATATTAGACAATATCATGAGCCGTACTTCCGTGCGAAGCTTTCTCGACCAACCTGTTGAGTCGGAGAAAGTAGAGATGCTGTTGCATGCAGCCATGGCAGCACCATCGGCTTGTAACAAACAGCCCTGGCACTTTGCTGTGATAGACGACAGGAAGTTACTCGATCAGATTCCTCATTTCAGTCCATATGCCAGCATGGCAAAGGAAGCACCGCTTGCCATTGTTGTCTGTGGCGACTTAAACAAAGCCCTTGAAGGTACGGAACAGGAGTTCTGGATCCAGGACTGTTCTGCAGCTACAGAGAACCTCCTTCTGATGGCAAATGCCCTCGATCTGGGTGCTGTATGGACCGCCCTCTACCCTCTTGAGGAACGTTACAGGGGAATGCAAGAGCTGTTAGCACTGCCCAGCAACTTGATACCGCTGAACACCATCGTTATCGGTTATCCCAAGAAGAAAACGACAGCCAAAGACAAATGGGACGAAGCGAATATCTCGCTGAACGGATACAACCATCAGCCCAAATCATTTCTATAAGAATCTAACAACATTACGTCAGAAAGTGGGAGAAGAATGTCCTACACAGAAAGGCATCTACATCCACAACGGAAAGAAAATGGTAGTAGAATAATAAAGGTTTGTGCAAAATAACCTAAAACTTTTTAGGTGAATAGCACATAAATAAAAAAATATATGTAACTTTGGAGGCGATTTCAGAACATTCAATCAAAATTCAAATGGAAAAACATAATTTTGTGACGATTGCAGACCTGTCGAAGGAGAAGATAGAATACCTCCTGCAGATGGCGCAAGAGTTCGAAAAGCATCCCAACAGGGAACTGTTGAAGGGAAAGGTTGTTGCAACCCTTTTCTTCGAACCATCCACCCGTACACAACTTAGTTTTCAAACTGCAGCCAACCGCCTCGGTGCCCGTGTCATAGGCTTCTCTGATGCCAAGACATCAAGTACCACCAAGGGCGAGACTCTGAAGGACACCATCCTCATGGTGAGCAACTATGCCGACATCATTGCCATGCGCCACTACATAGAGGGAGCTGCACAGTATGCCAGTGAGGTGGCACCAGTGCCTATTGTCAATGCTGGAGACGGAGCCCACATGCATCCATCACAGTGCCTGCTCGACCTCTACTCCATCTACAAGACACAGGGAACACTCGAGAATCTGAATATCTATCTCGTGGGCGACTTGAAATATGGCAGAACAGTACACTCGCTCATCACTGCCATGCGCCACTTCAACCCTACCTTCCACTTCATCGCACCAAAGGAGCTGGCCATGCCACAAGAGTACAAACTCTACTGCGACTATCATGGAATCAAATATGTGGAGCACGAAGACTTCAACGAAGACGTGATAGCTGGAGCCGACATCCTCTATATGACACGCGTCCAGAAGGAACGCTTCAGCGACCTGATGGAATACGAGCGCGTAAAGAACGTGTATATTCTGAAACGCAGTATGCTCGCCAAGGCCAAGGAGAACATGAAGATCATGCACCCGCTGCCACGTGTCAACGAGATAGCATACGATGTGGATGACGACCCACACGCTTACTACATACAGCAGGCACAGAACGGACTCTATGCACGAGAGGCCATCTTCTGCCATTGCCTCGGCATCACGCTCGACGACATCAAGAACGACAAGACTATTATTGAATAATGTTTAGAGTTTAATTATGGGAAACAATAAGAATCAACTTGTGGTTGCCGCTATCGAGAACGGAACCGTTATCGACCATATACCAGCCGAAAAGACCTATCAGGTAGTCAACCTCCTGCAATTAGAGAAAATGGAGACACCTGTCACCATCGGCTACAACCTCCCTTCTAAGAAAATCGGCAAGAAGGGCATTATCAAGGTTGCCAACAAATTCTTTACCGACGAAGAGATCAACCGTCTCTCGGTAGTAGCTCCAAACATCGGTCTGAGTATTATCAAGGACTACGAAATCGTTGAAAAGAAGACAGTGAAGACTCCTGATACACTGAAGGGAATCGTGAAATGCAACAACCCCAAGTGCATCACCAACAACGAGCCTATGGCTACAGTCTTCCACACCGTGGATGCCGCATTGGGCGTAATACGCTGTCACTACTGCGACAAGGAGCAGCAACTCGGAAAGGTAGAACTTTGCAAATAACATAAAACAGGCTTCTAACATAACAGTTAGAAGCCTGTTTTTGTATAAAAACGACAAAAAGTAAGCAAATAGACTCAAAATAGCTTTTATTATTTGGCTATTACAACTATATTGCTTATTTTTGCAGTACAAATCTAAAATATAAGCTGAATCAAGCATAAAACGACTAATAATATAGAGATTCAATGGAAAAAGACCAAGAGATTTTCGACTTGATCGAAAGAGAACATCAGCGTCAGCTGAAAGGTATGGAGCTGATTGCTTCCGAGAACTTTGTGAGTGAAGAGGTAATGAACGCTATGGGTTCTTACCTTACCAACAAGTATGCTGAGGGACTCCCTGGCAAACGTTACTATGGCGGTTGCCAAGTGGTAGATATCGTAGAGAACCTTGCCATCGAGCGCGTAAAGAAAGTCTTCGGTGCAGAGTATGCCAATGTTCAGCCTCACTCTGGAGCACAGGCCAATGCTGCCGTACTGCTCGCTGTGCTGAAGCCCGGCGACACATTCATGGGACTGAACCTTGACCACGGCGGACACCTTTCACATGGCAGCCACGTCAATACATCTGGTATCCTCTATCGCCCTATCGGCTACAACCTCAACAAGGAAACTGGTCGTGTAGACTATGACGAGATGGAGAAGTTGGCTCTCGAAAACAAACCTAAGTTGATTATCGGTGGCGGCAGTGCCTATAGCCGTGAGTGGGATTATGCCCGCATGCGCAAGATTGCCGACGAGGTGGGTGCCTTGTTGATGATCGACATGGCTCACCCTGCTGGTCTTATCGCAGCAGGATTGCTCGACAACCCATTGAAATATGCACACATCGTAACTTCTACCACACACAAGACTCTCCGTGGTCCTCGTGGAGGTATCATTCTCATGGGTAAGGACTTCGACAATCCTTGGGGCTATACCACCAAGAAGGGCGAGGTAAAGAAAATGAGTATGTTGCTCAACTCTGCCGTATTCCCAGGTCAGCAGGGAGGTCCATTGGAGCACGTTATCGCAGCCAAGGCTGTAGCCTTCAACGAGAACCTCCAGCCTTCATGGAAAGAATATGCCACACAGGTGAAAAAGAATGCTGCAGTATTGGCCGACGACCTCATCGAACGTGGTTTCGGAATCGTTAGTGGTGGTACCGACAACCACTCTATGCTGGTAGACCTGAGAAGCAAGTATCCTGACTTGACAGGTAAGGTGGCAGAGAATGCCCTTGTTGCTGCTGATATTACCGTCAACAAGAACATGGTACCATTCGACACTCGCTCTGCCTTCCAGACAAGTGGTATCCGCCTGGGTACTGCAGCCATGACAACCCGTGGCGCCAAAGAGGATATGATGCACCTCATTGCCGAGCTCATCGAAGAGGTTCTGAATGCTCCTGAGGACGAGAAGGTAATTGCTCGTGTACGCGAGAAGGTAAATGCAACCATGAAGGACTATCCTCTGTTTGCATACTAATCAAAGAATCAAATATACTGAAAGATAAAAAAGTTGCGAGATTACTCTCGCAACTTTTTTTATTTGCTTTTTATAAAATGAGTGCCGGTACCTGCACGAACTTATACCCCAAGAACGTAAGTACCTTCGTTGGGCAACGAAGCCTATTGCGTTGGGCAACGAAGCCCATTACGTTGGGCAACGAAGCCTATTGCGTTTCTACACATAGGCCAATGTATTTTATCACACTCCGAATTACTGTACAATCTTGAAGCGGATACGCAAGGAATGAGATGCCTCGTCCCAATTGGTACCAAGCATCACAAACTTACCTATCTGTGCCGTAGAGCGTACATGCTTGCCTATGCAAGGACACACATCGTAATCGCCTATACGCACCAGACGCAAAGTCTCGCTGGCATCCTCTGGCAATCGGTCGAGTTTCACATCGGCAGGAATATGGTCGCGATCAACAAACTCATAGGTCACTGGCATATCAAGCGCTATCAACCGATTCATCTCGGTTTCTATCGCCTTCTCTTCCTGACGCGAAGGTTTGTGGTCAACGACAAAGGTCATCTTGCTTTTCTTTCGCTCAATATGAGCATTGCGACTGCGCTCGCATGAGAACATACGAACCATCAACTGATTGAGCAGATGCTCTGCCGTATGAGCAGGAGGAAACTCTTCCTTGTGATGCTCATTCAAAATAAACTCACTCTCTTCCATCTTGACATTGAATTTATAGATTCTTACTCCATAAGGCTCAACAGCCACAGGGAAACGTCCATCTTTCTTAAGTTCTACCTTCTTCTTGTCACCTGTCCAGAGTTCTGTAGCCATCACCTCTTCCTCTGTGATATGGAAGAAGTCGAAGGCATGAGCCGGAATGGTAACACCCAACAGGCATGACTCTGCCGAGAAGTTGAGTACCACCAAGAGCACTTCCTCATCCTTCTTGCGGAGAAAGGCGAACTGAGAACGAGGGTCGAAATGCTCGGAAATGGCATTGACATACATGAGGTCGAAAGTATCTCCCTCACGGATGGCACGTTCCTCATTGGCAAGTCTGAGCATCTTGCGATACTGCAAGGCAAGATCCTTCTGCTCTGCTGTACACCATTCCTTATGAGATGTGGCAGGCTTGCGGCCTCTTGGCTTCGAGGCAACGAGCGTGTCGTAGGCATGCGACAAGGTCGCGGGTGACCAATAGTCGAAGATGGTCGTTCTGCCATCTACCCCACTGAATCCCTCTTTGTCCATTCCCTTTTCTCCAAACTCCTGTCCGCTATAGACCATAAAAGGATTCTTCTGGAAGAAAAGACTCATAGCTGCTGCCGGCAGCGCCTTACGTGCATCACCACAGAAGAAATCGCTGGCAATACGCTGCTCGTCATGATTTTCCAGGAAATAGAGCATATGCTCACGTATATCGTCGACCACCTGCCATTCGTGGGTGATACTGGCAGCAGGACGTTCTCCACGGATTACAGCACGCAGACAGTCATACATACCCACCTTGTCATAGAGGTAATCAAAACCAGCCTTCACGTAGTTGCGATACTGGTTGGGATCGTACACCTCACCTATGACAATCACTTCCGGGTAACGGGCTTTCAGTATCTGAGTGGCATACGACCAGAAGGCGAAAGGCACCATCTCAGCCATGTCACAACGGAATCCGTCGACACCCTTGCTTGCCCAGAACAACAAGATGTCAGTCATCTTGCCCCAGGTACTGGGCACTGGCTCATAGTGATAGCTGCGGCCGCCGGCATCACAATAATCCACTCCATAGTTGAGTTTCACCGTCTCATACCAGTCGTTTCTACCCGGATGGTTGTCAAAGCGGTCGTTGCCTGTTGCCTTGGCTGGACTCTCATGATAGGGTTCGTATATCTTGGCTTCTTTGGAAGAGAAAGCCTTGAACTCGGGTTTGGAGCAACGAACATCGTTCAGGTCCAGATCACCCCAAGTATAATAGAAATTATTGCGCGTAGAGAAGTGCATGTTCTTGTCATCATCTTCTCCAAGATCTCGTACACTTGCTGGTTTGCGAATGGAATGATACTCACGAGCCACATGATTGGGCACAAAGTCCATGATGACCTTCATACCAGCCTTGTGAGTGCGCTCGATAAGACTCTCCCATTCCGTCATTCTCATGCTGACATTCTCTGCCAGATCAGGATCGACGTCATAATAGTCGGTAATGGCATAAGGTGAACCAGCCTTTCCTTTCACCACCTCGGCATGCTGTACAGGAATGCCGAAAGAAGAGTAATCGGTCTGTGTGGCATGGCGAATAACTCCCGTATACCAAATATGAGTAAAGCCCATATCATGGATACGGGCTAATAATGCGTCATTGAAGTTGTTCAGTTTTCCACATCCATTCTCATCTATCGTACCATTTTCCTTACGGGTAATGTTGGCGTTGCGGAAAAGACGTGGAAGAACTTGATAAATAACGACTTTTTTTTTCATCTCGCGGCTACGACCTGATATTAAGCAATACCGTGAGAAGCTACTGTTTTATCGATACGGCCGATCATGCCCTGCAAAGCCTTGCCAGGACCACACTCGGTAAAGTCATCAGCACCATCAGCAATCATTGCCTGAACAGAAGAAGTCCAACGAACAGAGCTGGTAAGCTGGGCAATGAGGTTCTGCTGAATCTCAGCAGGATCGGTATGAGGCTTGCCATCTACATTCTGGTAAACAGGACACTTAGGAGCCGAGAAAGTTGTTTTCTCGATAGCAGCCTGAAGCTCGTCCTTGGCAGGCTGCATCAATGGAGAGTGGAAAGCGCCACCTACCTTCAAAGGCAGAGCTCGCTTGGCACCAGCAGCCTTCAACTTCTCGCAGGCAGCATTGATAGCGTCTACATTACCTGAAATAACAAGCTGACCAGGACAGTTATAGTTGGCAGCAACTACCACATTACCCTCAGTGCTTACCTCTGCACAGATCTCCTCTACCTTCTCATCTGGCAAACCGATGATAGCAGCCATGGTACCGGGATTGGCCTCGCAAGCTTTCTGCATGGCATTGGCACGAGCAGCAACCAACTTCAAACCATCCTCAAAAGCCATAGCACCTGCAGCAACGAGGGCAGAGAACTCACCCAGAGAGTGACCAGCCACCATAGCAGGCTGGAACTCATCACCCAAGCAGAGGGCTGAGATAACAGAATGGAGGAACACGGCAGGCTGAGTAACCTTGGTCTCCTTCAACTGGTCGTCGGTACCGGCAAACATAATATCAGTAATCTTGAAACCGAGAATCTCATCGGCCTTATCAAAGAGTTCTTTTGCCAAAGAATTGTTGTCATAAAGGTCCTTACCCATTCCTACGAACTGAGAACCCTGACCTGGGAAAACAAATGCTTTCATTTCTTGTTTTATCTATTTAGTTTGTTACAAATGTTACGATGATAATATCCTGCAAAATGCTGAATAATAATCGGGTGCAAAGATACAATAAAAAAATGACACTTAAAAGAGAAAAAACAAAAAAATCCCAAATGCCTGAGGGCAGATGGGATTTTTATATTAATATGCTTTACAGTGCGAAAAAATATCGTACTAAAAAGTCGGTGAGATTACTCAGCTGCAGGAGCCTCCTCCTCAGCAGGAGCAGCCTCAACAGCAGGAGCCTCCTCTACTGCAGGAGCAGCAACAGGAGCATTTTCTGCTACAACGATAACAGGAACCTTGATTTCAACCTCCTTGTGGAAGTGAACAGTTGCCTCGTACTCACCAATCTTCTTGGCATCCTTCATAGTGATGATCTTACGATCTACCTCGATACCCTTCTTTGCGAGCTCCTCAGCTACAGTAGCGGCGTTAACAGAACCATAAAGCTGACCTGTTGCGCTCACCTTAGCGGCAATAGTAAGAACTACGTCATTGAGAGCCTCACCCTTCTTAACAGCCTCAGCCTTGATAGCCTCGAGCTTGTGAGCCTGCTGCTTCAAATCCTCAGCCAACTGCTTTTTAGCAGATGCTGAAGCAATAACAGCCTTACCTGTAGGAATGAGGAAGTTACGACCGTAACCACTCTTTACATTCACGATATCGTTCTTGTATCCAAGACCGATAATATCTTGCTTAAGTATAATTTCCATTAATCTTTTCCTCCTTAAATTACTTCATCAAATCGGTTACGTAAGGAAGCAAAGCGATCTGGCGAGCACGCTTAACAGCCTGTGCTACACGGCGCTGATACTTCAAAGATGTACCTGTGATACGACGTGGAAGAATCTTACCCTGCTCGTTCAAGAATCTCTTCAAGAACTCTGGATCCTTATAGTCGATATACTTAATACCGCTCTTCTTGAAACGGCAATACTTCTTCTTCTTTGTATCGATAGAAGGAGCGGTCAAATAACGGATTTCTGATTTCTGATCTGCCATGATTAAGCCTCCTCTTTTTTACCAAGCTTAGCACGACGCTTCTCGGCGTACTGTGCTGCATACTTTTCAAGTTTAACAGTCATGTAACGAATAACTTTCTCGTCGCGGCGATAGCCAGTCTCGAGCTTGTTAATCAAAGTTGGTTCAGCCTTGAACTCAATCAAGTTGTAGAAGCCTGATGTCTTCTTCTCAATGTTGTAAGCCAACTTCTTCAAACCCCAAGCCTCTTTGTTCAGAATCTCAGCACCATTATCGGTGAGTACCTTCTCGAACTTAGCGACCGTTTCCTTCATCTGTTCATCAGACAAAACGGGAGTCAAAATGAAAACGGTTTCGTATTGATTCATACTACTTTTGATAATTAAAATGTTATTAAATAAATTGTTGCACCCACAGATTCCGTGTCTAAAAAACACCTCTTCCACGAAATGCGGTGCAAAATTACTACTTTTTATTCAAATAACCAAATATTTTTTGTAATTTTGCCGAAAATATTTAATTCATTGGTTATTAAATCATAAAAAGAGGACTGAAATAATGAAAATAAACAAAATCAAGCAACTTTTGCCTGCACTTTTATCCATGGGTATGACATTTATCGTACTGGGGGTACTCATGCTTGCTGCCAGTTTCGTCTTTGGTATCAAAAACAACATCCTGCTGTTCGCCGGACTCTTTTTCATTGTCGCAGGAACAGCAGGATATGTATATTCGCTCAAGCAAAAGCCTTAGCTTAGTGACTGAGAAATTACTTATTCCTCGTTAGGAGTAATCAGCTTATAACCCTTACCATGGATGTTGATAATCTCAATCTGTGGATCATCTTTCAGGTGCTTGCGCAACTTGGTGATATATACATCCATAGAGCGAGCATTGAAGTAGTTGTCGTCTATCCAGATTGTCTTCAGGGCAAAGTCACGCTGCAGAATCTCATTGGCATGAGAACAGAGCAATGCCAACAGTTCATTCTCCTTGGTGGTCAACTTAGTCTGCTTCTCACCTGCAGAAAGCAACTGCTTCTGGGTATCGAAAGTAAACTTACCAATGTGGTACAGAGTTGACTCCTTATTCTTCTTACCACGTACTCGACGAAGGATAGCCTCTACACGGAGCACCAACTCTTCCATAGAGAAAGGCTTAGTGATATAATCATCGGCACCAATCTTGAAACCTTCGAGGATATCTTCCTTCAGTGTCTTGGCTGTCAAGAAGATGATTGGAATATCGGCATTAGCCTGACGAATCTCCTGTGCCAAGGTGAAGCCGTCCTTCTTTGGCATCATCACGTCGAGCACGGCAATATCAAACTTGCCTTTGGTAAACTCTCTGTAACCAGCCTCACCATCGGGGCACAAAGTTGTATCATATCCCTTTGCCAATAAATACTCGCGAAGCAACATACCCAAGTTCTCATCGTCCTCGCAAAGCAAAATCTTAATTGTCTCTTCCATAATCTTATAGCTTTAATATTAATATTCTGTTTATTTTATCAATCATGAATCACATTATTTTATCAATCATGAATCACAGGCAGCTTGATAGTAAAGGTTGTTCCCTTTCCATACTCGCTATCCACCTTGATCTCACCATCATGAAGATCTACTATCTTCTTTACATAAGCCAGACCCAGACCGAAGCCCTTCACATCGTGGACATTACCTGTATGAACACGGTAGAACTTATCAAAAATCTTCTTCAGATTCTCTTTCTTCATACCCAAGCCCGTATCTGTGATGGAGAGATATAGATGCTGATCGTCGTTCCACGTCTTCATCGTGATATCGAGCGCCTCACCTGGTTTGCGATACTTCACAGCATTATCCATCAGGTTGAAGATTACATTTTGGAAATGTACCTCATCCACATAGATAGAGGAATCCACCGCCTCGATATCGGTATACACCTTTCCGCCCGTATGCTCTACACGCAATGAGAACGAATGGGCTATATTCTCCACCATCTCGTTAAGGTCAAGTTCCTTCTTCTTGAACACAGCCTTCTTGCGGTCGAACATACTCATCTGCAAAACCTTCTCTACCAGGAAGCGCAGTCGCTTTGACTCGTCATTGATGACCGTACCCAAATGTTTCTGCATCTGCTCGCTCTTTGATACCGAAGAGTCGTTGAGCATTTGGGCAGCCAGACTGATGCTGGCTATAGGCGTCTTCAACTCATGTGTCATATTGTTGATAAAGTCGTTCTTTATCTCCGTATAACGCTTCTGTCGGAATATTACCACAATGGTGAAGATGAAGGTGATCAGCAACACCAATGTAAAGATGATACTTGGTATCATGAAGCGCACACTCGAGAAGATATAACTGTTCATGTCAGGGAAATGCACCTTCACAACTCCCATCTTAGACTGAGGATCATTGCGGAACAGTACTTGCGAATAGCTGTATTCCTCACCCTCCTCAGAAAAGTCAGGACAACGATAAACCTCGCGTCCATCCTGTGTGCTCACCGTGAAATGATAAGGAATGTTGATACCATTATTCATCATTTCCGCCTTGAGGTCCTGGTCGAGCTGTTTGAAGTTGATGCGTTCCTTCAAAGGCTTGTCTGACGCCGAATAGAGAATAGAGTAAACCACTTCGTCGAGCAACGCCTTCTGGTAAACATATCTATTCTTGACAATCTCCTGCAATGACTTCTGGGTCTCGTGCAAGGAGTTCTTGTCGCTTCGCAGAATCATGGCCTTTGGCATCTGAGCAGGATTGGTAGCTATGGTCTTCAGTTCGAAAGAAGAATAGACAGTACCGTCCTTACCTGTCACCGAATACTGATGTGAATGCTGAACTGTGCCATCAAGCTGCCCGCTCCTTGTACCCACAGAGTCTTTCCGAGTGGCTCTGCGCTCAGTCTCATTGACGTCTTTCTCCAAATAGCGCAACGTCTCGTTCAACTCCAAGTTTCTTGAAGCTTGATACAGGGCTCTGTTGACCGACTCGTCAAACTGTTCTTTCTTCATATTCACCATCTCCTGAATATAACTCAGTTGAAGGAAAAGCAAAGCCAAGAACGAAAAGCCCATGATGATGGCAATAGTCCAAATTGTTTTCTTCTTCATGGCAGCAAAGATAGACAAATTTCTTAAACGATTAACAAATTGTCGTTAATTATTTATTCGTAATTTAATATTATTAACAATATCAATATTTGATAATTACTGATAAGCACTTATCTAAACCAACAAAAGTGCCTATCGTAATTACAGATGCTCTTTCGACAAGAAAGAACAAGAGGACATGCAACAATCTGCATGTCCTCTTTCTTCTTATTATTTATTTTCTCCACTAACTATTACTCAGCCTCTTTAGCCAATTCTGCCTCGTGTTCAGCTATCAACTTGCCCTGAATATCATTAGGAACAAGCTCGTAACTTGCAAACTTGGTAGTGAAAGAAGCACGTCCACCTGTGAGCGAACTCAGAGAGATAGAGTAGTTGGAAAGTTCCTTCAACGGAATCTTCGCACTCAACTTCTGATAACCAGCCTCGCTGTCCATACCCATGATAAGAGCACGGCGGCCCTGCAAGTCACTCATCACATCGCCCATGAAATCGGCAGGAACATAAACCTCCAAATCATAGATTGGCTCAAGAATCTTAGGACCGGCCTGCTTGAAAGCATCGCTGAAGGCATGACGGGCTGCCAGCATGAACGACAACTCATTACTGTCTACTGGATGCATCTTGCCATCATAAACGATAACTCTCACATCGCGGGCATAGCTGCCTGTCAGAGGACCGTGCTCGATACAGTCCATAATACCCTTGAGGATAGCAGGCATGAAACGTGCATCAATGGCACCACCTACCACAGAGTTGAGGAATACCAACTTACCACCCCACTCCAATGAAACTTCCTCGCGACTCTTGATGTTCATCTTGAACTCCTGTCCTTTGAAGGTGAATGAGGTTGGATCAGGCATACCCTCGGCATATGGCTCCACTATCAGGTGAACCTCACCAAACTGTCCGGCACCTCCACTCTGTTTCTTATGTCGATACTCGGCACGAGCCTTCTTGGTAATGGTCTCACGATAAGGAATACGAGGCTCACCGAAGACAATGTTCAACTTCTCATTGTTCTCCAGGCGCCACTTCAATGTACGCAAGTGGAACTCGCCCTGACCATGCACGATCACCTGGCGCAACTCCTTACTCTGCTCCACTACCCATGTAGGATCCTCCTGGCGCATCTTCAAGAGAGCAGCCATCAGTTTCTCTGTATCCTGAGCATTGACAGCCTTTACGGCACGGGAGTACTTGGAGTTAGGATACTTGATGAAGTCGAAACGCCACTCTGTATCCTTGCCATTCAGCGTATTGCCAGTCTTCACGTCCTTCAACTTCACGGTACAACCGATATCACCCGCCTCGAGTTTGTCGACAGGAACACGATTGGCTCCCGCACAAGCATACAGCTGTCCGATACGCTCCTTGCTTCCACGGTCAGCATTGGTCAGGTCATCACCCGACTTCACCGTACCACTCATTACCTTAAAGTAGCTTACCTCACCGATATGTGGCTCCATACCTGTCTTGAAGAAGTAAACGCTTTCAGGACCAGCAGCATCAGGAGTAATCTCCTCACCACGGGTATTGTGCAACTTTGGCATCTCGCTGACGAAAGGCACCACATTGCCCAAGAATTCCATCAAGCGGCGCACACCCATATCTTTTCCTGCACAAACGCAGAACACTGGGAAGATGCTGCGGGTTACCAATCCCTTACGGATGCCCTCGCGCAACTCGTCTTCGGTAAGACTCTCGCTCTCGAAGAATTTCTCCATCAAGCCCTCATCATTCTCGGCAGCAGCCTCAACGAGGGCCTTGTGCAACTCCATGGCCTTGTCCATCTCCTCTTCAGGAATCTCCTCAATGACAGGAGCACCACCTTCTGGCTTCCAGGAATATTTCTTCATCAATAGCACGTCAATGAGAGCATTGAAGCCAGAACCGGTCTCGATAGGATACTGTATCTGTACACACTTAGAACCATAGATTTCGTGCATGGTAGCCACGATATTATCGAAGTCACATTTGTCAGAATCAAGCTGATTGACAAGGAAGATGACAGGCTTGCCCAACTTCTCTGTGTAGCGGAAGTTATTCTGTGTACCTACCTCAGGACCATACTGACCATTGATAAGAATCACAGCCTGATCGGTAACATTGAGCGAAGTAATAGCACCTCCCACGAAGTCATCACTTCCTGGACAGTCTATGATATTAAGCTTCTTGTTGTTCCATTCTACATGAAAAACAGTTGGGAATACCGAATAGCCGTATTCCAACTCAACTGGGAAGTAGTCACTCACCGTATTCTTCGCTTCTACAGAGCCTCTACGCTTGATAATGCCTGCTTCGAATAACATACTTTCGGCAAGTGTAGTCTTGCCGCTACCCGCACTGCCCAACAATGCGATGTTTTTGATCTCATTTGTCTGATATACTCTCATGACGCTATAGATTTAATAAGGGTTATACATTAAGTTGTCAAAAGGGCGAAGTGGTTTCTTCTCCGCTTTATGGCTACTAAGATAGTGAATTTTTCCCAAAAAACAAAAAGTTTAGCACGCAAAACTCACTTCTTTTAAAACATATTAGTAATTTTGCACCAAATTAAAGCAAAAAAACTGGCTTACACCTTATTATATATAGAAAACAATGGCTGGACTTTACATACACATTCCCTTCTGCGAGAGCCGCTGCATCTACTGCGGTTTTTACAGCACCACATCCCTGAAGATGAGAGAGGCATACGTGGACGCTCTCTGCAAGGAAATGGCAATGAGAACCGTCGACCGTGCCCTGGGCGAACCTGCACAGATAGAAACCATCTACTTAGGAGGAGGGACACCCAGTCAGCTCACCAGTCAGCAACTCTTGCAAATTTTCGAAGGCATCAGCCAGCATTATGGCTCCTGCATGGTTAGAGACATGGAAGTAACCATGGAGTGCAATCCCGACGACATCACCCCTTCTCTTTGCCATACTCTCAGCCAGTTGCCCGTCAACCGTATCAGCATGGGAGCCCAGACTTTCTCGGATGAGCGCCTTCGCTTTCTGCACAGAAGACACAATGCCCGAGAGGTAGAGAATGCCATACATTTGCTGCGGGAAGCCGGCATCGGCAACATCAGTATTGACCTGATGTTTGGATTCCCCAACGAAACCATCCAGGAATGGCAACAGGACATCGAGCACGCCATCTCGCTGAACGCCGAACACCTATCGGCATACAGCCTGATGTATGAGGAAGGCACAACCCTGTACCGCATGCTGCAGCAAGAGAAGATAAAGGAAACCGACGAGGACACCTACCTGCGAATGTACGAGATGCTTATCGACAAAATGACCGCTGCCGGATATGAGCACTACGAGATAAGCAACTTTGCAAAACCAGGATTCCGCTCACGCCACAACAGCAGTTACTGGCATGAAGTGCCCTACATCGGACTGGGAGCTGCTGCCCACTCATACAGACGCAAGCCTGAGGTGATGAGGAGTTGGAATGAAGCCGACATCCACAAATACATCCAGACCATAACAGAAGGAAGAACAGAGCAGGAACATGAAATTCTGAACAAGGAGACAAGATACAACGACCTGATAACAACAGCTTTGCGTACTATCGACGGCATCACACTCGAAGATATAAAAAAAGAGTTCGGCGACTCTTTCTACCGAACCCTGATGACTGAAGCTGACAAGCACATAGCCCGCCAGCTGATGGTAATAAAAGATGGACATCTGGCGCTTACCCGTAAAGGACTCTACATCTCAGACGACATCATGAGCGACTTCATGTTGGTGTGATACCCCTACCGTTCTTTGAAAGAACAGCCTACGGGTTAGCCCAGCCATGCCTTGAAGTTCTCCAAACTGCCCTGCTGCAGATACATCGAATAGTAATATTCCTTGATGCGTTCGACAACCTGAGCGGTAGACTTCTTCTTGCTGATGTAAGGCTTTACCATCTGCATCAAGGCAAACAGCACTGACACTATCACCACCATGATAAGCCACGACAGGATTTCACTCCCCAGCCTGATGTAAGGCTGAACAAGGATACCGATGCCAAAGGGCAGGATAAAGCACAACCAGTCCAAGGGAGAATTGAGCTGGGTCGACTCCACATACTCATCCCTCAGTTCCTTGGGTGCATTCAGTATGAGTTGCTTTTGATGCTGCTCCCAAAATTGATTGAATTCAGTTTCTTTGTTTTTTTTCTGCATCATCGTTGTTGTATACAATTTATATATTAAAGATGCTCAGCTGCGTCACATTCTCCATTTCGGTTTTCTTTATTGCAAATTTATCACAAATTAGTGAGTTCTCAAAGCTTTTTTCTCTTGTTTTACTGCTTTTTAACTGCATTTAACCTCCATTGCCCAGTTACAATGCCTGTTGCAGAATATCATTGGCATTCGCCACTCGCTCTGCCGCAGGAGGCAGCACGTCTTTCAGAGGATAATCGATACCTAATTTCTCGTACTTATAAACTCCTAATGTATGATAAGGAAGCACCTCTATACGCTCTATGTTATGAAGCGTAGACAGGAAATCGCGCAACCTGACAAGATACTCATCCTTATCCGTAATACCAGGAATGAGCACATGTCTGATCCATACAGGTTTGTCTATCTCACTCAGATATCGGGCACAATCCAGAATATTGGCGTTACTATGACGCGTCAGTTTGCGATGCTCCTCATCATCTATGTGCTTGATATCAAGCAGCACAGTATCGGTAAGTTCCATCAGACGCTCAAACTTCTCGAAGAAAGGTGCCTTACGAGTAAATAGCTGAGCCGATGTGTCCAAACAGGTTCCTATGCCTCGCTGTTTGGCCTTCTCGAAAAGCTCCAGCAAGAAGTCTATCTGCAACAGGGCCTCACCTCCACTAACGGTAATGCCTCCATTGTCGCCCCAATATGCACGAAAGCGCTCTGCCTGATCGAGCAACTCGTCAGCCGTACGCTCCTCACCTATTCCTGTCTTCCAGGAATCGGGGTTATGACAGAACTGACAGCGCATAGGACACCCTTGCAGGAATATCAAAAACCTGATGCCTGGACCGTCTACCGAGCCAAAACTTTCCACACTATGTACGAAACCTTTTGTCATATCTTTTCTATTTTATGCAAAGTTAGTACTTTATTTCCATTTATACAACTTTTATGCAGCAATTTTATAATTTTTAGGATATTTATCGTATATTCAACTATCGATAGTACGAACATGAGAAATAAGAAAAAAACAGCACAAAAGCTTTTGCATATATATTCAAAAGCCTACTCCACTTAACTGCGAAAAAATAATTTCCCAGTTGGGAAAAATATTTTTCCAGTTGGGCGGATTCTGTTTCCCAGTTAGAAAAGGATTTTTAGGCTATTATTGCATAAAAATACAGCATAAACATGCGCTTTAAATCTGTGGTCTAACAATTTCAAATGACCACTTCTTGCATAAATAATGCCTGCACTTTCTTATGTTCGGAAGTCAGAGAAAAAGAAAGCCCAGACTCTCAGAGCCTGGGCTATATAGATGATTTCTTTTACAAAAAAACTTCTCATTAGAGTTTCTCGTGAGCCTGACGGGCAATCACGTCAAGCTGCTGCTCGCGAGTAAGGTCGATGAACTTGACTGCATAACCGCTCACACGGATTGTGAAGTTCTGATACTCTTCCTTCTCTGGATGTTCCATGGCATCCATCAACTTGTCTACGCCAAATACGTTGACATTCAGGTGATGAGCACCCTGGTTAAAGTAACCATCCATCACGCCAACCAAAGTCTGGGCACGCTCCTCGTCATTATGACCGAGAGCACCAGGACTGATGGTCTGAGTATTGGAAATACCATCAAGAGCATACTCGTAAGGCAACTTAGCCACAGAGTTGAGCGAAGCCAACAGGCCGTTCTTCTCGGCACCGTAAGATGGGTTGGCACCAGGTGCCAAAGGAGCTCCTGCAGGACGACCATCGGGCATGTTGCTGGTAAACTTACCGTAAACCACGTTGGACGTGATGGTAAGGATAGAGGTAGTAGGCTCAGAATCACGATAAGTATGATACTTCTTGATCATGTTCATGAAGGTCTTCAGAAGCCATACTGCAATCTCGTCGGCACGCTCATCATCGTTACCATAACGTGGGAAGTCGCCCTCGGTCTTGAAGCTGAGTGGGAAACCTGTCTCATCACGAATAATATTCACCTTAGCATACTTGATGGCTGAGATAGAGTCTACCACATGACTGAAACCCGCAATACCTGTTGCAAATGTACGACGGACGTCAGTATCGATGAGCGCCATCTCGGCTGCCTCGTAGAAGTACTTGTCGTGCATGAAGTGGATCAGGTTCAAAGTCTTCACATAAACAGAAGCCAACCAGTCCATCATGTCCATAAAGCGAGGCATGAACTCTTCGTAAGTAAGTACATCGCCCTCTACGGCACGGTATTTAGGACCACACTGCTCACGGGTCTTGGAATCAACGCCACCAGAAACAGCATAGGTCAAGCACTTGGCCAAGTTGGCACGAGCACCGAAGAACTGCATCTCCTTACCGGTCTGTGTGGCAGACACACAGCAGCAGATGCTATAATCGTCACCCCATACAGGGCGCATTACATCGTCATTTTCGTACTGGATAGAACTTGTCTTCACAGAAATCAAAGAAGCATAGTGCTTGAAGCCCTTAGGCAAACGAGAACTGTACAATACAGTCAGGTTAGGCTCTGGCGAAGGACCCATATTCTCCAATGTGTGAAGGAAACGGAAGTCGTTCTTGGTAACCATAGAACGGCCATCCTGTCCCATACCACCCACCTCAAGTGTAGCCCATACTGGGTCACCAGAGAAGAGCTGGTTATAAGAAGGAATACGGGCGAACTTCACCATACGGAACTTCATCACCAGATGGTCGATCAGCTCCTGCGCATCAGCCTCAGTAAGAGTTCCCTCCTGGAAATCGCGCTCGAAGTAGATGTCGAGGAAGGTAGAGATACGACCTACCGACATGGCAGCACCATTCTGGGTCTTCACAGCACCGAGGTAGCCGAAGTAGAGCCACTGCACAGCCTCACGTGCATTCTGAGCAGGCTGGCTGATATCAAAACCATAGCTGGCAGCCATCTCCTTCAAGCCCTTGAGAGCCTTGATCTGCATAGAAACTTCCTCACGAAGACGAATCACCTCGTCAATCATCTCATGGTCACCCATGTTGGCAAGGTCGTTCTGCTTCTCCTGAATCAGGAAGTCGATACCATAAAGAGCCACACGACGATAGTCACCTACGATACGGCCACGGCCGTATGTGTCTGGCAGACCAGTAAGAATATGATTGTGGCGAACGAGCTTCATCTCGGGAGTGTAAGCATCGAAGACACCATCATTGTGAGTCTTGCAATATTTGTGGAAGATCTCGTGCAGTTTCTCTGATGGCTCATAGCCGTATGTAGTACAAGCCTGCTCTGCCATCTTAATACCACCATAAGGCATAAAGGCACGCTTCAGAGGCTTGTCAGTCTGCAGACCTACCACCTTCTCCAAGTCCTTGGTACCCTCGCCGATATAAGCAGCACCATATGCTGTCAATCCAGATACTACCTCGGTCTCCATATCCAGCACACCACCCTTGGCACGCTCCTCTTTCTGGAGTTCCTTCAACATTCCCCAAAGGGTGTCTGTAGCTTGGGTAGGTTCTGCCAAGAACGACTCATCGCCGTCGTAGCTGGTGTAGTTGTTCTGAATGAAGTCACGCAAGTTGACTTCCGTTTGCCACTTGTTTCCTTTGAAACCTCTCCATTCTTTTCTCATAATCGGTAAATATTTAATAAATTAACAAATAAACAAAAAAAGCCCGAACACAAAAGTGCCCGGGTTTATATCCAACAAGTCGCAAAGCCGCCTTGCATGAAGCCTATAACGATACGATTATTGAACTTTTGTTTTATCATTCTTTCTTTTTATCCTTTATATTGTGATTAATACTATTTTTTATCTCTGCAAAAGACCGAAAAAGGTCTCTTTCCTGATTGAGGGTGCAAAGTTACGCATATTTTCTGAAATGACAATGAAAAGCCGCAAATATTTCTTTCTCTACTCACATTCTATACTGAAAATCATCATTTATAGGGAGATAATGAAGACCCGCCCTCACCACTTCATGGTAAGAAGCAAGCAACTCCACCTCATTAATTCACCGTAATATGGAAGCATCCCTGCTTCACCTCGTACTTCACCAAGCAGCGGTTGGCCTGTCGCATGTCACGCAACACCTCGCTGAGCACCCATTTCAAGGAGTCGTTGCGCACCTCACGCCGAGGTTCGCTTGCCGTCTGCACGGTCTTATACCTGTTGTAACACACATCAAAGGTTGTACCATAAAGATGACACGAGTTCTCGGTGGCATTACTGTTGCGTGTACGCAGTTTCGCCACATCGTCCTTGGTACGCAGGATACTGGTGACGATAATCTTATGGAGCGGAATGCCCTTGATCTGCAACGAGTCGAAATAAGCCTTGCCAATATCCTGAAGCAACACCGAGGCACGTGGCACAAGATAAGGAATGCTGTTGTTCAACTTATCAACATAGAAATAAGGGTTACTGCCCACATACACCAGTTTGCCCTTGCTGTGCTCAGCCTCATCACGGTTTTGCACCGGACTTACTCCATACTTATTGGCAGCAAGAAGCTGCACATCATTCTGATCGGGAAAGGTATTGCCAAAATGAGGGACCGAGAAAATACGATGTTTCACCACCTGTCCCTTGGAATCGAAAAATACAGAAGGCTTCATCCTCTCTACCGCCGTGGTGTCGATACTGTCGACAACTGCCGTGTCGGCCTGCGCCACCGACTTGTGAGCCAAGGGTTGTGCCACACTCGGGAAGACAAGGCGTACCAGGGCAAGCAACAAAGTTGCTGCCACAAAACCTTTCAAAAACTTATTCTTGGATAGCTTCATTTTCTATGTGTCGTTCTTTATTTTCATGCAAAGGTAGTAAAAAGGAATGAATTAGAGCCATCGACATTCCGCAAAAAGACACTCACAATACATTTTTTTAATTATTTATCATTTAGCCTACTGTTTTTTGATATTTAAGGCTCGATTTTGGGAGTATTAATTTGCTCATGTCGTGGAAAATGATTACTTTTGCACCGTGTTATATATTACATATCTTTGAACAAAAAAATTGATATAAAAAGGTTTTGATAGAGAAGCATATAGTACTCGAAGATGTAGACCCAGTGATGTTCTACGGAGTGAACAACGCTCACTTGCAGATGATCAAGTCGCTGTATCCTAAGTTGCGTATCGTGGCACGTGACAATGTGTTGCGTGTGCTCGGCGACGAAGAGGAAATGGCAAAAGCCGAAGAAGAGATAGAACGTATGAGGATACATCTGCTCAAGTACAACACCCTGACAGAGGAAGACATCCTCGACATCGTGAAGGGAAAACAGACCAAAGCCGACACCGTGAAGGGAGTATTGGTATATAGCATCAGCGGAAAACCCATCAAGAGCCGAAGCGAGAACCAGCAAAAACTTATTGATGCCTACGAGAAGAACGACATGGTGTTTGCCGTAGGACCTGCCGGTACTGGAAAAACCTACCTCAGCATCGCCCTTGCAGTAAGGGCCCTGAAGGACAAAGTGGCCAAGAAGATCATCCTTTCAAGACCTGCCGTCGAAGCTGGCGAGAAATTGGGATTCCTGCCAGGCGACATGAAGGACAAGATAGACCCATACCTGCAACCACTCTATGATTCGCTCGAAGACATGATACCTGCCGTGAAACTGCAGGACATGATGGAGAAGCACATCATACAAATAGCACCCCTGGCTTTTATGCGTGGACGCACCCTAAGTGATGCTATAGTCATCCTCGACGAGGCGCAGAACACCACCTCACAGCAGATACGTATGTTCCTCACCCGAATGGGCACCAACACCAAGATGATCATCACGGGCGACATGACACAGATAGACTTGCCGCGCGACCAGAGAAGCGGACTGAAAGAAGCGCTCAAGATTCTGGAAGGAGTAGAAGGCATCGGAGTAGTGAACTTAGGCCAGAAAGACATCGTGCGCCACAAACTGGTTACCCGTATCGTTAACGCCTACGACAAGTATGACAAGGAACGGACTGAGGCACGGGAAGCAAGATTAGCAGAAAAAGAGAATACAAAATAATTAGAATTTAAGAATGGACGAAATGAAATGGAAAACCATATCATCGAGTCTAAATTTCAAAGTTCAAATTTCAACGTAAAATGAAAGCTTTAACAAAGACAGATTTCCATTTTGATGGACAAAAGAGTGTTTACCACGGAAAAGTACGTGATGTGTATGACATTAACGACGATATCCTCGTGATGGTCGCCACTGACCGAATCTCGGCATTCGACGTTGTGTTGCCTAAAGGCATTCCTTTCAAGGGACAGGTGCTCAACCAGATTGCAGCCAAGTTCCTGGATACAACAACAGACATTTGTCCTAACTGGAAGCTGGCTACGCCCGACCCTATGGTGACCGTAGGACTGAAGTGCGAGGGTTTCCGTGTAGAGATGATCATCCGCTCTATCCTTACAGGTAGCGCATGGAGAGAATACCAGAAGGGCTGTCGCGAGATCTGTGGCGTGAAACTGCCAGAGGGTATGCGCGAGAACCAGCGTTTCCCAGAGCCAATCATCACTCCTACAACCAAGGCTGACGAGGGACACGACATGAACATCTCTAAGGAAGAGATTATCGCACAGGGTATCGTTAGCGCAGAAGACTATGCAGTCATGGAAGACTACACACGCCGCATCTTCCAGCGCGGACAGGAGATTGCTGCCAAGCAGGGTCTCATCCTCGTAGATACAAAATACGAGTTTGGCAAGCGCGACGGCAAGGTGTATCTCATCGACGAGATTCACACTCCAGACTCAAGCCGCTATTTCTATGCTGACGGCTACGAGGAGAAGTTCGAGAAGGGCGAGCCTCAGCGCCAGCTCTCTAAGGAGTTTGTACGCCAGTGGCTCATCGAGCACAATTTCATGAACGAGCCAGGACAGACCATGCCTGAGATTACCGATGAGTATGCAGAGAGCGTAAGCGAGCGCTACATCGAATTGTACGAGCACATCACAGGCGAGAAGTTCGACAAAGCTATCGAGGAAGGCGACATTGCCGCACGAATCGAGAAGAACGTCAGCGAGTGGCTCGCTTCACACAAGAAGTAAGCTGAAGACAACAAGAAGAGTTGCGGAACGACAGTCTTTCGACCGACATTCCGTAACTCATACTATACAGTAATATTCTATATATAATATAAGGTACGCGCGAGGCATGTACAAACAAGAGAAAATAAAGCCCTACGAAGGACAAGGCGATAAAGGGAAACTGGTAGAGGAAATGTTCGACAACATCGCCCCCACCTACGACACCCTCAACCACAGACTCTCGTGGGACATAGACAAAGGCTGGAGGAAGAAGGCCATCAAGCAGCTGGCACCTTTCAGACCTCAGAAAATGCTCGACATAGCCACAGGCACAGGCGACTTCGCTATCCTGTCGGCACAAATGCTGCACCCACTGCAACTCATCGGCACCGACATCTCGGAGGGCATGATGAAAATAGGCAAGGAAAAGGTGGCAAGAGAGAAGTTGGAGCACATCATCTCCTTCCAGAAAGAAGACTGCCTGAGCCTCTCGTTTCCCGACAACACCTTCGATGCCGTGACAGCAGCTTTCGGCATACGCAATTTCCAGAATCTGGACCAAGGTCTCAGAGAGATGCACCGCGTACTGAAGAAGGGCGGACATCTGAGCATAGTGGAACTGACATCACCCGTCCGCTTCCCTATGAAACAGCTTTTCCGCATCTATTCACACACCGTACTGCCCATTTATGGCAAGCTGATTTCCAAAGACCAAAGCGCCTACAGCTATCTTACAGCTACCATAGAGGCTTTCCCTCAGGGAGAGACTATGATGGAAGTGCTTAGGAAAGCAGGATTTGCCAAAACAGAATTCAAAAGACTGACTTTCGGAATCTGCACCATGTATTTTGCAACAAAATAAACAGAGCGCAACGATAAAGAACAATACAAAACAAGGATATTATGGACAAATATGGACTTATAGGTTATCCGCTGGGACATTCCTTCTCAAAAAACTACTTCAACGAGAAATTTGAGAACGAAGGAATTGATGCCAAGTACATCAACTTCGAGATACCACACATCGAAGACCTGACAGAAATCTTGGACACCACACCCGAGTTGAAAGGACTCAATGTCACGATCCCCTACAAGGAAAAGGTTATCAGCTACCTCGACTTCATCAGCCCCGAGGCTACAGCCATCGGAGCTGTCAATGTCATCAAGGTGGAACACAAAGGAAATGACGTCAAGTTGAAAGGCTACAACAGCGATGTCATTGGATTCACCCGCAGCATTGAGCCATTCCTGGAACCTTGCCATAAGAAAGCCCTTATCTTAGGTACTGGCGGCGCATCCAAAGCCATCAACTATGGACTGAAATCTCTTGGACTCGAGACCGTCTACGTAAGCAGATTCGAGCGCCCTGGAACCATACAGTATGACAAAATAACACCAGAGATTATCAAGGAGTACAACGTTATCGTAAACTGTACCCCAGTAGGAATGTATCCACATACAGACGAATGTCCCGAACTTCCCTACGAGGCTATGGACAGCCACACCCTGCTCTACGATCTCATCTACAACCCTGACGAGACCCTCTTCATGAAGAAAGGCAAAGAGCAAGGAGCCACCGTGAAGAACGGTTTGGAAATGTTGCTTCTGCAAGCCTTTGCATCGTGGGACTTCTGGCATCAGGAATAACATCCACTCTCTGCAGACAATATATAATTCTAAATTATTTTCTTTTTATATCAATTGATTATGAGCAACAACAGATATATGATGCGCGGTGTGAGTGCCGCCAAGGAAGATGTGCATAATGCCATCAAGAATATTGACAAGGGAATCTTCCCACAGGCTTTCTGCAAAATTATTCCCGACATTTTGGGAGGCGACCCTGAGTATTGCAACATCATGCATGCCGACGGCGCCGGCACAAAATCGAGCTTGGCATACATGTATTGGAAGGAGACTGGCGACCTTTCTGTATGGAAAGGTATTGCACAGGATGCTGTGGTAATGAATACCGACGACCTCCTCTGCGTGGGAGCCGTAGACAACATCTTGGTGTCTTCTACCATTGGACGCAACAAAATGCTCGTACCTGGAGAAGTCATCTCTGCCATTATCAATGGTACTGACGAACTCCTGAGCGAAATGCGCAACATGGCCATTGGCATCTATCCTACAGGAGGAGAGACTGCTGACGTAGGCGACTTGGTTCGCACCATCATAGTAGATTCAACAGTAACCTGCCGCATGAAGAGAAGTGAAGTCATCAACAATGCCAACATACAGCCAGGCGATGTCATCGTAGGTCTTTCTTCTACAGGTCAGGCTACCTACGAAAAGAAATACAATGGCGGAATGGGCAGCAACGGACTTACCTCTGCCCGCCATGATGTCTTCGCCAAGTATCTGGCAGAGAACTACCCAGAGAGCTACGACCATGCAGTACCCGAGGAACTGGTATACAGTGGCAAATACAAACTGACCGACGAGGTGGAAGGCGCTCCTGTCAATGCTGGCGAACTGGTTCTCTCTCCTACCCGCACCTATGCTCCTGTTATCAAGAAACTGTTGGACGAACTGCGTCCCGAAATACATGGTATGGTACACTGCACAGGCGGTGCACAGACCAAGGTGCTACATTTCGTAAACGAGAACTGCAAGGTTGTGAAGGACAACATGTTCCCTGTTCCACCTCTCTTCAAGGCCATCCACGACTGCTCTGGTACCGACTGGAAGGAAATGTACCAGGTATTCAACATGGGTCACCGTATGGAAATCTATGTGCGTCCTGAGGTTGCAGAGAAGGTTATCGCCATCAGCAAGAGCTTCAATATCGATGCTCAGGTAGTGGGACATATCGAGGAAGGCAAACGCAGCCTGACTATCAAGAGCGAGTTCGGAACTTTCGAATACTAAGAGTTTAAATAACGATGGACAACAACAATATACTACAGAAATTAGAAGGCTTGGAGAGCCGATACGAGGAAGTCAGCACCCTCATTACCGACCCTGATGTGATAGCAGACCAGAGCCGATACGTGAAGTTGACCAAGGAATACAAAGACTTGGGCGACATCATGGCGGCACGCAAGCGCTACATCGACTGCCTCAACGCCATCAAGGAAGCCAAGGACATTCTCGCCAATGAGAGCGACCCTGACATGAAAGAGATGGCACGCGAGGAACTCAATGAGAACGAGACCCTACAGCCCCAGATTGAGGAAGAGATAAAGATTGCCCTTGTGCCAAAAGACCCAGAAGATGCCAAGAACGTACAAATGGAAATTCGTGGCGGAGCTGGTGGCGACGAAGCCGCACTCTTTGCTGGCGACCTCTTCAATATGTACAAGAAATACTGCGAGTCAAAGGGATGGACTGTCAGCGTGACTTCTGTATCAGAAGGTGCTGTTGGCGGATTCAAGGAAATCGACTTTGCTGTTAGCGGAGCTGACGTTTATGGCACACTGAAATATGAATCAGGCGTACACCGTGTACAGCGAGTTCCTGCCACAGAAACACAGGGCCGTATGCATACCAGTGCTGCTACAGTAGCCGTACTGCCCGAAACCGACAAGTTTGAAGTAAACATCAACGAGGGTGATATTAAGTGGGATACATTCCGTTCGAGTGGTGCCGGTGGCCAGAATGTCAACAAGGTGGAGTCCGGTGTACGTCTTCGCTACCCCTGGAAGAATCCTAACACGGGTGAGGTGGAAGAAATCCTCATAGAGTGTACCGAAACTCGCGACCAGCCAAAGAACAAGGAACGTGCCTTGAGCCTTCTGTACACCTTCATTCACGACCGCGAACACCAGAAGTACATCGACGATATTGCCAGCCGACGCAAGAGTCTGGTGTCGACAGGAGACCGTAGCGCCAAGATTCGTACATACAACTTCCCTCAAGGACGTGTCACCGACCACCGTATCGGTTATACCACCCATGACCTGAGTGGATTCCTCGGAGGCGACATACAAGGCATGATAGATGCCCTGACCGTAGCCGAAAATGCAGAAAAACTGAAAGAAACAGAATTGTAGAATTATGAACAGAAAAGAACTTGTAGAACAGATATTCGCCAAGAAAAGTTTCTTGTGCGTAGGTCTCGACACCGATATCAAGAAAGTGCCAGAGCACCTTACCAAACAGTATGAAAAGACTGAAGATGTTATCTTCGCCTTCAACAAGGCCATCATTGATGCCACAGCTCCCTACTGTGTTTCTTACAAACCCAACCTGGCTTTCTATGAGAGCATGGGACTGGCAGGCATGATAGCTTTCGATAAGACCATCGCTTATCTGAACGAGCACTATCCTCATCACTTTATCATCGCCGACGCCAAAAGAGGTGACATCGGCAACACATCAAAGATGTACGCCCGCACATTCTTCGAAGAGTATAAGCTCGACGCTCTCACAGTAGCTCCCTATATGGGCGAAGACTCTGTGAAACCATTCTTGGAATATGAGGGCAAATGGGTCATCCTACTGGCGTTGACAAGCAACAAGGGCAGCCACGACTTCCAGCTCACAGAAGACAAGGACGGTCAGCGTCTTTTCGAGAAAGTGTTGACAAAGAGTCAGGAATGGGGAAACGACGAGAACATGATGTATGTCGTAGGAGCCACACAAGGCAGCATGTTCACCGATATCCGCAAATGCGCTCCTAACCACTTCCTCCTTGTTCCTGGCGTAGGTGCACAGGGAGGCAGTCTGCAGGAAGTGTGCAAGTATGGCATCATCAAGGACTGCGGTCTGCTGGTCAACTCTTCACGTGGCATTATCTATGCCAGCAACGGTGAGGACTTTGCCGAGACTGCTGGCATCAAGGCCAAGGAATTGCAAGAGCAGATGGCAGAAGAATTAGCCAAGCTTTCATAAAAAACGACTACCTTTTATGGCGCAAAGAACCTCTTTTCAGGGCACTTTGCGCCTAAAAAGTGTATGTTTGCAAGCCAAAAAGCAAAATATTACGATTTAATTACAAGTTTATAAATCTTTTTTGCTATATTTGCAAGCAATAAGGAGCTAACTGGCTAATAACAATCATTGAAAACAAACAAATATGGAGTTTACCGCAAAACAAATAGCCCAGTTTGTACAAGGGCACATAGAAGGTGACGAGAATGCAATCGTCAATACCTTTGCAAAAATTGAAGAAGGTAAGAAAGGTGCTATTTCTTTCCTCTCAAATCCCAAATATACGCATTATGTATACGACACTCAGTCGTCTGTCGTATTGATAGACGAGAGTGTAGAACTGGAAAAGCCCGTTTCCACAACATTGATTCGCGTAAAGAATGCCTACGAATGCGTGGCAAAACTTCTGCAGATGTATGAATCAATGAAGCCTAAGAAGACTGGCATAGATCCATTGGCTTTCGTTTCTCCTAAGGCTAAGGTAGCCGAGGGTGTTTACGTAGGAGCTTTTGCTTATATCAGCGATGGAGCTGAGGTGGGCGAAGGCAGCCAGATTTATCCTCATGCCTACATTGGCGAAGGTGTCAAGGTAGGAAAGAACGCACTCATCTATCCTAACGTGACTGTTTATCATGGCTGCAAGTTGGGCGACAACGTAACTCTTCATGCAGGCTGCGTAATAGGTGCCGATGGATTCGGCTTTGCACCTGGTCCTGACGGTTACGACAAGATTCCTCAGATAGGCATTGTCACCATTGAGGACGATGTAGAGATAGGTGCCAACACTTGTGTTGACCGTTCTACTATGGGAAGTACCTATATCCATAAGGGTGTGAAACTCGACAACCTCGTTCAGATAGCTCACAACACTGATATTGGCGAGAACACCGTGATGTCTTCACAGGTAGGTATCGCAGGAAGCACAAAGGTGGGCCAGTGGTGTATGTTTGGCGGTCAGGTAGGTATTGCAGGTCACATCACTATTGGCGACAAGGTGTTCCTCGGTGCACAGAGTGGTGTTCCTGGAAGTCTGAAGAGCGGACAGCAGCTCATCGGCACACCTCCTATGGAGCAGCGTTCATACTTCAAGTCACAGGCCATCTTCCGTCGCCTGCCCGATATGTACAAGGAGCTCAACGACCTGAAGAAGCAGGTGGAAGAACTGAAAAAGAAGTAATAGAAATAACAAGGCACGAATGATACGGATGACACACAGAGTGTAACGCCACTAAGGCATCCGAAAAAAGAAAAAATCCGTGAAATCCGTGCCTAAAAAATAATATAATTATGTCAAAACAAAAGACTCTGAAAGGCAGTTTCTCACTTTGTGGAAAAGGCTTGCACACAGGATTAAGCCTCACTGTAACTTTCAATCCTGCAGCAGAGAATACCGGTTATAAAATACAGCGTATCGATCTCGAAGACCAGCCAGTCATCCAGGCAGTAGCTGAGAACGTAGTAGAAACACAGCGTGGAACAGTGCTTGGCAAAGGTGATGTGCGAGTAAGCACCATAGAGCATGGTATGTCTGCTCTTTATGCGCTCGGCATCGACAACTGTCTGATTCAGGTAAATGGTCCAGAATTCCCTATTCTCGATGGTTCTGCTGCTTTGTACGTAGAAAAGATTCAGAGCGTGGGCATACAGGAGCAGAATGCAGAGAAAGACTACTATATCATCCGTCATAAGATAGAGGTGAAAGACGAAAGCGGTTCGGTCATCACTATCCTGCCAGACGAAGACTTCAGTATCACAGCCATGTGCTCGTTCGAGAGCAAGTTCATCAACAGTCAGTTTGCTACACTCGACAAGATGGAGACATACGCAGAGGAGATTGCTTCTGCCCGTACCTTCGTTTTCGTACGTGACATCATGCCATTGCTGCAAGCCAACCTGATCAAAGGTGGCGACCTCGACAATGCCATTGTGATCTATGAGCGCCAAGTAGAGCAGGCTCAGCTTGACCAACTCGCCGACCATCTTAAGGTTCCTCGCATGGATGCCAACAAGTTGGGCTATATCCAGCACCGACCTCTGCAGTGGGAAAACGAATGTACACGTCATAAGCTTCTCGACATTATCGGCGACATGGCTCTTATCGGTAAGCCTATCAAGGGTCGCATCATCGCTACCCGTCCTGGTCATACCATCAACAATAAGTTTGCCCGCCTGATGCGTAAGGAGATTCGCAAGCACGAGATTCAGGCTCCTATCTACAATCCAAACGAGGAGCCGGTTATGGACAACATACGCATCCGTCAGCTTCTACCCCACCGTTACCCAATGCAGTTGGTAGACAAGGTGATAGCCATGGGTCCAACCAGCATCGTTGGTGTGAAGAGCGTAACAAGCAATGAGCCATTCTTCCAGGGTCACTTCCCAGAAGAGCCAGTCATGCCTGGTGTGCTGCAGGTAGAAGCCATGGCACAGTGTGGAGGCTTGTTGGTGCTCAACCAGTTGGAAGAGCCTGAACGCTGGAGCACTTACTTCATGAAGATAGACGACGTGAAGTTCCGCAAGAAGGTAGTACCTGGCGACACTCTCCTGTTCCGTGTAGAGCTGCTGGCTCCTGTACGCCATGGCATCAGCTCAATGAAGGGCTATATGTTTGTTGGCGACCAAGTAGTGGCTGAGGCAACCTTCACTGCACAGATTGTTAAGAATAAGTAAGAAAACAATCCTTTGACATGCAACACAGGCAAGAAAAAAATATATAAAAAGCCTCTCTGCATGTGAGACTTGAATCAACAATAGTTAATTAAATTGTAAACAAGAAATATGAATCAGATTAGTCCTTTAGCATTTGTTCATCCTGAGGCAAAACTCGGAGATAACAACATCATCGGTCCTTTCTGCTATATTGACAAAGACACCGTTCTGGGTGACAACAACGTGATGCAGAATTCTGTAACCATCCATGTGGGAGCACGAATCGGCAACAACAACGAGTTCTTCCCAGGTGCCAGCATCTCTACCAAGCCACAGGATCTGAAGTTCCGCGGTGAGCAGACAACCTGCGAGGTTGGCGACAACAACAGTATTCGTGAGAATGTAACCATTTCCCGTGGTACTGCCTCAAAGGGCAAGACTGTTGTCGGAAGCAACAACCTCCTCATGGAGTGTGTGCACGTGGCTCACGACTGTGAGTTGGGCAGCGGTTTGATCATAGGCAACTCTACAAAATTTGCCGGAGAGGTGGTAGTAGACGACAACGCTATCGTCAGCGCCAATGTTCTCGTTCACCAGTTCTGCCACATTGCAGGATACGTGATGATTCAGGGTGGATGCCGATTCTCACAGGACATTCCTCCATATATCATTGCCGGTAAGGAGCCAACAAGATACTGCGCACTCAACCTGGTAGGTCTTCGCCGCCGCGGTTTCAGCAACGAACTCATTCAGCAGATTCATGAGGCTTACCGCCTGCTCTACTCTAAGGGCGTGCTGAAAGAAGGTATCGAGGAAATCAAGAAGAACCTGCAGATTACCCCTGAAATACAGTATATCATCAACTTCGTTGAGAACTCCAAGAGAGGTATCATTCGATAAAAGTAAAAGGGTAAAAAAGGGTAAAAAAGTAAAAAGAGCATTCTTGCTTAAGTTTATGAAACGAGCAAGGATGCTTTTTTCTTGAATATAAAGAATGATTCAACTTTCGCATGATATGAAGACATTGATTGTGGTCTTAGGTCCTACGGGTGTTGGCAAAACAGAGCTTTGCCTTTCGCTGGCAGAGCATTTAGGCACGCCTATTGTCAATGCAGACTCCCGTCAGATATTCGCCGAGCTCCCTATAGGAACTGCAGCCCCTACTGCCGAACAGCAGAAGCGCGTGAAGCATTATTTCGTAGGCAACCGCCACATCGAGGACTATTACAGTGCTGCCCAATACGAGGCTGACGTGATGAAACTCCTAAAAGAGGATATCTTCAAGAATCACGACGTAGCCCTGCTCACAGGAGGAAGCATGATGTACATTGATGCTGTATGCAATGGCATCGACGACATACCCACCGTACGTGATGACATCAGAGAATGGATGAAAGCACGTCTTGCCAATGAAGGGCTCGACACTTTGGTGGAGGAACTGAAAAACCTCGACCCAGAACACTGGGCCATAGTAGACAAGAAGAATCCACGTCGCGTGGTTCATGCCCTGGAGATATGTCACCAGACAGGAAAGACCTACACATCCTTCCGTACCAACAAAAAGAAGAGCCGTCCTTTCCGCATTGTCAAGATAGGACTGAACAGAGACCGTTCCGAACTGTACGACCGTATCAACCAACGAGTTCACGTCATGATGCAGGAAGGTTTAGAGGCAGAGGCAAGAGGCGTTTATGCCTATCGTGATCAGACAGCCCTGCGTACTGTGGGCTACAAAGAGATGTTTGCCTATTTCGACGGCACCATCGACCTGCATGAAGCGGTACGCCAGATACAGTCACACAGCAGAGAATACATGCGCAAGCAGCTTACATGGTTCAAACGTGACGAGACGATACAATGGTTTCACCCCGATAATATTAAAGAAATCATAAAATATGTAGATAGCTGCTTGAAGATGGAATAATTTTACTACTTTTGCAAAGAAGTTTAAAAGAGTATTCAATATACAACAACAATGAACAAAATCAAGAACTTAGCAGCATGGCTGTGGCGCAAGTTCCGCGCTTTCTGGCCATGGTACAAGAATCTGTATCAAGGCAAGGCATGGTATACCAAGACTCTCATTGGCATAGCAAGCTGCATCGTGGCTTTCATACTGTATTTAGGTGCAGTGGATATTAACTTCCTCTGGCTGTTTGGTAAATCGCCAGGTTTCTTCTCTGGCATTACGAATCCTCAGACCAGCGAGGCTTCTGAGATTTACAGCGCCGACGGCAAGCTGATAGGTAAATATTTCAACGAGAACCGTACTCCTGTAAAATACGAAGAGGTAAACCCTGCCTTCTTCAAGGCTTTGGTCGACACCGAGGACGAGCGCTTCTACAAGCATTTGGGTATTGACCCCATCGGACTCTTTGGTGCCATGAAGGATGCCTTGCTGCATCACGATGCACGAGGAGCTTCTACTATCACCCAGCAGTTGGCAAAGAATATGTTCCGCGTCCGCTCCCAGTACTCTACAGGTTTGCTGGGCAAGGTGCCCGGTCTGCGCATTCTCATCATCAAGAGCAAGGAATGGATTATAGCAGCCAAGTTGGAGGCTGTCTACACCAAGAAGGAAATCATCACGATGTATGCCAACACTGTAGATTTCGGTTCCAACTCGTATGGCATCAAGACAGCGGCAAAGACCTACTTCAACGTAAGTCCTAAGGAACTGACTACCGATCAGGCTGCCGTACTCGTAGGTATGCTTAAGGCTACCACCTATTATAATCCACGCACCAACCCTGAACACAGTCTGGAACGACGCAACGTGGTGCTCAACAATATGGTACGCCATGGTGACCTGAGCCGCGAGGAATACAACACCCTCAGTCAGGAGCCTATCAAGCTCGACTTCAAGGTGGAGGAAAACTACGACGGACAAGCCAAATACTTCCGCGAGGCTGTGGCTGACTATCTGGCAGACTGGTGCAAGGACGAGGGTTACGACCTGTATACCAGCGGACTGAAGATATACACCACGATAGATACCCGCATGCAGAAGTATGCTGAAGATGCCGCACACAAACAGATGCGACAAGTACAGCAGAACTTCAACAACCACTGGGACATCTACCGCAAACAGGATACCAACTGGCTTCGTCAGGAACCCTGGCAGGACGAGAAGCACCAGGTCATCCCCAACTTCATTCAGGGCATTGCCGAGCGCCAGCCTTTCTATAAAGCTTTGATTGCCCGCTTCCCCAACAATCCCGACTCTGTGAACTATTATTATAAGGAGTGGGTTCACCCAGTCAAGGTATTCGATTACGACAAGGGCACCATCACCAAGATGATGACATCCGAAGACTCCATCAAGTACATGACCACCTTCATGCATTGTGCCTTTGTGGCCATGGAACCACAGACGGGTGCCGTCAAGGCATGGGTGGGCGACATCGACTTCGACCACTGGAAATACGACAAGGTGACAGCCGAACGCCAGCCAGGTTCTACCTTTAAGCTCTTCGTCTACACCGAGGCCATGAACCAGGGTCTTACGCCTTGTGACAAGCGTCGCGATGAATATATCTCGATGGATGTCTACGACAAGAAGAAACATGAGATGGTGAAATGGACCCCATCCAATGCCAATGGTTCTTTCTCGGGCGACTCCATCCCACTGAAGAGTGCATTTGCCAAGAGTATCAACTCTGTAGCAGTGCGCTTGGGTCAGGAGATGGGCATCAAGCGCATCATAGAGACAGCACAGAAGATGGGTATTCAGAGTCCGCTCAACGATGAGCCTTCTCTGGCTCTTGGTTCGAGCGACGTCAACCTCTTGGAATTGGCAAACGCCTACTGTACGGTTGCCAACAACGGAAAGCATCATGACCCAGTCCTGGTGACAAGAATAGTAGACCGCGACGGCAAGGAGGTATATACTGCCCCATCAACCGAGGAACAGGTGATTCCTTACAAGTCTGCCTTCCTGATGCAGCAGTTGCTGCAGGGCGGTATGCGCGAACCAGGTGGAACCTCACAGAGTCTGTGGGGCTACGTGGGCAATATTCGTGATACTGAGTTTGGTGGAAAGACCGGTACATCCAACAATCACTCCGACGCCTGGTTCATGGGTGTGAGCCCTAAGCTCGTAGTAGGTGCATGGGTAGGAGGAGAATACCGCTGCATCCACTTCAGGACGGGTGCTCTCGGACAAGGTTCCCGAACGGCATTGCCTATCTGCGGATACTTCTGGCAATACGTGATGAACGATCCTGCCTTCCAGAAATACCACGGCAAGTTTGACAAGCCTCACGACGAGGACATCACCCGCGACATGTACATCTGTGCAAGTTATGTGCCCAAGGCTAAGGTTGACACCACTCAGGTAGACAGCACTGCACTCAACGAAGAGATCATCCTCGACGAGAACGGCAACCCTGTCATCAAGGAGATACCTGCCGAAAAGAATGAGGCAACAACAGGAACTGCCACAGAGAAAAAGCCAGGCGAGGAACAGGGCGAGAAGAAAGAAAAGAAAAAGTCACGCCCCACAGAGCAGGCCATCAAGTTTGACGACTTGTAAACCGCGCCAGGCTCTATAGTGACAGAAAAGAATAAACACAACCTAACAAAAATCGGCGATTTTCTGAAAGATGGGAATCGCCGATTGTCATTTCAAAGAAACAGGTATGGCAGAAAAAGACCACTCAGCAAGCCAGTCTGCAGAAAATCATATCGACCTGGATAATCCTGACTTGCAGAATGCACTCCAGATTATACAATACACCCGGCGCTCACTCTTCCTCACAGGAAAGGCAGGCACCGGCAAGTCCACCTTTCTGCGCTACATAGCTGCCCACACCAAAAAGAAACACATCATTCTTGCACCCACCGGTATTGCTGCCATCAATGCCGGAGGAAGCACCCTGCACAGTTTCTTCAAGATTCCCTTCCATCCGCTGCTGCCCAACGACAGTATGTTCAGCGTGCGCAATATCCGCAACACCCTGAAGTACAACTCCGAGAAAATTAAGATCATACGCGAGGTGGAACTCATCATCATCGACGAGATCAGTATGGTGCGTGCCGACATCATAGACTTCATAGATAAGGTGCTGCGCATATACAGCCGCAACATGCGAGAGCCTTTCGGTGGCAAGCAACTGCTTCTCGTGGGGGATATCTATCAGCTGGAACCTGTCGTGAGAGAGGAAGACCGCAGGCTTCTCTCACCTTTCTACCGCAGCAGTTTCTTCTTCGATGCCAAGGTGTTCGAATACTTCCAGTTGGTGAGCATCGAGCTGAGAAAGGTTTACCGACAAAGCGACCCTGTGTTTATCAGCATACTCGACCACATTCGCACCAGTCAGGTTCCCATGAGCGACCTTCAGAAACTCAACCAGCGTGTGGGAGCCCGACTTGACGAAAGCGACAGCAAACTCGCCATCACCCTTTCCACACGCCGCGACACAGTAGACTACATCAACGACAGTCAGCTCAAACTGTTGCCTGGCGAGCCTACCCTCTTCCGAGGCAATATCCAGGGCGAGTTCCCTGAAAGTAGCCTCCCCACCCCAATGGAACTATATCTGAAGACGGGCGCACAGATCATCTTTATCAAAAACGATATAGAGCACCAATGGGTCAACGGAACCCTGGGAACCATCATCGGTTTCGACGATGACGATGATGCCAAGATATACGTGCGAACAGAAAATGGACAGGATGTCATGGTGGAGCCTGCCGCATGGAGCAACATGAGATATCACTTCAACGAGGTGGAGAAAAAGATAGAAGAGGAAGAGATTGGCCGTTACGAGCAATATCCCTTGCGGTTGGCGTGGGCGATTACTGTCCACAAAAGCCAGGGCCTTACCTTCAATCAGGTGAAGATAGATTTCACAGGGGGCGTCTTTGCAGGAGGACAGACCTATGTGGCACTGTCACGTTGTACCAGTCTGGAAGGCATCAGCCTGCAGGAACCCATCAGACAGAACGAGGTGAAGCAGTTTGCCCGTCACTACAACGACCAGTCTACCATCAACACGGCTCTTACCCAGAGCAAAGCCGACAAACAATACCATGATGCCGCCGCAGCATTCGACCAGGGCGACATGCAGGGAGCACTCGACAACTTCTTCCTTGCCATACACAGCAGATACGACATCGAGAAGCCAAGTGCCAAACGACTGATACGAAGAAAATTGGGAAAGGTCAACTCCCTGATAGCTGAGAACGAGCAGCTACGCGAAATCATCAGGCAGAAGGAGGAAGAGAAAAAGAAACAAGAGAAATTCCTGAAACGCCTGGCAGCAGAATACACTTTGCTGGGCAAAGAATGCGAGAAAGAAGGTATGTCGGCTGCTGCCATAGCCAACTACAAGAAAGCACTCGAACTGTACCCCGAGCATCCCGAGGCTAAAAGAAGACTAAAAAAGTTGAACCCGTAAATGGATTCAACTTTTTTTTCTTTTTATCTTGTCCGTATTCTGATTCAAGATCAGTTCTATTTTCCTATCAGTTTCTTATTGACCTTGAACCGGTCGAAGCCCAATCCATAGACACCGATAACAGCACTCTGGCTGACAAACGCAGAAGGGTCAATCTCATCTATCAGACGGAATATCGTCTGCGACTCACGCTGACGGGCCAGCACAAAGAGCATGTGCACATCCTTGCCACTATAGCATCCATGACCGTCCATCACCGTACAGCCTCTGTCGGCAGCTGTATTGATGGCGGCACTCAGTTCCAGATACTTGTCCGAGATGATGAAGAACTGCACCGATCTGCGAAGTGTGTTCACCACATGGTCTACACAAACTGAGCAGACAAAAAGGCACACATAGCCATAGATCACCATCTCCCAGTCTTTCAGCACCAAGTAGGAACTCGTGACAATACACAGGTCGCAAATCATGATGGCATGACCCAACGAGATGTTGTAATACTTGTTCACCATGGCTGCCACCGTATCAGAGCCACCCGTAGAACCATTGCTCGACAATCCCAATCCGGCACTGCATCCCATGAAGAAAGCTCCCACCACTGTTGCCATGAATGGCTGGTCGTGCAAGAGCGTAATCTCGTTTCCGCCATGACTCTCTATCAAGCGGGTGACTACGGCAAAGACTGCCACGGCATACACCGTCTTCAGGCAGAAGCGCCATCCCAATGCCCTATAGGCCAATACCAAAAGAAAAATATTGAGACCGAAATAAGAAAACGATACAGGAATACCGAAGCCCCAATACAGGATAGAGGCAATACCGCCTACACCGCCCATAGTGATATGGTTGGGAAGCAGGAACACGTTAAGACCGATACTTCCGATAACCATGGCTAAGGCTATCACTATGTAATCACGTATCTCATGAATTTTTGTTTTCCTCGTCATGATGCAGTTTTGATTATTTTTTGATTTTGATGTGTATATTATTTGGTATATTTCTTGCCAAGTCCCTTGGCGAGTCCGCCCTCACTGGTCTCCTTGTAGAGCGAAGGAAGATCATGACCCGTCTGACGCATCACCTCCACCACTTTATCAAACGACACACTGTGATGACCGTCGGAGAAAGAGGCATACAAGTCGGCATCCAAGGCACGGGCTGCAGCAAAGGCATTACGCTCGATACAAGGTATCTGAACCAGTCCGCATACCGGGTCGCAGGTCATACCCAAGTGATGTTCCAGACCCATCTCGGCAGCATACTCCACCTGGGCAGGACTTCCACCAAATAACTGGCAGGCTGCAGCCGAAGCCATCGCACAGGCCACGCCTACCTCACCCTGACAACCCACATCGGCACCACTTATCGAAGCATTGTGCTTGACGATGTTGCCCACAAGACCGGCAGTAGCCAAGGCTCTCAAAATGCGCTGTTCGCTCATGTCGTGAGCTTCCTGCATGTGATAGAGCACCGCTGGCAACACGCCACAGGCACCACAAGTAGGAGCCGTAACGATGGTTCCTCCCGATGCATTCTCCTCGCTCACTGCCAGGGCATAGGCATAAACCAAACCTCTCGACTGCAGCGAGGCGCGATAGCCCTTGGCTTTGGTGTAATAAGTAGCAGCCTTACGAGGCAGATTCAGCGGACCAGGCAACACACCCTCATGGTCGAGACCGCGACGAATGGCTTCCTTCATGGTCTGCCATATCGTCTTGAGATAGTCCCAGATTTCCTTGTCCTCACATTTCTCCACATATTCCCAGAAAGAGCGGCCGTTATCGTAGCACCAGCTCTGTATATCGCTCATCTTGTTGAGGTCGTACACTTCGGAAGCTCCCAGTTCATCATGACCGTCAATGCCATCCGAAAGGGCTCCACCGCCAATGCTGTAAACCGTCCACTCGTCTATAATATCACCATTCACGTCCCTGCCAACAAACTTCATTCCGTTGGGGTGAAAGGGCAAGAACACCTGTGGCTTCCAGATAATGCTGACAGTGTGATGTGGATGAAGCACCTCCTCTATGGCGACATCCGTCATGTGTCCCTTGCCAGTGGCTGCCAGACTGCCATACAGAGTCACCTCATACGAAGATGCGTTGCTACAGCGTTCCAAAAAGAGTTGGGCAGCACGCTGGGGTCCCATCGTATGACTGCTCGACGGCCCCTTGCCTATTCTATAAAGCTCGCGTAATGATTTCATATTCTATACTAACTTTCAGCTTGTTTAAAACAACTATTTTCCGATCTCGTTCTATCAAGTTGCAAAATTACAAATTTTAATAGAAATATCGGCAAGTTTAATCAGAAAAATCAGCAAAGGCAAATAGAAATAACTTCTGCTCTCTTCTAATCTTCAAATCAATCCACGACAAGCAAACTGTTTAAGAACGTCAAAGAGAAAACCCCAATAATTCAGCCTTTTCCTTCAAAGCAATAGCCTTTTCTGCCGTCTTTATTGTTTTGAAAAGTCTATTGTTTTCTATTTTTTTGATATAATTTGAAATCTGCCTCCTCTCGATTAAAGAAAATTTATTCTCTTTCTTTGCCCAAATCAATATAGCTTCCCACAATTCTATCGGGATTGCATTAGCTTGCAGAATAATTCCTTTTTCTTCTTCATTGTAATCCTCGGAACAGTCGTCTTCTGTGATTAGTAACGAAGCAGGAACTGTATGTCCTTCCAATATTGCTTTCAAGTCTTCCCAACACTTTGAATTTTTTGTGAACGAGCGAGAGTTGTCTTGATCCAGAAAATTGTTGACCTTCACTACTTCTCTTTCTATAACTTCCTCAAGTTGAGGTTGTACTTTCTCGTTCTTCCAGATATAGGTGAGATTGAGTCGTTGACTGGTAAGATGCGAAATCGCAGCCATTGTATAGGCTGTTGTTCTTGACTTAAACCCTTTCTCTTGACCGCATCTTTTTTCAAAGCATGCCTCAATATCCTTATACAGAATGCTTAAGGCTACAACTTCATGCCAATATGTAGCGTCTATGTTAGTTTGGTTTCTCTTCAACGCAGACATAAAAGAAGCAAAACATTTCTCTCTGCTATTGCAAGCAATATGAGGTCTCAAATCCCAGATGGTCATAACTTTAGCAATATCTATCTTTGTCAACATCTGCTTTTTGGGATATTCATTTTTGAAGTTCTTTTCCTCAAAATCACTTAAGCTTGCCCTTGTATCTGTATATTGTCCTCGCATTCGCTCGAAGAACCATTTGGTATTAGATATGGGAGCAATTTCTTCTTTGCTTAGTTTCTCTAATTTTACAAGATACTCATCACCAGAGTCAAAGTCTGAAAGCTTGATGCTGGTCTGGCTATTTGCACATTTCGAAATAGAGCTTACAATTTCAGAATATTTCTCCTTATTCTTTACCACACTCACTTTCATTTGTACAAACACCTTGCTTAAGTCGCAATCTGTAGCACAGGCTATAGATGCCGTCGTCTGTCCACCATTAACGATTTGCCAATCTTTCAGTTTTGTTATATATTGAATGCGTCCTGTTCGTTTCAACTCAACTTCACTTGCTGTGGTTGAGATGCCATTATTGTATGAGAAAAACATTTCAGGTGTCTTCTTGATCGTCGACATAATACGCTGGTTTACCTTACTTTTATTGCGTAAGAAAGCTCTAACATTCTTTTCAAGAAGTAAGGTTCGATATTGGTTGTATATCTTAGCCAAAACATCTCCTGAGATTATAGCAAGATAAGTATCTACATAAGGATTCTCGTCCTCCACTTTCAAGCATTGTATCTTTGGTGCAATCTGTTCGCTGATCTTGGAGTTTTTATTTGGAACGAAATACTTTATGTCATGTTCAAAGTCTATTTCTATTTTGTCATTGCCTTGCTTTATCTGGTCTTGTCGATAAATGCGGGCAATATCCCAAACATGGTATTCATAGATAATACCATCTTCGTCCTCATTGTCGTTCTGCGTCTCGTTTAAAGAAACGGCGCCATCGGTCAAAAGATAGAAACGAACTATGTTTACTTTACTTTTCGCCTCTCGAATGATGTTAATGGCATCTTGTACTTCGCTGTCAAGTTCGCTTTCTTCACCTTTGAATGGTGATTTCTTCTTGACACATTGGTTGTAAAACTCACGGAGATATTTGAAACCAGTTTTTGCCTGACTATCAACTCTGGAAGCTAATAGTTTAGGACGTATAAAAAGAAAAAGGTCTAATGATTCAGCCTCTTCATTATAATCATAGGCTGTAAGTTTTGCTGTTGGTCCAGAAAACACACAAATTTCAGGAGCACTGACCTCGTCACAATCTTCCATACAGTCCAAGTAGTATCGTACGAGTTCTGTATTGATGTCTGTCTCATTGTTTTCGGCTGATTCTTGTACTGTGTCAAGTACATATTGTGCAAATTCTTTTATGTTCATGATGCTTGCTTTTAAATGTTGTTGCTTTCTTTCGAACTTATGTTTAACTATGGAATACTTTTTTTATCATGCTTAAGTTCATTGCCTTGTCTTCGTGGGCCTCAGCAAAGTGCCCGAAGAACTTGATAACATGGCAAAGTTGAAGAACATAGCCAAAGAACAGCTCCTTTTCGTTTTCGTTGATGACCAAGTCCTTATCATTGATGGTATATTCATTTATTTCACCAGTATGAGAGTCAGCACTGGCAAAGTTAAGGATATTCTTAGTAATGTTGCCCATGTAGTTCGGGAAAATGGTATCTCCATCTATACCCTTTTTACTGTCTCTCTCTTCCCCATATCGTAGCATACTGTGACTTGTAGGTTTACCAGACATAAAGCGATTGGCATCCAAAAGGTTTAGCTGACCAGCATACTCAAAGCATTCGTTTGGCAACAAGCCAAGTTTGTTTGCTGCTCGAAAGATATATTCCAAAACCTTACGCAACGGATTGCCATGGTACTCAAAATGAGGGTTTCTCTCTGGGAAATAAAGGTTGCATAGCATTTTCATCATAATTTTGCGAGCCTCGTTGCTGATAAGTTTTCCTTCACCCAAGTATTGGAATGTATCTTGATATCGGTACAGCACGATATTTGAAATTTGGTTGCTTGCTACCTTTTGAATGTTCTCGAAGAGTTTTTCTCTGCTATTTTCGTTTTGGGATGGACTTGTCTTGGAATACATCATGTTGCCCCATTCTTTATCGTATTTGGCATGGTTATATTGCGCTATGTCCATTGCTGTACTGAAACCATCCATTGTTCCTGCAGAAAGAATATACCATGGAAGATAAATCTGTCTTTTGGCAAAAATTTCGTTCAATTCAGGCAGAACTTTATGTATAAAGCTATGCTCCTCTGGGTCGTTTGCATTCATCTTGCATTCTGCATCCAAAATGATAGCGGAGTAATCCTCAAAGTTCTCTTTCAATAGTTTCTCAGCATCTTCCCAGTTGTTTACAGGGCAGAGGTCTATGTTGTAGTCCTCCGCTTTAATTTGGTAAGCCTCTATGATAGCTGGGTCATCATCTATCCATAGAACTTTATATATTACTTCGTTTGGCATGTTTGTGTATTTTTAGCGTTCCGTAATATTGTTGACATCCTTGAAAGTCAATTTGTAGCTAACAGGAAACTCTGTTTCTGGTGCGGAAATGAATTCAGCTTCACCATGGAACTCTCGCATGAGGCTTCTCACCTCATATCCTCCTATGCCATAGTGAGCTTGACCGCTTTTGGATGATCTCCCGTATGTGAAGACATCTTCTGAACTGATTTTCTCGTGGATAGGGTAGCCATTATTTGAGATTACAATATATGGTAATCCATTGTCCATTTGCACTTCAATTTTTACGATGTTACTTTCAGAAGCTTTATTTTCAAAACCATGGCTGCAAGCATTGTTAATGATATTGTCAAACACCATAGCTAGAGCTTGTTTAGAAAACGTTACATTTGACATTTTATTGTCTGCTAATGTAGATACATATTCGTAAGAGAAAAGTGGACTTTGATGCTCTTTAACGTATGTCTTGACAAAGGAGTCTAAAGACATCTTTTCTGCCTGTAAACCATCTGCACGCCAAAAGCTATCCACTTGTATCTGTAATTTCTCTAAAGCCATTTGCAGGTTTTTATAAATATCGGCAACTTGGGTCTTGCGAATTTTCCCGATTTCTTTAGAATCATCCACGATGCCGTTTCCTTCTTTGCGTACTTTTAGAAGTAAATCCCACCAGTTGCCCAGATTAAATAACGTTTGTCCAATGGCATGTTTCTTCATGTGGACATCACGTTTGAACTCCTCGGCAGACTGCAAGAGTAGTCTGTCTGCCTCATTAAGGTTTTTGCGAGTCTCTTCCAAGGATTTTTGTATATCTTCCTTGCATCTGCGCTCCTGTTCTTCCACAGAAGGAACAGCAATTTTGATTTCAAGGAAATATTCAGAGTCAAGAATATCGTGGTCACTGTCAGACAACATCAAGGCTTGTGTAGTACAATATTCTTTTACAAGTTCCCTTAACAGGTAGTCTTCCGTTACTATTCCTTTCTTGACATGGAAAGGAGTTATACCATCTTTGAATGCTATTGGCAGCTTGACATCGTTTAACTTTCCGATTTTAAGATGGTTTCCATCAATTCCTGCGACAAGACAAGGTTCTTTCGTTGTGAAATAAGATGGGCTGTCACTCCATAGTTTTGGCTCCTTCCCTATTTCTTTTGTGGCAATATTGCTTGGATTAATTATGCTGTCCATGTATTTATCAGAGAGCAAACTTGTGTCCAGCAAAGGGAGTTGACCTTCCTCAATTCCGTTGGAATCCGCGACATCAATGAGTTCTTTCAGAGCTATGTATTTCTCTCCCTCCAGCAAGTCTGGCAATTTCTTGTCAATGAGATACTGGTGAGGCACGTTCTTGTTGATAGCAAAGAACTTAGTGTAATGCATACTGTCCCCTGCTTTATTGTTAATGACCTCCAGGAGTAAATCAACATTAAGGCTTGCTGTCTTGTAGTGGTCCGAATTGGTAATGCTAAATGAGTCCTTATGACCGTCAGGTTCAAATAGAGCTTTTGTTCCTTCCTTCGTTAATCCTCCTTTTTGGTAAAACTCAGGGGAGGTGGCATCAACAAGTCGGATTTCCCCGATGTTTCCCTTGTTCTTCTCTATGTGTAATAAGAAAGTGTCAATATAAGTCTCTCCCCAATCCATACTTGGTAAGGATATGATGGTTGCGTTGAATTTCAGATAGTCTTTTTCTTCTTGAAACATCAACTTAAAATAATCCCAAAAGTTTTTGTCATGCAAATAATCTGACGGCAATATGAAATCAAGGCATTTGCCTGAATTTGTAAACATGATTGCTGTCATTATTTTTTTTACCAACTCCCAGGCTGATACTTTATCAGCATTTCTCCACATTCCGTCGCAATAGGATAGCGCTTCATTGAAGGGGCGTTTTTGAGTGAGTGTAGGATTGAACGCAAATACATAGTCAGACAAACAGTCCGGCAGGTTGCTACCATCATTATAATGCTCATTATACGAAACTCCTTGGCTGTCCAAAAGTATCTGGAAATAGCCGTTTATATCACTTGCTGGTGGTACAATCTTGCCATTTTCCGATGGCCATCCGTCACATTCTATGTGAAATACTGCGCTTGGATTGTAAAGGGCATAGTCTGCCACATCACCATAAGGGATGCACACATTGTCACCCTTACCAGGCTTACCGCTGAGTCTCATACATACGTCAACAAGACTTTTAGGTGTCTTGTAAATACTGTATGGAGGATCGTTTACAAGAATTTCTTCAACAAGTTCACTATCGTCATCAAAATCAATATGCCCCATGACATCTGCAAACTCATAGCAGTATCTGATGATTGCACTAGCTTCGTTACTGATAAGTTCTATCTCTTCTTGTGTGAAATGCTCGCTCAAGTCAAAGATGCAATCCTTGAAAGGCTGTATGAGTTCTGCTTTGGCATTAGGCATCTGCGCATATAAGGTCACGATGACATGCTTCATTACATCTGTTCTTGAGATAGAATTAGAGCGACTCCAATTCTCGTTGATGAAGTTATCTACAATATTCTTTGTCTTAACTGAGATAGTGTTGTTCTGTGACATAACAAACGAAAATTAAAAAATTAGACATTTAACTGTTTTTGCCATCATTTCTGAATGACGATGCAAAGGTACTACCTATCTGTGCAGTCATTTCTCACAGCTAAATATTTCTTGAGATTGTCTTCAATTTTTTGCTTTATTTCCTCTCTAAACCAAGCGGGCGAAATCACTTCTATATCTGGAATAAAGGAGAATATCAATTGGCGTAACTCGTTATTTGGCTTTACCTTGATGGAAATGACATGATTATCCATATTGACAACTTCTTGAGAAGAATGAAGTGGTTTTGACAGAACGTATGGAAATCTGTTTGCTTCGAAACGCAACACAAAAGTTTCTTTAGGTGTTTTCTCATCAAGAAGAGTAACACCAATGATATCATCAAAGTAAGCCATGAAGTTAATGTTCTCATTCTTTTGGAATGTAATGTCTGCTTTCTTTAAAGACTGAATTCTATCAAGAGCATAGATAGAAAGAGATTGATACTTTTCGTTATATCCAAGCACAAACCACCTATTATTATATTGCTTAACATAGTAAGGGTGGATAATGGCATCCTGTTCCTTTCCCTTAAAACTACAATAATGAATATTAACAGGTTGGTGATGTATAGTCATATCTATGATATCTGACAGATATTCCAATCCCTTTAACTGCTCATTGTTCTCAAAAGCAATTAAATTCTCTGTGTTTGGCTTGATGTTAAAACGATATTCAAGATTAGAAATCACTTCTTCCAGCCATGCATTAGCAGGTGAGCCTCTGAATTTTCCCAACATCTCAATAGTAGAACGCAAGTCATTCAATTCTTCTGCACTCAACTCATTGTCGAAAATAGAGAAGTTGGGGTCTTCATATCTGTAATAGCATTGACGACCTGAGCCAAAAGGATATGCTTTGATGGGTGCATTATAAGAAACTCTATCACGCATATATTTAATATCATCACGGATCTGACGAAGACTGATGTCCTGCCCTGTAAGATCGGAAAGACTCTCATTTACTTCGTCAACAAGTTCGTCAATAGTATATTTATGTTTGAAGTTACTGAAGCATCTGTCCAGTATCTTATATCTCAGTTGAGCATTTTTATTTGTTGGCATACTAATGCTATTTAAATGATACTGCAAAGATAGTGAATTCTTTAAAATATCAACTATTTTTTGCCGAAAAACATTGAAAAACAAAAAAATATAAGCCATGCGAAAACGACTCTGGAACAAAGCGAAACAAGTGCATGAACAAAGCAAAAAAATGTTGCTTTAGATACCCTTTAGCGAAGATTAAAGAAAATTGTATTCGTAATCTTTCTTTGTTTAAATACCTTTAAATATTTCGTGTAATTTCCTAAAAAACTTGGTAAAGACGTGTAAAAAGCGTATATTTGCGACCGAAAACCGTGTCTTGACACAAAAAAACGTCATAAGCTATACCCCAGTTCGGGATAAAATAGCGATTAGTTGCATGTGAAGACAGATACGCGAGTTCTCTTCCCATGCCATCAGACATGGGCTGTATATAAAGAATCGAAAGAGATTATTCTGTCTTTAGAACAATGAAAGTTGCTTCGTGTCTTCGATACAGTATCCTTGCAATGCCTTTGGCTTGTTATCAAAGAAACAATATGCTCCCAAGGCAAAAATAAGGTTCATGATAAAGTTGCTTACAGATCTATGGCGTGAGTGTACAATCTGTGCCGTATTCTTCAGCATGTCGTTAATGGTTTCGATAATGTATCTCTTGCGTAGCATCATTCTGTCATAGAACGACATCAGCTTGTTTTTCATGTTTACGCGCAACCCTGTCACCAGCTGTATTCCATCCTCAAAGAGGAAGTCAAACAGCTTCTGTGAAATATACCTTTGTCAGCGAACAGCTTGCCATACAACCGTTTAGCAAGAACCTTGAATACATTCGGGTCCTTATCACTGACATTTGCGCCAGTAAGTACAAACGCAATTATCTCGCCTCTGTCATTACACGCAAGGTGGAGTTTAAAGCCATGGCACCAACCCATTGTTCCTTTTCCGTCAGTGGCAATTCCCTTGAATACCTTATTGGCATATCTCCTGAGATTATGGCATACGGGTATCATCGTGGAATCAACGAATGTTATGCCAGTACATCTTCCGAAAGCTCCCAGATTAAGGAAGAACATGAGCTGGAAGAACACGCGGCTTTCCAACTCCACAAAGCGGTTGTACGACACAGCTTTCGAAAAATACTACTTCATCGAACCCTTAATGAAGAACAGGTAGTAGTGCTTAAAATTGCGGAATGTACCAAAATGAAAATACAACAGAATGGTCATGATTTCACTGTCGGACAATGACGCTTGACGACGTCTACGCTTGGTTCCGCTATTGTCTTCAAGTAGGTTTCCTGCATTTTCTGCATCAAAATGTTTGCAAAACTCGTCTATAATACAAAATAATTCTGTAACTTTGTAATCGGTAGTCATATCAAATATATTTGTAACTTGTTGTAAATCATCTATAAAGGTACAAAATATTTGTGAGACTACCAACTTTTTTATGAACTATTCTTATCCCGAACTGGGGTAGGAATCACCATCTTGTGATGGTAGCTGATGGTGTGGGCGGCGGCGATGGTGAAGATTTCGTCCAGGGTGCCGATGCCGCCAGGAAGGGCTAAGAAGATGTCGCTCAGGGTAAGGCAATGGCAGAGAAGCTGCTGGCGGAATAAAACCAGAATCTATTCATTATGAATGAAAGTTTTAGGTAAAAGTATTCATTCTGAGTGAAAGGTTTTTGATAAAAGTATTCATTCAGAATGAAAGATTTTGGGTTTTCTCTTGCTGCTTCCAGATATTTTTCTTATTTTTGCCCACGAATCATAAAATAGTGGAGCAATTCATAAAATAGTGGAGCAATGAAAGAACTGTTGAAACGAATTATATTTGAGCAGCAGGAAAACTGCAGGCATCTTATGCAGGATGCTATCCCTCGACACATAGAAGAGGAATGGCTTACCACCTCGGAAATCCTTATTATAACAGGTGTAAGACGATGTGGAAAGTCGGTGTTGCTGCAGCAACTGCGTGATAAGTTGGAGGAGAAAGATTTCTTCTTCAATTTTGACGATGAGCGTCTCGTAAACTTTAAGCTTGAAGATTTTGCAACCTTGCAGGAATGCTTCTTTGAGCTTTTCGGCGAGCAGCACACCTATTACTTTGATGAGATTCAAAACATTGCGGGTTGGGAAACCTTTGTGAGGCGCCTTTATAACGAAGGCAATAAGGTGGTGGTGACTGGCTCCAATGCCCGGATGCTGAGCAAGGAGATGGGCACTCATCTCACAGGGCGTTATATCTCTGTAGAGGTTTATCCTTTCTCTTTTGCCGAATACCTGCAGCTGGAGCATATAGAGCTTTCGCAGAAGGATTTCTATCTGATGGCGAGCCGTTCCAAACTGTTGGGTCATTTCCGTGATTTCCTGGAGAGGGGTGGTTTCCCGAAATATCTTCAGACGGGTTCTGTCAGTTATCTATCTTCACTTTATGAGAGCATTATCTTCCGGGATGTGATGGCTCGTAATGGTCTTACTAACGACAAGGAAATTAAAGAGCTTGCGTTTTATCTTGCCAGCAATGCCACCAAGCGTGTTACCTATAACTCGCTGGGAAAGATAGTGGGCATCCGTCATCCCGAAACCATCAAGAACTATCTGGAATATATTCAGCAAACCTACATGATATTCCAGCTGCTAAAGTATGCTCCATCGGTAAAGACCCAGATGCTGAGTCCGAAGAAGGTGTATTTTATAGATAATGCCATCATCAGCAGGATGGGGTTCAATGTCACGGATAACAATGGTGTAAAACTGGAGAATGCCGTTTTCATCGAGTTGCTGCGAAGGGGTTATGACTTGTTCTATCATGCCGATAAGAAAGAGTGTGACTTTGTGGTGAGAGAAGGTGTAAGGATTACCCAGGCTTACCAGGTTACAGTGAAGATGGATGATGAGAAGACTCGCAAGCGTGAAATTGAGGGTCTGCAAGAGGCGATGGAAATCTATGATTTGTCTGAGGGTTACATCATTACGCTGAATGAGAAAGAGGAGCTTACCATAGATGGTAAGACGGTGCATATAATTCCTGCTTGGGAATGGATGCTGAAGTAATTTTCTTTTAGCGGGAAGGTGATAGAATAAATTTTAAGGGCGGAAGAACTACTGTTAATCCAAGTTGTTGTTCTTCCACTCTTTGCTTTTGTTTCTGAGTACTTCGCTTACAGGCTTCCATTCCTTCCTACATATTTAAAATGTGCATTTTTTGCCGAAAAATCATATTAATGGGAGTTTTCAACTATTGCCGTAAATGTTCTATTTAGCCTATAAAAGTTCTATTCAAAGCCTTGTCTTTGTTCTGTTTTGCGAACTAAAATCGTTAAACCACAGATAAATTTATGTTCTAAACTTTAGAACATAAGTTCGATACTTTAGAACATAGATTTATAGGCTAAAGAAAACAATTACTTCCCTTTCTGTATAAGTGCTACTTAAAGAGCACTGTTGTGCCATAAGCAGGCATTTTTGCTGCATCGGCATTTATAAGAACAGCATAAATACTTAAAAATCAGCATTTATAAAAAGCAATATGTCGAAAACAAGAGTCTTATTACTTTACGCCTCCTGAATCAACGTTTTCCCTAAAAAGTGAAAAGGCCATCCTCACGGACAGCCTAATACATTTATACAAAAACATTATGAATTCTTTATTATTAGCGAACAAGATTCTACTTTATCAAAAGCAATATATCTATCTAAAAGCTTCAAACAGTTAATTCGTAAGACCGGCCGCTGCCTGAGCCTTGCGACACTTGCGCTCACAATAGCGTTCGCACTGTGCACAAATGTCGTAGCCTAACATAGCACCCAAGATAAAGTCTTCTTCGGGTGTCAGTTGGCTGAGAGGTTTGTTAACCATCAGACGGATAGCATCCAGACACTCAGGCTTGCCAAAGAACAAGTTCAGTCGACCATTGCCCACAGGCTGAACGATATAACTGATGTTCTGACTTTGCAATCGGGTTATGGCAAAAGACTCAAATCGCTCGTTGAAAGTGAAAAGCACCATACGGCGCACACCTTTTTTATATTCATATATATGATTCATCAGAACCTTCATGTCCGTTGGCATCACTTCTTTCTGTTGCATAATATCCGTCTGTTAGTTAAAAAAATGACTGTGTTATAGGAGCATTCTCCTATTCCGCATTACATTAAAGCGAAGGCTTAATGGCCTCAAGCCATGCATCAATGCGTTCCTCGGTCTTATCGTCCTCGTTGACATCGTCAAGAGCAAGACCTACGAATTTTCCATCTACAACTGCATCGCTGTCATCAAAAGTATAACCCTCTGTCGATACTCCTTCGAGAACATTGGCACCACCCTCTTTGGCAGCATCATAAAGTTCCTTCATTCCGCCACAGAAGGTATCAGGATAAGACTCAGCATCGCCACAACCGAAAAGAGCGACCGTCTTGCCAGAAAGACCTGCTGACTTCAACAGGTTGAGGCCATCGTACCAGTCGTCCTGCAACTCGCCTGCTCCCCAGGTGGAAGTTCCCAAAATAAGGTTGTCATGATCTGAGATGGCGGCCTCATCGATGCTGGATACATCTACTGCACTGGCGCCCAACTTACCGGCTATTGTCTCTGCTATGCTCTGGCAGGTTCCTGTGGAAGAGCCATAAATTACAATTGTTGATTTCATACGCTATAATTACTTTAGTTACATTATTTCTTGTTTACGGCTGCAAAGATACGACGATTTTCCCAATGCCGCAATACCTAAAAATAATGGTTTGGCATGAATACCTACATATAATGACTCGACTTTGGCTGGTTCTATCAACAACAAAAAAAACTGCGGACAGATTGCTCTGCCCGCAGTTCTCCTCATATAATCTCTCTCTTACTTTACATAAAAGTCTTACTTGATGCCACGATTTACGAGAGTGACGTTAAGCAACATCAGATACTTGCGATACTGAGTGTTTGAAAGGATGACGTGCATGTACTTCAAGTCCTTGTTGATAGCCTTGTCGATCATAGCCTTGCGGTCGTCACCTGCTGCTACGGCAGCATTCATCATATCTGCAGTGAAGTTCTTGTGTACATCAGCTACAGCCTCAACCTGGTCGATGTTCAAACCGAGAGCATCAGACAAGCTGTTCATGTTTACATTCATGTTGAAAGCAGCTGTTGCTGTTGTTGCACTTGCATTCTCATCTGCTGCAAAAGTAGTTGTCATACTGAACAATGCTACTGCCAAAATCATCAATTTCTTCATAATCTTTTTACCTTTCTTTTCTTTAATTCTACATTATCCTTACTAATCTCTTTGTGTATGTCTTCCTGAAAGACACTGCAAAGATAAGCACATTTTGCTGTGTTCGCAAACATTTCAGCTAAAAAGAAATACTTTTAGTCGTATTTTTGACATAAATCAACATGAATATCCCCTTCTGGCTTACTTTTCGTAAGAATTCACACAAAATAACTAACATAAGCAAAGTTCTCTGAGCCTTTTAGCTTCAACATTGTTAATCACCTGGCTACAACCATTGCTTCGGCTATATTAGAGAATACAAAGCAGCAATAATGCGACATTTTGAGCAATTCATTCGTTAGTCTCAGCAAGATTTCGTATCTTTGCAAACTAAAAATATACATATAAAGCCAAACAGAATCAATGGAAGAACAGAATCATATAGACAAAGCGCTTGCCTTCATGGAAAGCCTTGAAAGATTGCACAACCAGCTAAAAGCTGCCGAAGAGCAACAAAAATTGCTACTGGCTCATCTGCTCGACCTGAAGAAAGAGGGCAAGACTGACTCGGAAGAGTATGCCCAGACATCACAGCAGAGCAAGAACCTGCAAGACATCATCGACAAGTGGCGCCCCATCTATCTGGAACGCATGGAGATGGTGAAAGATGTACAGAACAAAAAGAGAGGCAAGAAATAACAGATAATAATAACAACAACAATAATAATAAAGAATTAACATGGAATCAAACAAATTCATCAGCGTATCATACCAGTTGTACGACATCACAGAAGGTAAGTCTGACCTCATCGAACAGACAAGCGACGAGCGCCCATTCATCTTCGTTAGCGGCATGGGAGTAACTCTGCCAGCCTTCGAGGAGCAGATAGCCAACCTGGCTAAAGGCGAGTCTTTCGACTTCACCCTTACACCAGAGCAGGCTTATGGCGCACACTATGCAGAGCGTGTCATCGACTTAGAGAAGGAAATCTTCACCATCAACGGCCAGTTTGACGCACAGCACGTACAGGTAGGTGCCATCATCCCTCTGCAGAACGAGGACGGCAACCGCTTCAATGGTGTGGTATTGGAAATCGGTGACAGCAAGGTGAAAATAGACCTCAACCATCCTTTGGCTGGCAAGATGCTCAACTTCAAGGGTGAGATAACAGAGAGCCGCGAGGCTACTGCCGAGGAAGTGGCAGGAATGGCAAAGCTCATGAGCGGAGAAAGCCACGGCGGATGTAGCGGTTGCAACGGACACTGCGGTGAAGGCGAATGCGGTGAAGGTCATTGTGGCGGTGAAGGTCATTGTGGCGGTGAAGGTCATTGTGGCGGTGAAGGTCATTGTGGCGGCGAAGGCCATCATGGCGAAGGCCATCATGGCGAAGGCCACTGCGGTTGCCACTAATCCTTCCTTCAAAAGGTCAACATATCAACTAAGCAAGAACTTTAACAACAGATAGACAATGAGGAATACTTTTGGTCATCTCTTTACCCTCACCACCTTTGGCGAAAGTCATGGAGTGGCTGTGGGCGGTGTCATCGACGGATTTCCTGCAGGCATAGATATCGATATGGAGTTTGTACAGAATGAACTGAATCGACGTCGACCCGGACAAAGCCATATCACCACATCACGCAACGAAGCCGACAAGGTGGAGTTTCTCAGTGGTGTGTTCGAAGGCAAGAGTACGGGAACACCTATCGGTTTCGAAGTACGCAACACCAACCAGCACTCGCAAGACTATGAGAACATGCGATGCCTGTTCCGTCCGTCGCATGCCGACTATACCTATTATAATAAGTATGGCATACGCGACCATCGTGGTGGAGGCCGCTCTTCTGCCCGCATCACCATTGCCCGATGCGTAGGTGGAGCCTTGGCAAAACTTGCCTTGCGCCAGTTGGGCATCAGCATCACTGCCTACACATCTCAGGTAGGCGACATCGCATTGGAAAGAGATTACCATCTGTATGACTTAAGCAAGACAGAGGACAACATCGTGCGATGCCCCGACCAGCAGAAAGCCAAAGAGATGGAAGAGCTCATCGCCCAAGTGAAAGCCGATGGCGACACCATAGGAGGCGTGATCACATGCGTCATCAAGGGATGCCCGGTAGGATTAGGCGAGCCGGAATTCGACAAGCTGCATGCACAGTTAGGCGCAGCCATGCTGGGCATCAATGCTGTGAAAGGCTTCGAATACGGTGAAGGCTTCGACGGTGTGACGGCACGAGGCAGTCAGCAGAACGACAAGTTCGTACCAGGCATCACGACTGCCACCAATCACAGTGGAGGCATACAGGGAGGCATCAGCAACGGACAGGACATCTACTTCAGGGTAGCATTCAAGCCTGTTGCCACCATCCTGAAAGAGCAAGACACGGTAGACCTGGAAGGCAATGCCACCAAGCTGACAGCACGGGGCAGGCACGATCCATGCGTTCTGCCAAGAGCCGTTCCTGTGGTGGAAGCCATGGCAGCCATGGTCATCCTCGACAGCTATCTCGTCAACAAGAGTGTGAAGCTATAAGATAATGAAAAGAAAAAGAAGACTCAGAAAGAAACGCATATTTACTATTTGCTTAGTCATGGTTATCGGCATCTCTCTGCTGACACGTCGCTGCGTCACAAGTTGCTCGGACAACAAAGCATCGGTTGCCGATACACTGCCTAAGGCTCACCTCAACGACTCACTCAACAACTCTCTCTCTGAAGGCAAAGCCTACCACGAAATGGATTCGCTCATTGAGCGATACCTGAAGAGATGGGAAATCAATGGCGCCCAACTGGTCATCACCCGCAACGACTCTCTGCTGTATGCACGAGGTTTCGGATGGGCAGACAAGGAGAAAGGCATCAAGATGCAACCATCCATGGTAATGAGATATGCCTCGGTATCGAAGCTCATCACTGCCGTGGGCATCATGAAACTTTGGGAAGCTAAGAAATTGAGTATGGGCGACAAGGTTTTCGGACCCAAGGGAATTCTGCGAGACACCTTATATAATAACAGCATCAAGGACAAGCGGTACTACGACATCACCGTGGAACAACTGTTGCGCCATCAGGCTGGATTTACCAACTATGCCGGCGACCCGATATCTTCCACCCGCTACATCATGATGCAGAACCGTCTCACTACGCCTCCCGATCATCCTACGCTGCTCAAGATTCTCCTGAAACGGCATTTAGGATATACGCCTGGTGAAGGCAAGTGCTACTCCAACTTTGGATATATCCTCCTGTCGATGATTATAGAGAAGAAGAGTGGCATGAGATACGAGGACTACATGCAGAAGTATGTGCTCAACCCTGCCGGATGCTACGACATGCACATCGCCGGTACCTACTATAAGGACCGACGTCCCAATGAGACGAAGTACTACATGCACCAAGGCAGCATCCCTGTATATGAATACAACAACAGCGGTAGAATGGTGGAGAAATGTTATGGCGACACAGACATCCCACGTCTGGCAGGAGCCGGAGCATGGTGCGGTTCGGCAGCTGAGCTGAGCCGACTGATAGCCAGCATAGACGGTATGCCCCACGTAAAGGACATCCTCAGCAAGAAGAGCGTAGACTTTATGACCCGGGAACAGCCAGACCACCAATACTCCATCGGCTGGAACTACACACCGAAGAAAGGACGTCCCTGGATCCGAACAGGATCACTTGCAGGAACCTCTGCCCTGATTCTGAAATACGATGACGGACAATGCTGGATTCTCATCACCAACACATCGACATGGAAGGGACATGGCTTCTCCAACGACTCGATGGCTTTCTTTGAGAAGATGCGCAAGAAGTACATGGACAGCATGCCTAAGCAAGACCTCTTCCTGCATGTGAAATAAAAACATAGAAAGAGAAAGAAGAAAAACCAACGGGCTGACAAAGCCGACAAACAAGAAAGAACTCAGCAAGAAACCCATAAAACAGAAAAAGGATACATCCTGACTGGATGTATCCTTTTTTGTTTTTATGATGTTTTCTACTTTATCAATTAGAAAGTGTACTTCACACCAACCTGACCACGCCAACGGCTGTAGTAGTCGCTATAGTACTTGATAGGCTTGGTAGAATCGTTATCGAACTGGTATGTACCATTATCCTTATAAGTAATTGGAGAAACAAACTCGCTGTTATAGCTGCTGCCATAAGTATGTCCCCACTTATTGTTAAGCAGGTTGGCAACATTGAGAATGTCCATAGTAACCTCCAGAGCATGAATCTGCTTGCCTACCTTGATGCCAAACTTCTGACCGAAGTGGAAGTCAAAATGACCCTCGAAAGGCAAGTTATCAGCATAGCGCTCATAGTACTCACCACGATGATCCTTCAGATAAGGAGTGTTGGCCAACCACTTCTTCAAGTTGGCACGCTGCTCGTCTACAGTGTACTTCACTGTCTTGTTGTCAGCCTTCATCACATTCGAGAACGGCATCTTGTCGATCTGAGCATCTGTAGGGATGAAAATCAAGTCATTGCTTGCACCGTCGCCATTGACATCACCATTATAATAGAGTGAGTAAGGAGCACCACTCTGACCCTGATAAATCAAACCAACAGTTGTAGTAAAGAGCTTGCTTGGTCCCCAGTTGAGATGATAGAAGGCAGAAGCCTTAACAAGGTGAGGCACATTGAAGGCGCTGTTAGCCATCTCAGGATCGTTACTGAAACGATATGAGTGGTTGTTACGCCAGTTGCTCTGAGCCACAGAAGAGATAGAGCTGCTGATAGCCTTTGCCTTAGTGAAGGTGTAAGAAGCATTCAAGTCGAGACCGAAGTCAAAGTGCTTGGTAGCAGACAAAGACAGGTTGTAAGAATAGCCCTTGTCGGTATTACGCATAGCATAGATATTGCTGAACTTGCCGGCAGATGCTACCTTATGATACATAGGACGGCTCTCCCATGACATATCTGATACCTGACCCAGAGTCTGACCTGTTGGCTCGTAAGCGATGTTCTGATAATAGATATCATTCAGGTTCTTGCTGAAGATAGCCTCTGCAGTCCAGTCAATACCCAAAGCCTGGAAGTCGAAACCTAAGTTGATACGCAGGTTCTGAGCAAACTTGAAGTTCTTGTCGAATACATTGACCAACTGGCTACCAGTTGCTTTCAGAAGTTCTGCATTCTTATCCTGCTTATTAGGATCTACGATAAGAGATACATTGGCATTGTTCTTTACAGAGTAAGAAGAGAACTGCACACCAGTGTTGGTGAAGCTGTTGCTCAACCATACGAAAGGAATACGACCAGTAAACATACCGATACCTCCACGGAGGATAAACTTACGATCGTTCTTGATATCCCAACGGAAACCTACACGAGGACTCCACATTGGAGTGCTGGAAAGTTTCTGATTGGTACGATAGCCATAGCCCGCAGCTGCAGCCCATTCATTAAAATCTTTATTCTCGGTAGGAGTATCAAAGAACAAAGGTATCTCCATACGAAGACCATAGGTGAGCTGGAAGTTATTGGTAGCATCCCACTTGTCCTGTACATAGAAGCCCAACTGACCTGCACCGAATGAGGGAGCCCAGAGAGAACTGCCTGTTACATCCTTATTGGCTGTGGTATAGTAGAAGTTCTTAATCAACTGACCATTCTTGGTATCAATATACTTGAAGAAGTCTGATGGAGAATCGAAGTAATAGCAACCATAGAGATTCTGAATAAAGAGATTTTCAAACTTGTAGAACTCGTTGTGAGTACCAAAAGTAAAGGTGTGGTTGCCACGATACCATGTGAAGTTGTCCTCGAAGGTAAAGATGTCCTGATCAAGGCTGTTGGCCATAGAAGAGTACTCGTTACCGATATTCACAGTACCATTGCCTACATTGTAAATAGTCACAGAAGGCGCTGCTGCACCAGAGCTACGACTGTCGCGAACACGAACGTATGACAAGCGGGCCTCGTTGCTGGTGTATGGAGAGAGACGACTCTGCAACTCAGCAGCGAAAGAATGAGTCTTAGAGGTGAACTCATAGAGATGGTCGGCAGTATTCAATGATGCCATACCACCCAAGCCTAACAACTGCTTAGCGTCTACATAACTCCAACGAATAGAGAACTTATTGAAGTCGTTGATGTTCCAGTCGAGCTTCAAACCACCCTTCTGGCTCTTGATAGACTTGTCCTTGTTGGCCCAAGTTCCATTATACTCATAGTTGCCACCATCATCAGTTTTACCCCATGCTTTGTAAGCATCGAGAATCTGCTGTGCAAGGTCGGAATCAAACTTAGCACCCTCGCTGCCGAAAGAATACTGAGTAGGATAAGACTTATTGGTATTCTCGTAGTTGGCGAAGAAGAACAACTTGTTCTTGATGATAGGACCACCCAAGGTGAAACCAAAGCGTGTCTCCTTCTCCTTGTCGTAAGGATTAGACATCGTGCCGTCCTGCATCTTGTAGTGACGACCTACCAAGCTCTCGTTGTTGCCATCAAAATAGGCACTTCCGTGGAACACATTCGTACCACTCTTAGTAACCGCATTAATGGCACCACCTGTGAAACCACCCTGACGAACATCGAAAGGAGCCACATTGATCTGAATCTGTTCGATGGTCTCCATAGATACAGGCTGGCTACCTGCTTGACCACCATTGCTACCATTCTGGGTAAGACCAAACACGTCATTGTTCATCACACCATCAATCTGGAATGAGTTGTAACGGTTGTTGGTGCCAGCAAAAGACATGGCGCCAGACTGACCATTGGTAGACACCTGCGCATTCATGCGGGCAATATCAGCAATACTGTGGCTGATACTTGGCATTTCAGCAATCTGCTGCGCATTAATACTCTGAGCAGCACCTGTCTTAGTACCGTTAAGGCCAGCCTTACCAGATACTACAACTTCCTGCAACTCGCGTGCATCCTCCTGGAGAGAACAAGAAAGGTTCTGGCTCTCACCCAAGTTCAAGGAAACATCCTTGAACGTCTTAGACTGATAGCCAATGTAAGATACCTCTACTTTGTAAGGACCTCCAGGACGCATACCCTGGATTGAGAAACGACCATCCATGTTGGTCACTGCGCGATAAACAGTACCTGATGGTTGGTGGGTTGCTGTCACCGTAGCACCGATGACTTCCTCGCCTTGCGATGTCACCTTACCACTGATACCAGAGGTGGTTACCTGTGCCATAGCCACCGAAACTACGAGCACCAGCATGGCGATAAGCAATTGCAATCTTTTCTGCATACTAAAAATGAAATTTAGTTAATAATGAGGAAGCATAAACTTCCTATTTTTATATTATGCTGCAAATTTAAACAAAATTTTTGATATAAATGTTACAGAGACATGAAAAAAAAAAGTTTTTTATGCAAAAAAAATCCACACTAACGTTTTAGTGTGGATTTCTTACAGCTTTTTAGTCTTTGCGAAGCCATATCCACATCACTTTGCGGCGGATTGCTATCATGTTGAGTACCGATACTATCAAGAACAAAACCAATCCCAAAGCAATGGCGGGACACATGGTTCCTTCCTCTATATCGGGATAAAGGGCTTCTATAAAATCCATGTAATAATCACGGATGAAGAACAAGATGCACCATGCCACAAGGAGCACCACCACATTGAGAACGATGGTAAGCCAAAGGTAGGGCATCGCCACATTGCCAGGACTATAACCTATGAGCAAGAGGTTCTCCAACTTGGAGGAGTTCTTCTGTACCAAAAGGTAGATGCTGAGCATCAGGATATAGAAACTGAGCACAGAGATAACCAAACCTATCACCATGACCATCAGGACTATCATCCTCAGAAAATAAGTGGTCTTCTCGGCATCCAACTTATCGGTTTCCACCTCATAGCCATTGTCTTCAAGGTATTTGGTAATATTCTCATCTCCAGGATTGCCCACCTCTACGATAAGTCGTGTGGGGTCGCTATGCTCTTCGGGAGCAAACTCATGATTGCTCCAGTCCATGAATGCCTGTGGCACAAGTATGGTATTGAGGCGAGAAGAGAAGCCGATCACCTTTCCTTTGAACTGTTCTTTCTTGCCACCTGCCTGAATGAAAATATGGAAATCTATCATTCCCATCAATCCGTCGCTGATCTTTGGAAGCGAATGACTCTGTGCAAAACCAAAGTTGTACATATTAATATAGGTACGCGGAAGGATGATGGGCACATCCTGACTACCTGGCTCATACTTCCAATCCTTGAGAGGCACATCGACAAAACCGTCGGGCACACTTTCGAAAAAGAGTTCGCTATTGAGCACATTCACGCCATTGACACCCATCGAGGCATCCACCTTGTACTCGGTAGAGGTAAACTTTCCTATCTTCTTGACAAACTTTTGCGAGGAGATATCGTCCACATCACTGCCCGAGAAGGTATTGGTACGACCACTGAGGGTGTTGCCCATACCTATTTTCTTACTCATGATGAGGTAGTCGGCCTTCATAAAACTGTCTTGCTGGGTGAAGACAGGCAGCACATCCTTGTAAAACTGAAAGCCGAAAAGAACGATGAGCATACCGAAAAGGTTGGCAAAGGCAAAACCAGCAAACTGTGGTATGCTGATATGCTGACGTAATAATTTCCAAACGAGTTCCATTACACCTTATTATATATATATAATGTATGAAGTACTATTTGTTATAAATCTCTCTACAGCATCAAGGTCTTCTCGTAAGGCAAGTCCATATGCTTTCCGATACTGGTAACTATGACGCCTGCACCTTGCGCCTTGGCCTCCGCCATCATGATGTCGCCCATAATACGTGAGTTATTGTCGTCGAGATGACTGATAGGCTCATCAGCAAGAAGAAAGTCGAAGGGCTGGCAGAGAGAACGGATCATAGCCACACGCTGCTGCTGTCCAAACGACATGCGACCTATCTTGGCATCCACCTTGTCGGCTATTCCCAACATGTCAAACCATTGGAGTATCTGCTGACGACTCTTGAAGCCTGTGAGTTTGTTCTTGATTTCTACGTTTTCCATCGCCGTAAGTTCTGGAAACAAACGCAACTCCTGAAACAGATGACTGATGTGGCGCTTGCGTATCTCTACCCAGTTGGCTACCTTATAAGCGGCCGTATCATCCTTATCAAACATCACGCTGCCGCTATAATCGTGACGATAGCCAACCACATAACTGCAAAAGGTACTCTTACCTTTTCCACTGTCGGCCTCTACAAGATAAAGATGTCCCTTTTCGAAAGAGACATCCTGACTCCATATCTCTGAATGTAGGTCATCACGCTGGGCGAAGACCTGTGGGAGAACGGAACGAAAGTTGATTGTGTTCACTTTTTTATATATTGTATATGTTTAAAGTTTTTATGTTGTATACCTTATTTCTTTATTGCAAAGTGTAGACCACGGCTTTGAGCTGTCCAAACAAGGGAGCCAGGAGTCCTGTCACAGCCTGCAAGGCATTATCGCCAGAGCCCGCCTTTCCCAGATTGACAACCATGACCATCTTCTGACCTTTTATCATTTGCTGGATGTGTTGGTCGATGGGATGATTGGAAGGAAGAATGGAGTATTCTGCCGAAAGCTGGTCGTTACCGCTAAAGAATTGTTTGTCGTCAGATACTCCGAAGTAGAAACTGGTCTTGCCACTGGAATAGCAGTAGGCGTTCTTCTTCCAGTTGCCGATGGTGCTTCCCTTGGGGCACGACTGTTTCCAATAGTCTATATCCGAAAGCCACTTGGCATGACTCAGCCTTGCCGCCATCGTCATCTGCATATTGTCGGTACCCAACGATGGCATCACAATGGCCATATCGCCATCCACACTCCGAATGATATTATCCATGTCGATAGCAGCATTGATGCCCATCAACAGTGTCTGCAGTCCCTGGTTGCTCTGCACCAAAGGCAGGAAACGGGTTCCTTCCACATTCATGAAGATACCTGCCAAGGCATCATTGGGCATACTCTTCACATAGTCACCCTTGATAGGACGATAAACTGTCTGCGACTGCTGCAAGGCCTGGTTAATGCTTTTGTTGAAAGAGAAGGTCTTGCCCGATATCTTCAGAATACCATTCTCTACCTTCATGCCTGCGGCTATTACTATCTGTGAGGCATCGGCATCCTTGGGAGCACCAAGGGTGAAAGGTGCAACAAACTTCTCGGGCAGAGCCTGGACCTGAGCCACCATGGCTATGGGCGAATCGATGCTGTCGAGTTGGGCAAAGAGTCTGGACGACTTGACACCTGCATCCTCGTCGGCATTAAGAAACCTTACCATTTGTCTTTGCAGGTCAGCACGGGCATCTGCCACTACTGGTCCCATGACAAGCAGTGCCTTAGATGAGAAGCCTACCAGCCATGAATCTTTCAGCACGGCAAAGTGGAAACCCTTGCGCTCTGTCAATTCTGTGCAAATATGCTTTTGGGATAATTGATTGAGCCAATTACTGATATTGTCCTCATCGGCTACCTTGGCACAGAGTCCCAAGTTGCCATCAACAGTTTCAAAAAGGTAGAGTTTCTCTGTAACATCGATACCACAGTCGGAAACATTCTCCACATGCAGCATCGACTTCAGAATATTCTCTTTGTCTACCCCTTTGCCATCACCATCCGTCGTTTGCATGTCTACCGAAATGAGGGCAGTGCTCTTGGACGGTATGGCATTCAGGTAATCGTTATCCGAACAAGCCGCCATCAGCACGATCTGCAGAAGTGCGATGGCATAAAGAAAAACATTTTTCATTTGCATCATAATCTTTTTACTCTTCAACTCTCTCTACAGGCGACGAGCCAAATTGGCCATCGTCACAGCCACCAGTCCGGCAGTCTCGGTACGAAGTCGGCTGGTGCCCAATGTCACTGACTCGTATCCTGCCTTGACAGCCATACGAACCTCATCTATCGAGAAGTCACCCTCAGGGCCAATGAGCACCGTCACGTCAGCATCCTCATCAGGACAGGCCTTTGTGAGTTCTGTAAAGAGGTCTTTCTTCTCGATTTCCTCATAGCAATGACAGATAAACTTCCTGCCCTTGCGGGGTGTGTTGATAAAGTCGCGGAAATTTACCATCTGGTTGACAATGGGCTTCCACGCTTTATGACTTTGCTTGACTGCAGAGACGATGATCTTATCAAGCCTTACAGTCCGCATCACCTTGCGCTCGGAAAACTGGCTGTTCAGGAAGGAGAGCTCGTTGAAGCCCACCTCGGTAGCCTTCTCTGCCATCCACTCTATACGGTCCATCATCTTGGTAGGAGCAATGGCCAAGTGGACATGCCCACGCCAGGCAGGTTGCTGCGGCATCACCTCCTTCACCTCATACATACAGCGCTTGGTGGCAGCCAATGTCACCTCAGCACGATAGAAGTTTCCCACACCGTCCATCAGGAACATCTCGTCACCACTCTTGATGCGCAATACTCTCAGGGCATGAAGCGCCTCATCCATTGGCATCTCGGTCTCGGTAGCCGCATCGGGCACATAGAAAAATCTGGTCTCTTTCATCAGTCTGTCATTAGTTTGTTTCTGGTTTATCTCCCTTGGGATGTCGCTTTTTCAGCTCATCACGCAGGCTGGAAGCCAACTCGTAGTTTTCGTTCTCTATAGCTTTGCGTAATGACTCCTCCAACATCTTGTCGGTGATGACATTCACTGGCACAGCCATCTGTGTGAAATTAGGATTGTATTCTGCCGATTGTTTGGTCATCAAACCACGATCGGCATAAATCTCCATTCCGGTAATGAGCGACAGCAGGATGCCATCCGTACAGCGTATATTCTTCTTCTCGCCTGTCTCTGTGTTACGAAGACATGACATATACTTGCCTTCATGCAAAGCATAGATTTCGAAACGATAGGTGAGAAGAAATGAAAATGGCATCAGTTCTGCCAACACTTCAGGAAGCAAGTCATTTCTCTCCTTTATCATATTGGGATCCATGCGTAACCTGATCTGATAGGCCTGATGGCGATCACAAGGTATCACCAACTGACGTTGCTCTGCCACATCCACAAGCACAGCCAACACCAGATTGTCGGATCCCAAGATCTGGGATAATCCTTTGAATTTTAATCTTACGTTACACATTTTTCTTTCAGTTTTATTTGCCCAGTCGCATCCTCAGGAATACGACTAAGCTTTCTTGGGTCTGAATATAACAGCAAAAGATACTGCTACTACCAATGCATAACCGGCAAAAATAAGCCAGCATGGTGCCCACTGGGTCACACCATTTGCATCGGTATAACTATTGACAACAGCCTGAGCCGACAGGGTTCCTACTGTGGCTCCGATACCATTGGTCATCAACATAAAGAGTCCTTGCGCACTGGAGCGGATAGAAGAATCCGTGGTCTTGTCGACAAACAGAGAGCCTGAAACGTTGAAGAAGTCGAAGGCCACACCATAAACCAACATGGAAAGGACAAACATCCATACACCACTGCCAGGATTGCCTATTCCGAAGAGACCGAATCGCAACACCCAGGCAAACATGGCTATCAGCATCACATTCTTGATGCCATAACGATTCATGAAGAACGGTATCAGCAGGATACAGCACGTCTCGCTGATCTGAGAGAGCGAAATAAGGATATTGGCATGGTTCACACCAAAGGTACCCGCATACTGTGGGTCGGTTCCAAACGAGGTGATGAATGGATTGGCAAAGCCATTGGTAATCTGCAGACTTACACCCAACAGCATGGAGAAGATAAAGAAGATGGCCATGCGCTTCTCCTTGAACAGAGAGAAGGCACGCAATCCGAAGGCATCCACAAAACTCTTGGTCTCACCCTTGGCGCTGACAGGACATGCTGGCAACGTAAAGGTATAAAGGAACAGAATGCAGCTGACCACACCAGAAGCAACAAACTGATTCTGATTGGGCTGGAATCCCATCAAGTCGACAAACCACATCATACAGATGAAACCTACCGTACCAAACACACGAATCGGAGGAAAGTCTTTTACCGTATCCATACCCGCAAGAGTCAAGGCATTGTAAGCCACAGAGTTGGTCAAAGCCAGCGTAGGCATATAGAAGGCCACGCTGAGTGTGTAGATCCAAAATACCATACCAAGATTACCGGTCATTCCCATATAGGCTGCGCCAAACATGAAGAGAGCAGCCATGAGATGACAGAAGCCCAACAGCCTTTGTGCCGGCACCCAACGGTCGGCAACAATACCCATAAGAGCAGGCATAAAGATAGACACCACGCCCTGTACGGCATAAAACCATCCTATCTGAGAAGCCATTCCGATTTTTCCCAGATATGTCCCCATAGATGTCAGGTAAGCTCCCCATACTGCAAATTCAAGGAAGTTCAATAACGCTAAGCGTACTTTCAAGTTCATTTTGGTAATAGTATTTTTTCTGTTTCCGCAGGTTCCGGACAGATGTTGCCTGTTTCCGACACATGCGAAATTTGGGTTATTTATATAACTGCAAAGATAACGAATATTATTGAAATAAAAACACAAAACGCAAAATTATCCGTTCCAACACGGGATATTTAACAAATTATGTGTAATTTTGCAGCCTGTTTAATTAAATAAGAGAGAGATGTTATTCAGTTTTTTTGTTACGTGTAATAAGATAGGAGCCTTTACCCTGGGCGGTGGCTATGCCATGATTCCTATTATGGAGAGAGAGTTTGTCGACCGCCATAAGTGGATGGACAAACAGGAATTTATGGATATTATGGTAGTGGCACAGGCCACACCGGGCATCTTTGCCATCGATATGGCAAGTCACATCGGATATAAGCTGCGCGGAATATGGGGAGGCATCGTGGGAGCTATAGGCATTGCGCTGCCTTCCATCATAGCCATCATCATCATTGCCATGTTCTTCAGACAGTTCAAGGACAACTACTGGGTGGAGAAGTTCTTTGCCGGCATCAGACCGGCAGTAGTAGCCCTCATCGCTGCTCCTTGCTTCAAAATGGCAAAAACTGCCAAGATAAATCGCTACAATGCCTGGATTCCTGTAGCCAGCTGCGCCCTCATCTATCTTTTAGGCGTCTCACCCATCTACATCATCATTGCGGCTGGCGTGTTGGGATGGCTGTATGGAAAGATGAGAAAGGTAAAAGAGTAAAAAGGTAAAAAGGTAAAAAGGTAAAAAGGCAAAAAGAACATTCTTGCTTTTAAAAGTAAAATACAAAGACTATGTTATTTCTGAAATTATTCATCATATTCACGAAAATAGGTACGTTCAACTTTGGAGGTGGCTATGCCATGCTGTCGCTCATTCACAACGAGACTGTCGTAAAAAACCAATGGCTCAGCAATGCTGAGTTTACTGACATCGTAGCCATCAGCCAGTCTACACCGGGACCTATCGGAATCAACTGCGCCACATACGTGGGTTATACTTCCACCCTGCATGCTGGTTATCCCGAATGGGCGGCTATTCTGGGAGCTATTCTCGCCAGCTTGTCTATCATGTGGCTGCCTTTCGTCATCATGATTCTCATCAGTCATTATCTGATGACACACAAGGACTCTAAAATAGTGAAAGATATCTTTGCCGGACTGCGCCCTGCCATCATAGGACTCATTGCTGCCGCTGCACTTCTGCTGATGAACAAAGACAACTTTGGCTCACCTCAGGACAATCCCAATGTCTTCGGAATCAGTATTGCCATCTTCGTACTGGCTTTCTATCTCACCGCCTTCAAGAAAGCCAACCCCATCCTACTGATGCTGACCTTTGGCTGCTTGGGACTGATAATTCTCTAACAGAAAGCTTCCTGAGGCATAAAAAGAAAATCCTCACTCAATAAAGCCACTTGCTTTGTTGAGTGAGGAAAAAAAAATTGATTGTCTCACGACAACCAATCTTTTATTAACCTTAATAATCTAATACCATGAAAAACACATTGCAAATGTACTACTTTTATTTAGAACTTCAAATGTTTCTATAAAGAAAATGTAGATATTTAACCTTCCTTAAATATTTTGCCGTTCCAATTAAACTTTCTTCGCACTTTTATGGCATTAATTAGCTTTTTATCTTCTGCTGAGAGCAATGGCAGAGCAAGACGGAAAACGATGGCATTCTCATGCTGCATGAGCAATGCACTCATCATCCTGGGCTCTATCATCGCCTTGAGTTCTTCAAAACGTGACACACTCATCGTATCTGGTCTTTGCAACAGACTTTCACAAACTCCTTGAATGTCTTCTCCATCAAAACAATGAGTCATCTCGAGTTGTTGCCACTGCTGATCGAAAAACATCACCTCGCTCTCCTTTTCGGGTGCTGCCAACGTTCTTACCATACAAATGATGGAATCACCACCAGTTTGTGGCAACTTTTTTAATTGTAAGGTACAGACTCTGCTGAGTCTTATCTGCATGAAATCATTGGTCAGCGTATCCATAACACTTGTATCACCCAACGACGTAGTGACCTCTGCCTTTACCTTCATATCCTGCAATTCCGTAAACTCCACACGCATATTCTGCGTGAGGACAGGAACCAAGGAATCTGGCATCGACACCCAGAGTTCTCTCAACGACTTGGCTTGTACTGCTAATGCCACCACAAGGGCACAAAGTACGGTAAATATCTTCTTTCTGTTCATATCTTTCGTTAGTTTACGACAAAAGTACGGAAAAAAAACATAATCCACAACTTTTCTGCTATTTTTCTGCATTTTTCCACTGACATAAGGCGTAACAGAAAACCATTACCAATTTTATTTTTGTCTTTATACATTTAAAGTAACTACTCAGCATATAGCCATATGTAGTTACTTTAAAATCGTTAAACCGCATTGAAATCTCCGTTCAAAGGCTCTGAACGGACATTCAAAGACTCTGAACGCACATTCAAAGACTCTGAACGCACATTCAAAGGCTCTGAACGGAACTTTTATAGGCTAAAGAAAACATTTATATAATATAGGAGAAAAAAATCTCCTGTATTAAGCGATAGTTTCTTTGGGTTGTAAGTCTGATAACACAAGTATAGCATTTGTAACTATCAGTTCTCCATATGGGTGCTGAGTAGTTACCATTTACACCTTATTAGATAAAAAGACTTAACGAGCGAGAATAAAAAATGGAAACAGTTGGATAAGAGACAATAAAAGTGTATCTTTGCCGAACAAAGAGAGATACCCCACACATGTTGGGTAAAAACAAAAAGTCAATAAACATTTGATTATGAAAATACTTCCCTACATCGTCTTCTGCTTCCTCATGCTTTCCGGTGTGTGCACAAGCATGAACAGCTATCATAACACAGAAAACAGAATCGCACAGGATGTAAACCAGGCATTAAAGCAAGCACTCTCGAAGATGCCTGGCGATATGGTTACTACCGACACTATCCAATGCTATCGGAACTATATCACTATAGCCGAACTGAAGGATACTGCCGGTATTGCTATACGAACAGTGCGCAGGGACGGACACCTTGAAACCCAACTTGTAGCAGAGGCAAACTGCAGCTTTGCCACGACGTTCATGATGTCCGACCAAAAAGCTTCATGCTCTCTTTTCATGGTTGGAATACTTTGGTTATTGGGCTGTTTGTGGTATACGAGAAAAAACAGGCCCAGAATTCTCGTACAAGGCCTGTCGTATGGTGGCATAGTGCTGCATCAGGACACATTCATGACTCTTTCCGGCGAACAGATTCATCTTACTCCCATGCAGCATTCCCTGCTCGAAATGTTCATAACGACAGATTCTCATACGCTATCGAAACAGGAGATTTGCGACCAACTATGGCCTAAGAAACCTGATGCAAGCGATACACTTTATACGCTAATCAAACGTATAAAACCTATCATAGAGACACATAGCACGCTGAAAATCGAATCAGATCGGGGTAAGAGTTATAGTTTGAAACTCAAATAGATAGGTATTTGTCAGCCAATTGTCAGGGAAATGTCAGACTAAATAATTGGCTATCTTGTAAAGAGGATATAAATTTGCGCCATAAAACAAAAAATGGTGCAAAATGAAACGATTATTAACAATTTCAATTATTATGACTTCTGCATTCTCCGCTTATGCTCAGAATGTAGACAAGACTATCACGCTTGATGAAGTAACGGTAAAAGCCGCTAAGGTAGTAAACAAATCTGACGGCATGCTCATCTATCCTACCGATGCACAGAAGCAGGCTTCGAACAATGGTTACAGCATTCTTGAGAAACTCACACTTGCCAATATTCGTATTGACAACATCAGCCATACTATTACTACTATTGATAACAGAGGTAGCGTTCAACTGAGAGTAAATGGCATTGTTGTAGGCAAACAGGAGATGTTGGCTCTCAATCCAAAGGATATTGCCAAGATAAACTTTATAAACAACCCCGGCGTTCGTTATGGCGAAAGCATTGCCTATGTAATTGATATAGTTACACGCAGGAGCGAGAGCGGTTATACTATTGGTACGGACATAACTTCGGCTCTTACCACCTTGCAAGGCGACGGCTCGGTGTATGGTAAATGGAACCACGGAAAGAGTGAATGGTCGCTTTCGTATGATGTGAGTGGATATAAAAACAAAGGCGAAAAGAGCAAGCAGTTGGCAGAATACACCTTGACAGACGGCAGTATCTACACTATTGAGCGAAACGATGTGGAGTCGCTTAGAAAAGCTATAGCACACGAGGCAAAGCTAACCTACAACTGGGCAGACTCCACAGCAACCGTCTTTCAAACATCCTTGAGTGGGACTTTCAATAACACCCCCGACAACTATAATATTAAGGACATAACGGATGGCAGTCGACAATACAGAGCGACTAGCCGGGATGACGACAAGAGCTATTCGCCTGTATTGGATATTTATTTCTTTCGTCAGTTCACTCCACGTCAGTCGTTTACAGCCAATGCAGTTGGCACCTATATCTCCACACAGACCAATAGTTTCTATGATGAGGGAACACCATATCAATATGCGGTAGACGGCAAAACGGCTTCTTTGCTTTCTGAAGTAATATATGAGAACAGGCTGAAGCCCTTTACTCTCTCCACAGGTCTGAACTATAGTTACAAATATACCAAGAACGACTATCGGGGTGACGCTTCCTCTTTGACCAGGACGAACAACAACCGCCTGTACGCCTTTACCGAAATCAAGGGCATGCTAAAGCAACTGCGCTATACATTAGGTACAGGTGCGAGTTATATCCATTACACTCAGAACGGTCACAGATACGACTACTGGACTTTCCATCCCAAGGCTTCGCTGACATTTCAGTTCAATAACAATATGCAGTTGAGTTATACATATCAGATGCAGGACAAAGTGTCTCGCATTGCCATGACCAGTGATGCTACCGTCCGCACCAACAGTATGGAATGGACGGTAGGCAATCCCGACCTGAAGCCTTCACACGACATGGACCATCGGTTGCTGCTATCATATAACACCCAACGATTGCAAACCTTAGTGGAAGGCTACTACAAGCAATGCATCAAACCTAACATGGCACACTACGAACGGACCGATGACAATCAATTCATCTATACACAGATCAATCAAAAGGAAATAGACGCATTGGACGTCATGGCATACGCCAGCTATTGGCTCTTGCCCGAGAAGCTTCAGATGGCCGCCAACGGAGGAATATACAGATGTTTCAATTTTGGCTACAACTATACACACTGCTACACATCATGGTACTACGCAGGCAACATCACGGCGTATCTCGGCAAATTCACATTGCAAGGATATGTTGATAACGGCAACCGATTCTTAGAGGGCGAGTCGAAAGGCTACAACGGAGCCTATTCCGTCTTGAAAGCATCCTACACCTGGCGCAACTGGCAATTCTCTTTGTCATGGGTCAATCCATTCCGCAGTCATTACAAGTCGTACGAGAACGAACTGCTGAACCGAAATCTCTATAAACGCACCATCGGCTATTCCAAGGACAGCGGCAACCAAGTGTCACTCAACATCTCCTGGCGCATCAACCGAGGCAGCAGACATAAGTCGGCAGAAAAGACAATCAGCCTCAGCGATAAAGACAATGGTATCATAAAATAGATATGAACGATTTCTTTATACAATAGAAAGGCATATGAACAGACAAAAAAGCCATCGCTGCAGTAGTAGCGATGGCTCATTATTTTATATAGTTTTAAATTATTCCTCAACAGCAGCCTATAAGACATTATAGGCATAAATTAATACTTGAATATAAAAATACCATCGGAGATACCGCTTTACAGGTGAAGCTGAATGGTTCGCCTGATGGCTGCGACCAATGAGGGAAATGTATAAGATTCATTGTTATTCTGCCATACTGGGTATGGAGAAAACATATTGAGGCGAGTTAAATTAAATGGTTGCATAATAATTTTCTGCTTCTTTACGTACTTTGGCAAATTCTTCTTGAACTTGTTTCTCCAGTTCCTTTTTTCTCTGAACCATATCACGAAGTACAGCTATTGCTTCTTCACGATTTTTTATTTTTAATGCCATATTATATCCTTTCTTTAAACATTCTTTTGGTAAAGATACAAATAATATTTGTATTCGCCAAAAGAAATCTTTATTATTTAATCCTCTATTTTTAATATTATATCCAAATCACTCTCGAAGAAGATTTGAGTTTCGTATGATGTATTTCTCCAACAATTTAGGACGTACATTCAATGCTTTGGCGAAAGCGTCCAACTGACAAGCATAGCGAGTTTCATAATA
>ENA-ORCL01000020-ORCL01000020.1-human-gut-metagenome-genome-assembly--contig:-NODE-20-length-74292-cov-234.097487_pt1 | contig 74292 bp, 60 predicted proteins | sample MGYA00242987_ERZ507988 | MGnify/ENA primary metagenome ERZ507988 (study PRJEB26167, sample SAMN06115466) | human gut metagenome | host: Homo sapiens | place: China:Hubei | collected 2016-05-19... | reverse complement strand
CCGTATGTCCCAGTATCTTGCTTACACTCTCTATCGGCATACCGTAGTTTAAAGCCAAAACTGCGAACGAATGCCGGGAGACATGCCAGGAAAGTGGCTTGGTGATACCACATTTCTTTCCCAATCTTTTGAGCGAACGCAGACAACTTCTATAAGGTGGTACAGGAAAGACTCTGCCATCCTTGCACAATCCACGATATTTCTCCATTATCTGCTTGGGATAGTCAAGCAACTTGATGTCGGCTTCCGTTCCTGTCTTCTGTCGGTGGATAACAATCCACTCGCCATCGTCAAAAAATGTCTTGATGTTCTCTTCCTTCAAGTTGTACAGGTCAATGAATGCGAGACCTGTGAAACAGCAGAATAGATACAAGTCACGCACCAACCCCATATGCTTTCTGGTGATAGGAGTTTCCATCAACAGGTGAATTTCTTCTTTTGTCAGAATCTCCCTTGTTGTTTCCTCGTTCTTGTACTCGTATCGTCTGAAAGGGTCTTTGACGAGCCACTCGTTATCAATCGCCCGAAAAATCATGGCACGGAGATTACGGACAAACACCATTGCGGAATTTATCTTCAGTTGCTTGTCTATTCTAAGGAATGTCTCATAGTTCGTAATAAACGGCAGGGACAATTCTTTCAAGGCAATGTCCTTTACACGGTAATGCGACTGTAAAAACTCGCCCACGTAAGCACAACCGATTCTATATTTTGTGAATGTGCTCAAAGATTTCATGCCAGCCTTGTATTGTTTTTCCATTTCATCCCTGCTTTGCTCATAGACTTTCATCAAGGTATGGCAGCGATACTCCAATCCAAGAAAAGCGTTCTTAACCTTGTCGGCAGAGACAAAGTTGTCTCGATCTATTATCTCCTGATAATGCTTGCTGATACTCACACGCATTTTGTCCAGTTTGCGGTTCACCTCCAAGGCTTGCATACTTTTTCCAGTCATGCGTCCGCCCTTGGTGTCCCACAAATCTGGATTGGCAGTTGTCTTGCAACTGAACTGCGCCTGTGTTCCGTCCACTGTGATACGTCCCATAACTGGAACAGTACCATCTTTCTTTACTACCTGTCTTTTGAGGTAGAAGATAATTGAAAATGTACTCTTCATAACGTCATTCTTTTTTGCGTTCAAAATTAATACATGAAGAGTCTTTTCTTGCTACGCATTTCACGGCAGAATACGGCAAATTTGGTTTGTAACCAAAAATCTTACGTTGCTCATCAGTAACTCACTATAAATCAGAGTGTTCAAATTCAATTCGTAACCTTCCTTATTCTTCCGAACCTCAACATTCCCCATTTGGGGTATAGGTTACGGATAGGTAACGTTCCTCTGTCTCATCTTGTCGTATTCCCGTCTTCGTCTGTCCTCGTCACTTTTAACCAAAATGAGGAAAGTAACTGATAACCAGTAAACTTTCCTCATTCTTCTCTCAAACACTTTTTATATGTACTTTCTCAATGCGAAAGTGGCACTTCATCGGTGCTAAACTACTTCGTAAGCCCCATGTCTTCGGCTTTCTTCATCAGCAGCTGCATGAGTGGCTCACGCTCGTTAGCCACACGATTGTCGAGCACAGCGTCCTTCAGATACTGCTTCAACTCGCCCACCTGCCTGCATGGCGGCAGGTTGAACATCTGCATAATCTCGTTGCCGTCGATGACGGGTTGCAACAGACGCTTGTAGTCGCGCTCCTTCAGGTCGGTGAGCTTCTCGCGCACCATGCGGAAGTTTTCGAGGAAGCGTTTCTTGCGCACCTCGTTCTTGCTCGTGATGTCAGCCTCGCAGAGCATCATCAGGTCGTCGATATCGTCGCCCGCGTCGTTGAGCAGACGGCGCACAGCCGAGTCGGTCACCTCCTCATCGGCTATCACGATGGGGCGCATGTGCAGGTCTACCATTTTCTCCACGTACTTCATCTTGGCATCCATCGGCAGCTTCATGCGTCGGAAGATGCCCGGAATCATCTTCGCTCCCAAGTAGTTGTGGTTATGGAACGTCCAACCCGTGGCGGGCTCCCAACGCTTCGAGCGCGTCTTGCCGATGTCGTGGAACAGAGCCGCCCAACGCAACCAGAGGTTGTCGCTGCGCTTCGCCACGTTGTCCACCACCTCCAGTGTGTGGTAGAAGTTGTTCTTGTGCGCCTTGCCGTTGCGTGTCTCCACCACGTCGAGCGCAGCCAGCTCGGGTATGATGAGCTGCAGCAGTCCGCAACGCTGCAGCTCCACGAAGCCGCGCGAGGGCTGTTGGGTCTTCATTATCTTGTTCAGCTCATCGGCGATGCGCTCTCCGCTCACTATCTTTATGCGCTCGGCGTTGCGTCCGAGCGCGTCGAACGTCTCCTCGTCGATGAAGAACTTGAGCTGTGCCGAGAAGCGCACGCAGCGCATCATGCGCAGCGGGTCATCGGAGAAGGTGATATCGGGGTCGAGCGGTGTGCGTATTATGCCGTCCTCGAGGTCGTAGATGCCGTCGAAGGGGTCGACCAGTTCGCCGAAGCGCGCCTTGTTCAGGCATACCGCCATGGCGTTGATGGTGAAGTCGCGGCGGTTCTGGTCGTCTTCGAGCGTGCCGTCCTCAACCACGGGCTTGCGCGAACCGCGGTCGTAGCTCTCGCGGCGTGCGCCCACGAACTCCACTTCGGTGTCGTAGAACTTTATCTGCGCCGTGCCGAAGTTGCGGTAGACGGCGAGATGGGCGCGCCAGCGTCCGGTCTTCTCGTTCTTGCCAAGTGCCTTCTGCAGCTCCTTTGCCACCTCGATGCCACTGCCCACGACCACCACATCGATGTCGTTCGTCGGACGCTCAAGGAATATGTCGCGCACGTAGCCGCCCACGAGGTAGCACTCTACGCCCATCGCGTCTGCCACTTCGCCTATCTTATGAAATATCTTTTTGTCGAGAATCTGTGCCAATTCGGCATCTGTGTATAGCTTCATACGTATAAAATCCTGATTATAACTTGCAAATCAAGTGCAAAGTTACGGTTTTTTACAGAAATTAAGGTGTATTGACGGAAAATTTGTACCTTTGCGTTCAATTTAGGATAGCACTAAATTTCTTATTAATAATATTATTGTATAAAATCAAAAGACAATGAAAATCAAAAAGACAGCCTCTACACTGTTCCTCATTGCCATGCTCTGCCTCGGCGCAACAAAGGCAAAGGCACAGGTTAACGCACAGTTGTTCTACGATTTTGGTAGCGACCGCGAGTTTGTAACGCTTACGCTTGAGATGTTCAAGCAGGACAAGTGGGGTAACACCTACTTCTTCATCGACCACGACTTCAACTACGACCAGCACGTGAAGGGTCCGAACCTCGCTCCTGGCGGCACCTACTTCGAGATTGCCCGCTGCCTCAACTTCTGGCAGAAGTCGGCTATCAAGAACCTCTCGCTCCACGTGGAGTACAACGGTGGTATCACACGCTCCTACCCTATCAACAACGCTTGGCTCGTAGGTCTCGACTACTTCGTCCACTCGGACGACTTCAAGAACACGCTCAACCTCAAGGCTCTCTACAAGAACATTCAGAAGAAGGACTCTGACCTGCCTATGCAGTTCACCATAGCGTGGGCGTTGAACGACATCTTCGGTGTGAAGGGCTTGAAGTTCGACGGCTTCGCCGACTTCTGGTGGGAGAACCACGCGGTCGACTACACAGCCGACGGCATGTGCGAAATGAGAAGCACTGTATTCATCACCGAGCCGCAGCTCTGGTACAACGTGGGTCAGCACTTCGGATGTAACAACCTCAGCCTCGGTACAGAGATCGAACTCTCCAACAACTTCGGCTCTACCGGAGGATTTAAGTGCCGCCCCTGCTTGGGTATGAAGTGGGACTTCTAAAAAAGCCCCTCCCAACCCTCCCCGTCGGGGAGGGCTTGAGAATACACAAGGCTTAAAGAGGCCTAAAAAGGCTTAGTTCGGTTAAGCTTTAGCTACGGCTTAAAGAGGCCTAAAAAGGCTTAGTTCGGCTTATAAAAATCAAAACAATGCTTTCAAAACTTTTCGGCTTCGACCCGTCGAAGCACAACATCAAGACTGAGGTGATGGCTGGCATCACCACTTTCCTCACCATGGCGTACATCCTTGCCGTCAACCCGAGCATCTTCAGCAACCTCGCTGACAAGGGCATGGACACCAACGCGGTGTTCACCGCAACGGCACTCGCAGCCATCATCGGCACACTCGCCATGGCTATCTACGCCAAGAAGCCCTTCGGACTGGCACCGGGCATGGGCTTGAACGCCTTCTTCGTGTTCACCGTCTGCCTCACCATGGGCTACTCATGGCAGTTTGCGCTCACCGCGATACTCATCGAGGGCTTCATCTTCGTCGTACTAACGCTGACAAAGGTGCGCACACTCATCGTCGACGCCATACCGGCATCGGTGAAGCGTGCCATAGGTGCCGGCATCGGACTCTTCATCGCCTTCATCGGACTGAAGAACGCTGGCATCATCGTCGAGAGTTCTGCCACCTTCGTCACCATCGGCACCATGACCGAGGGCACAGCGCTGCTCGGCGTGATTGGCATCGTGCTCACCTCGGTGCTCGTCATCAAGAACGTGCCGGGCTCGCTGCTCATCGGTATCCTCGCCACAGCACTCATCGGCATACCGATGGGTGTCACCAACTTCTCGGGCGTGGTAGACACACCGCCGTCGGTGGCTCCGCTGTTCTGCCAGTTCGAGTTTCACAACATCTTCACGCTCGATATGCTCGTGGTGGTGTTCACCTTCCTCTTCATCGACATGTTCGACACCATGGGCACGCTCGTGGGCGTATGCACCAAGGCGGGCATGATGCAGAAGGACGGACGCATACCGGGTCTGAACAAGGCGTTCATGGCTGATGCCGTAGCCACAATGGCTGGCGCGTGCCTCGGTGCAAGCACCACTACTACCTACGTGGAGAGTGCGGCAGGCGTAGCGCAGGGCGGACGCAGCGGTCTCACGGCGTTCTCTACGGCTGTGTGCTTCGCTGTGGCTATGTTCTTCGCTCCGTTGTTCCTCTCCATACCGGCTGCTGCAACCACTCCGGTGCTCGTCATCGTGGGCCTGTTCATGCTCACGCCGGTGAAGGACATCGACCTCGACGACTATGCCGAGTCGATACCGGCGTTCATCACCATCGTGATGATGCCGCTCACGTACAGCATCTCCGACGGCATCCTCTGCGGTGTCATCTCGTACGTGCTTATCAACATGCTCTGCATGAACTGGAAGAAGCTCAACCCCACGCTCTACGTGCTGGCTGCGCTGTTCATTATGAAGTACATCTTCATCTAACATCGAGACATCTTTCAAACCAATACGCAACAAAAAAAGCGAGGCTTTCGAGCCTCGCTTTTTTTGTTGATGTATTTATGTTTATTGTCGTTTGCCAAATCGGCGAACGGTTTAGATTTCGTCAGGGTCGTCAGTCCAGCTATCGAAGTAGACTCTTGATGCTGAATACGCACCACCCCAGGAGTCGCCTGAGCCTACCGACTCGCTACCTAATGTACCAGAGACACTCGTTCCGTCCTCTTCTATTCCGTAGGAGCCAGCCATGATTGTTGTGCAGCTCATTTCTACAATGTTTATCTTAGGGGCGGTATAGATTTTCTTAGTCATGATTTTATTGTATTAGGTGTATTTTATTTTGTATTAGGTGTATTTTATTGTATCAGGCAGAAACTACTTCACCAGCACTTTCTTGCCGTTCTGTACATACACGCCGTGCAGACCTTCGAAGCTTGTGCCCACGAACTGGCCCTGCAGGTTGTAGATGCGGTTGTCGGCAGGCTGCTCAACAACAGTGGTAAGCTCGTCGATAGCGGTTGTTGCGCCGTCGATGTTAGCACGCAGAGCTGCGAGATTGGTGCCTTGCGGAACGATGAAGAACGCACGCAAGCCCTTCATCCTTGCGGTTGTAGTTCCTGCCGGTTTATAGAACTTGTTGCCGTCGCCGAGGAAGAGGTTTGTTCCATCGGTAGCGAGGTCGGTCTTTGCGCTGTATATGCCCTGCATAAAGTAGCCGTCGGCACCTACCTTCTTAGCTGCGGTCGCTTCGATATTCACACCAGTGAACGAAGGATCAACCACCTCCTGAGTAGGCTTCACGATGTAAGGCTTGCCTGCCTCGATAGTAGTAGAATGAGCGAAGTTCATCACGTTGCCATTCATCGAGCCGAAGGTGCAAATCTGAGTGCCTGCACCAAACTTCTCAGCAATCACGTCTGCAGAGATAGCGAACGGCACGCAGAACGAGTTCCAATGCTCGGGGCTCAGTGTGCGCTCAAGCTGAACATCGACATTGTTCTGAGAGTTGAATGACACCGTAGCTGTCTCACGCAAGATGTTGTCAGAATAAGTTTGCGCAGGAGCATAGTCATTAGAAGCCAACTGTATGGTGTATGTACCGCTACAAGCTTCGTTGTTAGCACCAATCTTTATATTCTTTTGCGAGAGGAGTTTTGACAAACAAGTAGCATTGTGTTTTGACAATGTGTTGCCTAAGTACAGACCATCTTTTGTGTATCTAAACACCAATGGGTTGGTATAAGGTTGAGGGTCTGTATTAGAATTATCACCTTCGAGAACATAACCCTGTATTTTTGTTGCACTCTGATTATAGAAAACAGATCGTCCAGTATTTAAAGTCCAACCAAGCTCATCGTCAGCACCAGTCACACAAAGTATCATACGAGGATTCGTCGTCTCAGCATCGGCAGCATATACTCCATTAAGGTCAACCGTAACAATGAGCTGCTGTGTATTCCAATCGATAGGTGTTGTAACCTCCCATGGAGTATTCTTAGTTGCCTTCCAAGTGGTCTGACCGTTATAAGTAAGGTTTGTAGAAGTACCTGTTGGAATTGTTGTGGATGTTATGACAGCATTATTATTGGCAATCTCTACCTCCGTAAACACCCAAAGGCTACCTGCATCACTACTTCCATTATCAGTCCAGTTACCAATAGTATGATTAGTGTTCTGATCACCGCCAGCATAGAAGTTCAAATAATTATTAGCAGCATTGCCAGCAGCATTGTAAGGCTGTATCTGCACACCGTTTACACCGCCTTTTGCGGCATTAGTGATGTAGAACTCGCTGCGCTCGCTTTTCTCACCATTAGAAACGAAGTCCTTACCTACCGTATAAGTAGCACTCGCAGTGTACTTAAGCCACTTTTTAGCACTATAGTTATATATGTAATAAGCGTTTGCCTTACCGCTAACCTCATAGAAAGCAAACTGGGCATAGTCAGAAGTTGCGAGTGTACGATACAGGTTACTGTTAACATAATCACCATTAGCATTACGCATCGTGAATACGTGTTCGGGTGTCGTCTCGTTTGTTGAGGTAACGATTCCTGAAGGCGCGGTCTTGCTCACCACCTTAACCGACTTATAAGTACCATGCATTCTGCCGTTTCCCTCCTGACTTGCAAAAGTCAAGTTCGAGTTATTAAGCAGTTCGGTGAGGAAGGTAGCTGTGAGTGTGGTTGAATTACCATTAACAGTAAGACCATTTTCGTTATCAATCTCGATTGTGATGTTGGTCTTGTCGTAAGAAGAACCCAAAGTTATATCCGGCTTAAGGTTACTTTTACCAGTAAATTTATTACCACGCAATTTCAGTTGTGTACCATCACAATAGACATGTACAACTGGTGTAGGAGATTCCCATCCAACATCAGATGTAGTCTGCGGACAAAGATCAAAAATATCGTCTGGATTATTTCCCGATGCGTCAGTTGTACAATTAGTAACATCAACGATAATCTGCAACTTCTGCGTTGTCCAATCAATGGTAAAATCGGAATAAAATTTGCTTCCGTTTGGGCTATAATTTATAATAGGGAGTGTTTGGGGTTGTCCGTTTCGAGCTAAAGTTTTACCCCCCCCCGATAAAAAATAGCAATGCAAAGATTGCAATGATTTTGTTTAAGCTAAAGGTTTTCATATTTAAGCTATTAAATTGTTATATATTTTTAGTTGTTTATACGTAGTTTGTACTATTGTTTAGGTATGTCTGAGTACGAGCGACAAAATTAAGCAATTATTTTTTATGCACAAAAGAAAAACAAAACAAAATGTTTCTGCACCTTATTTTTAACATTACAGCATCCGCATCGGTCGACGCAGACATCCGCATCGGTCGGCGCAGACATCCGCATCGGTCGACGCAGACATCCGCATCGGTCGGCGCAGACATCCGCATCGGTCGGCGCAGACGTCCGCATCGGTCGGCGCAGACGCCAAATGTAACGCTTCGGCTTTTCTTTAATAATGTTCGTATGTCTAAATATTAATTAAATAAGGTATGGATTGCATCGCGAATACGCAGAATTGTTGTACTTTTGCCGAGCAATGAAGAAATTAACACTCATAACACTTATCGCCTTGACGCTCGCTTCGTGCGCCAAGACCGACGACGAGCAGGCACGCGAGATGCTCACACGCATACATACGCTCTACGAGAGTGGCAACTACCGCGCCACGCTCGACTCTATCACACTGCTGCGCGACCGCTACCCTGCTGCCATAGAGGTGCGCAAGGAGGCACTCACGGTGTGGCAGAACGCATCGCTGAAGATGGCGCAGGCGGACGTGGCAGCCACCGACGTGCTGCTGCAACAGACGATAGCGCAGCTCGACACCACAACCAACCGCTACCGACGCAACATGCTCGGCGTGAAGCGCGACTCGCTGCAGGCGCGCTACGACGCCATGTGCGGTGTGGTGAAGATGATAAGGATGCGACAGAAGAACGAACAGAGCAAAACGGAGAAGTAAGCGCAGAAGCAGTAAAAACACGACTACGTTTGCTCAATTCATAAGTTTTTTGTATTTTTGTGCCGATTTATGGATACTACAAAGACAGAAGAACAGTTTAAGAGAGTGATGGACGAGTGTCGCACGCTCTTTGCGAAGAAGCTCCATGACTATGGGGCTTCGTGGCGTATATTGCGCCCGTCGTCGCTCACCGACCAGCTTTTCATAAAGGCAAAGCGCATACGCTCGCTCGAGACAACGGGCACTTCGCTCGTCGGCGAAGGCATACGCCCGGAGTTCATAGCACTCATCAACTATGGCATCATCGGACTCATACAGATAGAGAAGGGCTTCGTAGACACCGTAGACATAACGCCCGACGAGGCTCTCGCGCTCTACGACGTGCACGCCAAGGAGTGCCTGGAGCTGATGCTGCGCAAGAACCACGACTACAACGAGGCGTGGCGCGATATGCGCATCAGCAGCTACACCGACTTCATACTGACAAAGATACAACGCATAAAGGAGATTGAGGGCTTGGACGGCAAGACACTCGTGTCGGAAGGCATCGACTCCAACTATATGGACATCATCAACTATGCGTGCTTCGGAGCGATAAAGATGGCGGAGTAATGCAGAAGCTAAGGATTACAGCCGTAAACGTCTGCCGGTTCGTGCTCGCTGCCACGTTTATCTTCTCGGGATACGTGAAGGCTATCGACCCGTTAGGCACGCTCTACAAGCTGAAAGACTATGCCGCAGCGATGTCGCTGAACGGGTTGCTGCCCGACTGGGCGCTCGTCGGCGTAGCGATAGCTTTGGGTGCACTGGAGTTTGCGTTGGGCGTGTTCATGCTGTTCGCCGTGCGCCGACACGTCGTATCGCGCATCACGCTCGCCTTTATGACGGCGATGACGGTGCTCACGCTGTGGATATTCGTAGCCGACCCGGTGAAAGACTGCGGCTGCTTCGGCGATGCGCTGAAGCTGACCAACGGCGAGACGCTGCTGAAGAACATTGTGCTCTCGGCGTGCGCAGCACTCGTGGCATGGCGACCGGCGGACATGGCGCGCTTCATATCGCGCTCCAACCAGTGGATAGTGCGCTACTACACCGTGGCGTACATCGTCATAACAAGCGTCTACTGCCTATACACGCTGCCCATCTTCGACTTCCGGCCCTACCACGTGGGCATGAACATAAAGCAGGGCATGGAGATACCCGAGGGCGCAGAACAGCCGGAGTTCGAGAGCACGTTCCTGCTGAGAAAGAACGGCGAGACGCGCGAGTTCACGCTCGACAACTATCCCGACTCGACATGGGAGTATGTAGACACCCGAACGGTGCAGACCAAGAAGGGATATGAGCCGCCGATACACGACTTCGCGCTGACCTCATGCGACACGGGCGAGGACATCACCGAGCAGGTGCTGACGAAGAAGGGCTACACCTTCCTGCTCGTCTCGCCCCGACTGGCAGTGGCTGACGACAGCAACTTCGGCGACATCGACCAGATATACGAATACGCGGAGGAGAACGGTGCCGACTTCTACTGCGTGACGGCATCAGCCAACGACGAGATAGAACGCTGGCGCGACCTCACGGGAGCCGAATACCAGTTCTGCAACGCCGACGAGACAACGCTGAAGACAATGATACGCAGCAACCCCGGACTGATGCTGCTGAAGGACGGCACGATAATAGGCAAGTGGAGCCACAACGCGCTGCCACAAACCGACGACCTCACCGCCCCACTGCAGCAGCTCACAATAGGCAAAGCGCAGAACGACAGCGCCACGGAGCGTCTGCTCATCGTGCTGCTCACGTTCTTCCTGCCGCTCTCGGCACTCACCTTAGCCGACCGACTGTGGGCTTGGTCGAAATGGATCAGAAACAAACAAAGCAATAACAGAATATTTAATCTTTTTAAAACAGAAAAGAAAATGAGAAAGAAAATTGTAGCAGGTAACTGGAAAATGAACATGAACCTGCAGGATGGTGTTGCTCTCGCAAAGGAAATCAACGAGGCACTTGTAGCAGACAAACCTAACTGTGAGGTTATCATCTGTACTCCGTTTATCCACCTCGCTTCTGTAGCTGGCGTACTCGACTCTACAGTAGTAGGCCTCGGCGCTGAGAACTGCGCAGACAAGGCTAAGGGTGCTTACACCGGTGAGGTTTCGGCAGAGATGGTAAAGAGCACAGGTGCTCAGTACGTTATCCTCGGCCACTCAGAGCGTCGCCAGTACTACGGCGAGACAGCCGAGATTCTGAAGGAGAAGGTAGACTTGGCACTTGCTAACGGCTTGAAGATTCTCTTCTGCTGCGGCGAGACTCTCGAAGAGCGCGAGGCTGAGAAGCAGAACGAGGTTGTAAAGGCAGAGCTCGAGGGCTCAGTATTCCACCTCGACGCAGAGGCTTGGAAGAACATCGTTATCGCTTACGAGCCAATCTGGGCTATCGGTACAGGCAAGACCGCTACATCTGACCAGGCTGAGGAGATGCTCGCTTACATCCGCTCTACAGTAGCTGAGAAGTACGGCGCAGAGGCTGCTGAGGAGACATCTATCCTCTACGGCGGCAGCTGCAAGGCAAGCAACGCTCCTGAACTCTTCTCTAAGCCGAACATCGACGGTGGCTTGATCGGTGGCGCTTCGCTGAAGTGCGCTGACTTCAAGGGCATCATCGACGCTTGGAAGAAGTAACACACCGAGGGGGTGCCAACCCACCCCCTCACTTGTAAACTCGTCAACCAACAAAGCTATGAAACGTCTTTTTATTCTCTCATGTCTCATCGTCTGCATCACTGCCATCGCACACGCACAGACCTACACCCAACACCTGCAAGAGAAGACCGCAGGCAAAGGAAGTGTGGTTGTGACACAGAGCGAGGAAATAGACAAGCTGGTGAACACAGCTAACGTAAACCCTAAACAGCAGGAGGCAGCAAACAAACCTACGCAGCCCACAGTAAAGACAAACAAGCATCAAGAGCACGAGGGTGCAACCCACAACCACACACCGCGACACGAAACCACTACGCAGCACAGCAGTGACACTGAGGCAACCGCTACGGAGCCAGAAGTGGACACAAGCAAGAAGGTGATGCGCCGTGCGTACAAGACGAACGGCTACCGAGTGCAGGTGTTCGCCGGCGGCAACTCACGCAACGACAAGATAAAGGCACAGAAGGCTGGCAACGCGGTGAAGGCTGCGTTCCCAAGTCAACCGATATACGTACACTTCTACTCGCCTCGCTGGCTATGCCGCATGGGCAACTACCGCACATACGAGGAGGCAAGCGCCATATTGGAGCAGGTGAAGAAGTTGGGATATAAGCAGGCGTGCATCGTGCGCGGAAAAATCTCAGTTGCATATTAGAAATTCAAAATTCAAAACTCAAAATGGATACTCCAGAATTCAGAGAGGGCTTGGACGACCTTGCCTCACACTATAAAAGCATTATCAATCTGCTGGGCGAAGACACAGAACGCGAAGGACTACAGAAGACACCGATGCGCGTGGCAAAGGCGATGCAGGTGCTCACACGCGGCTACTCGCAAGACCCACAGAAGGTGCTGACCGACGCACTCTTCAAAGAAGACTACAGCCAGATGGTGGTGGTGAAGGACATAGACGTGTTCTCGCTCTGCGAACACCACATGCTGCCGTTCTACGGCAAGGCACACGTGGCATACATACCGAACGGCTACATCACCGGACTGAGCAAGATAGCACGTGTGGTGGACATCTTCTCGCATCGCCTGCAGGTGCAGGAGCGACTCACACAGCAGATACGCGAGTGCATCGAACAGACACTGCACCCACTCGGCGTGATGGTTGTGATAGAGGCAAAGCACATGTGTATGCAGATGCGCGGTGTGGAGAAGCAAAGCTCTATAACCATGACAAGCGACTTCTCGGGAGCATTCGAGCAGGCGAAGACGCGCCAGGAGTTTATGAACCTCATCAACTCCGACTCGCACAAGTTCTGAAGCCCCACCCAACCCTCCCCGTCGGGGAGGGCTTAGAAGGCAGAGTAAGGCATAGTAAGGCTTAAAACCCTCAGCTTAGAAAGGCTTAAAGAGGCTTAGTTCGGCTTAAAGCCCTCGGCTTAGAAAGGCTTAAAGAGGCTTAGTTCGGCTTAAACGCCGCCTTAAAGAGGCTTAAAGAGGCTTAGTTAGGCTTAAAAACATTCGACAAAACAATTAAAATTCAAAGAAATGAAAACCACAAAAAGCTTCATTTTATCTGTTGTGGCATTGTTCGTTGCAACATTCGCACTCTCATCATGCTTAAATGATGACAACGACTACAAGGTGCCAACAAAGGAAGAACAGGCAAGCTATCAAAAATTGATGGCAGGTACATACGGTTCAGTGGTACGCTTCTACTACCAGAACTATAACAAAGCTGTGAAGTACGACTCAATCAAGCACTACAGCTGGAACGTGACCGCCGACTCAACCATCACCATGCGCGACTTCCCCGTATGCAAACTCGACTCGGCTATCTTCATTCCGAAGAACGACAACAGCAACAGAGCACAAGAGCTTGCTGCGCTGCGCACAGCAATACATGAGTCGCAGAACACCGTGGAGAAGTTCACCTCTAAATACTTCGTGCCAAATACGAGCTACCAACATCAATATGGCTATAAATTTGCGGTGTACCCGAAGACAATCAAGCAGAGCTTCGTCTACAACGGCAAGGCGCACGACGTGTACTTCATCTTCGACCTCGCAGGCTACATCGGCACTTATGCTTCAAACAGCTTTGTCGACAAGATATTCGAGTATAACATGGTGCTCTCGGGCATCTGCGTAGACGAATACAAGGAGAGCAACCTCATCTCAGACATATATTTCCGTCAGGTTCTGATGACCTGCACAACAAAATAAAAACGAACTATATGAAGTTCATTTCATGGAACGTAAACGGACTCCGCGCTTGCGTGCAGAAAGACTTTGAAGAGTCTTTCCGCACGCTTGACGCGGATTTTTTCTGCCTGCAGGAAACCAAGATGCAGGCAGGACAACTCGACCTTCAATTTGATGGTTACACATCCTACTGGAACTATGCCGAGAAGAAAGGATACTCGGGCACGGCTATCTACACGCGACACACGCCGCTCAGCGTGACGTACGGCATCGGCATTGACGAGCACGATCACGAGGGCAGAGTGATAACGCTTGAGATGGAGGACTTCTATCTCGTGACGTGCTACACACCGAACTCGCAGGACGGACTGCGCCGTCTCGACTACCGCATGAAGTGGGAGGACGACTTCCTGCAGTACATCAAGGGTCTGGACGCAAAGAAGCCGGTGATAGTGTGTGGCGACCTGAACGTGGCGCACGAGGAGATTGACCTGAAGAACCCGAAGACGAACCGCAAGAATGCGGGCTTCACCGACGAGGAGCGTGCGAAGATGACCGCTTTCCTCGGCGAAGGCTTCATCGACACTTTCCGCACGCTGCACCCCGACGACACTACCTACTCATGGTGGTCGTACCGCTTCAAGGCGCGCGAGAAGAATGCGGGTTGGCGCATCGACTACTTCATCACGTCCGAACGCCTGCGCGAGCGCATCACCAGTGCTGCCATACATAACGAGGTGTTCGGCAGCGATCACTGCCCGGTGGAACTTATATTGGATTGAAAATACTTAGCTATATGCCGCATGAATGGTGTCGTGAACACGTCATGCGGCATATTGCGATAATCGTACCGACGTATGCACTGCGATATGTACAGACGAGAACGCGCTCGCGAGAGGGCTACGTAGAACTTGCGTGCATCCTCAGCCAAGAGGCGTGGGTTGTTGCGACTGTAGAAGTTGGGCATACGTCCGTCGACAGCGTCGAAGATGATGACGTTGTCGAACTCCAAACCCTTCGCCTTGTGTATTGTCGTGACGAAGATGCGCTCGTCGATGCTACTGCTTCCGCAGAGGTCGGCTTCCTTCAGCGTACTTATCTCCATGGCGTGGTTGAAGAGTTGCTCGTAGAGCGACGGCTCCGCTGTGCTATCAATCATATCCTTAGAGAGATAAGCCGTGACGTAGCGCAGGCCGCCAATAGGCTGTATCATGTTGTCGGCAAGGAGCGCGTCGTAGAAGCGTTGCAACTCGGCAACCAATGCCGGGGGTGCACTTGTCTCCGCTCGGCTTTTGCCGCTTGCCAGAGCAGGAAGTGCACCAACACAGCAAGAGGCAACCTCATCTCTTACATACATACGTGCGATAGCCGCGCGATATATGTCGCCGTAATTGCGGCGCAATATATCGACACGCTGGCGCACACGGGCATCGCTGAGGAACGTGCGCTGCCCCTCTACCCTTTCCTTTGCTTGTTTGTAGCAATGCACGACGACGCTGCGCGTTGCGTTCACGTCGTCGTCGGCAAGGTGCGAGTTCGTGCCCTCCAAGCCGAGCACCGTGAGCAGCGACTTCAGCTTGTGCTCGCGCAGCTCGGGATGCAGCAGTCGTACAAGGCGAAGCGAGTCGAGATAGTCGGCGTGCGACTCGTGCAGGTCGTACTCGGGTGCGTAGCGGCGCAGGTTATGGTCGAGGATGTGCCAGTCGTAGTCGGCATTGTGTCCGAGCAGTCGGCATCCGTCGGCATACTCCATGAACATACGTAGTGCAGCGTGGTGCGAGAGCAGCGTGTGATGCTTGCGCTCCTCGATGATGGGGTTCACTATGTCGCCAAGCATGGCTGGTATCTCGCGGTCGGTTTCTACGTACACGCAAAACTCGGAACCGGGCACGACCACGCCGTTGCGCATCTTCACGGCAGCAATCTGAAGGATATCATCCTCAAAGACATTCAATCCGGTGGTCTCGGTGTCGAACACAACGATGGTCTGCTCCTCGTAACTGCGCACAAAACGCTGCAAGTAGGTGGTGGCGGCGTTTTGCCCGTCAGCCTCGTCTGTGGCAGAGCGCAGCAGGTCGGACGGCAGGATGGCACGGTCGAACAGAGCACGCACGAAGTTGCGCGCAGAAGCATTGGTCTCGTACACGCCCACCCCCTTCACGAGACGTGCCCACGCAAGGAAGTTGAACTCGTTGTTGAGCACAGCGAGGTGCGCAAACAACAGCTTCAGTTCGGGCGATGAAAAGAGGTCGGAACCCGACACCTTGAAGTGTCCGATACCACGGCGTGTGAGTTCGCCACTGATATCCTCTGCGTCGCGGTTGGCATTGACGATGAGTGCGGTAGTCGACTCGGGGAACATTGTGCGGAGACGGTCGGCAAACTGCACGCAGTCGCGCACCTCCTGCTCGTAGGTCTCGCTGTAGAGCAATGCCAGCTCGTTGCCGAGCAGTGGGGCTTGCAACTGCAGTCCGGCATCGGGCAGCAGCGCAGGGTCGATATGCAGCTCTTCGGCTGCGAAGGTGTTGAAGATGTCGAGCAGATACTTCGGCGAGCGATGGTTCACCGAGAGGTGATGCAGTTGGCAAGCCGACTGCTGCTTGAGTGCGGTAAGCGTGTCGAGCTTTGCGCCCATGAACGAGAAGATGGCTTGCTGCTCGTCGCCGAGGAACATCACCGTGCGGTAGGCACGTGCGGTGAGGAGCTTTATGATAGCTAACTGCAGCTGGTTGAGATCCTGCACCTCGTCCACCTGCACCCACGTGTAGCGTTTGTACTCGGTCTGCGCTGCGTCGGCATTCAGCGCATCATAGGTGAAGAGCAGCAGGTCGTGGAAGTCGAGCAGGTTGTTCTGCTTCTTGTACTGATGATACTGTTGCGCCAGCTGCATCTTGCGCAGTAGGCGGTGGATTATCTGATAGTCGCCATAGTCGGCGGTGTCGGCAGTGGTCAGGTCGCGATATGTCTCCACATTATTATATATGTCGACCATAGCCGCCGCGTCGAACGCGCAGCCACGCACGCTGCAGATGCGCTGCATCGCCTTCACGTCGTCGGCATTGATGCAGTCGGTGTTGGTGCGCAACGCCTTCGGATGCCCCATAGCAATCTGGTGCATCATGCTCTCAAGGTGGAATATCACGGAGTATTCGCGTCGGCGCTTGAAGTCGCCAAGCACAGAATATTCGTCCTCGCCCATGTATCGCGCAAGGATAGAGATGGCATCGTCCTCATCGATGACGCTTGACTCGGCTGCTATAAGTCCGTTTCCAAACAGAAACTTCGAGCAGAAGCGGTGTACATTGCCCACGAACACGTCACCGACACCACTGTCAGCAATGTTCGCATTGATGCGCTCGAGCATTCCGCGCGCTGCACGGTTGGTGAACGTGAGACACAACATATCAGCATACGCCACCCCCTCAACATCGTGGGCACGGCGTATGCGCTCTGTTAGTATCTGCGTCTTGCCACAACCAGGCGATGCAAGCACAAGATGAAATCCACCCTGCGCCTCTATCACCTCGCGCTGGCAAGCGTCGGGAGTAAAGTTAGACAGCATTATTCAAACTCCACGCTGCCGAAGAAGTCGGGACGATGAAAGTCGGGGTTCGGAAGGTCGATGGGGAAGAACGAGAGGAAGTGAGGGTGAGGCAGTTTGTCGCCGCACTTGTACACATTGCCCTTCACCTTCAAGCCGTCGAACGACGGGAGCGAGTGCTGATAGTAAGCCTCTACAGGCACAGCAAGGCAGAGCTGCCATGTGCGTTCGCCGGCGATGTCGTCGAAAGGAGTGCGTCCCATTGAAGACCAGCGGTCGATCTTGTCGAGCACTGCCTGCGGAGCACGCTCGCGTCCCTCGCGCTTAGCGCCGAAACCGATGAGCAGTGTGCCTGCTGCGTTGCACTCGAGGTTGTAGTAGGTGCCGTCGGCTACGGGCGAGAGGAAGAGCTCGCAACATGAGTCCTCCCAAACGTTACCATCGTCGTGCGGAGCCACTGCGCGCACACACTCCTCGGTGACGCGGTAGTTGATGAGCAGCTGCTTGCCGTTGTGAGCCATGCGTACCTCCATCGTGGGGCGGTAAGGGAAAGCCTCAGCCCAGCAGTGGTTGCCAACAGCCACGAAACCGATGTGAGCCTCATCGAGCACGCGGCAGATGTCTACAGCGCTGACAGAAGTAGCTGAGAGTTTCTTTATTTCTAATGTATTTGCCATAACTTTAAAAGTAAAAAAGTAAAGAAGTAAAAAAGTAAAAAGAACTTTCTTTAGTTTCAAAACATAGAAGTTTTTGAACAAAGATGAAAAGTAAAAAGAAAAAGAGTAACAGAGTAAGAAGCACTTTTTACTCTTTTACTCTTTTACTCTTTTACTTTTAAAATTCCTCTTTTACCTTTTTACTCTTTAAAGGTTGTTCTTCTCGATATCCTTGAAGTAGCGGTATGTGCTAACCTTGAGCTCGTCTGTAGCAGCCTCGTCAGCTACGATGATGCCGTGCTGGTGGAGCTGAAGAACAGAGATAGTCCACATCTGTGTAACCGGACCCTCAACAGCTGCCTGAAGCGCGCGTGTCTTGTTGTGACCGTTTACGAGGATCATCACCTCGCGAGCTGACATCACTGTGCCAACGCCTACTGTGAGGGCTGTTGTCGGCACCTTGTTAACGTCGTTGTCGAAGAAACGAGAGTTGGCTACGATAGTGTCAGTTGTAAGAGTCTTCTGACGTGTGCGTGATGTGAGTGAAGAACCCGGCTCGTTGAATGCGATGTGACCGTCAGGACCGATACCACCGATGAAGAGATCGATGCCGCCTGCTTCCTCAATCATCTGCTCGTAGTGAGCGCACTCTGCTTCGAGGTCCTCTGCGTTGCCGTTGAGGATGTGGATGTTCTCCTTCGGGCAGTCAACGTGGTCGAAGAAGTTCTTAGCCATGAATGAGTGGTAGCTCTCCGGGTGCGACTCAGGCAGACCTACATACTCGTCCATATTGAAAGTAAGGACGTTCTTGAATGAAACACGACCCTCCTTGCAAGCCTCAGCCAATGCGCGGTACATACCGATTGGTGAAGAACCTGTAGGCAAACCGAGAACGAACTTGTGATCGGGTGTCGGGTTGAACTTGTTGATACGTTCAATAACGTGCTCAGCTGCCCACTTTGAGAGCTGGTCGTAGTCCTTTTCAATGATTAATCTCATAGCGATAATTATTTAGTTGATTAAATTTTCAAGTTTAATAAGGGGGCATGTGTGTGCTGTTGTTAATTACAACTGCACGTACTGATTATTGTTTATAAAACGTGCCCCGACATCTCATCGGGGCACGTCTGTGTTTGTTTGTAGTAGTAGTTGTAACTAAATAAGCAGTTATAAGTTAGTTGAAAATCGGTTTCTTCTAACATATTACAATGCAAAGTTACGCATTTAATTTATAACCCCCAAGTGAATGAGGCAAAAATGCCGATTTACATCAAGAATTTAAATGTTTGTTACAACTACACGTATGTCTCAAGGAACTTGACATTGCCCTCAACCTTCAGTGTCTTGGTTGTAGCCGGAACGAGGATGCTCTCGCCGGCACGCAGCGTTGTGACGTTGCCCTCGTTGTCGGTGATGGTGCCTTCGCCCTTCAAGCCGATAAGGATAACGAAGCTGTCGAGCTCAGAGTAGTCGATAGTCATCGGCTCGTCGAGATCGTAAACGGCTGTGTTGAAGTAAGGACACTGCACGAGCGATACGCCCTGGTTCTTCTCCGGCGTGTACTCTGTGCGGTAGTTGCTCTCAACGTTGTAGTTGATGCACTCTGCAGCCTGCTTTGTGTGCAGCTCGCGGTAGTTGCCGTCCTTGTCCTTGCGCTTGAAGTCGTAGATGCGGTATGTCACGTCGGATGTCTGCTGTATCTCTGCGAGGAAGCAGCCGGTGCCGATAGCGTGGATGCGACCTGCGGGGAGGAAGAAGCAGTCGCCTTCCTTAACGTCGTAGCGTGAGATAGCGTCGCAGATGGTGTCGTTCTCCACCATCTCTGCGTACTGGGTGGGAGTGATCTGCTGCTTCAGACCGCAGAGCAGTGTAGCATCAGCATCCGACGGGAGCAGATACCACATCTCGGTCTTGCCGCGCTCCTTGCCTTGACGCTTTGCAAGCTCGTCGGTAGGATGCACCTGGATAGAGAGGTCTTGGCGTGCGTCAATGAACTTGATGAGCAACGGGAACTCGTCGCCGAAACGCTGATAGTTAGCCTCGCCTACGAGCTTGCCTTTCAGCTCGCGTACGAGTTCGTTGAGCTTCTTGCCTGCGTACTCGCCGTTGGCAACTACTGTCTCGTTGCCTGGCACGCCAGAGATTTCCCAGCTTTCGCCTACGTTTTCCTGCTGCACGTCGAGGTGCTTGAACGGAATAATCTTCTCACCACCCCAGATGGTTGACTTAAGGAGTGCATTGAACTTTAATGGTTCCATAGTGTATTTGTTTCTGTTGTTTTGTTGTATTATAAGTGTTCTGTTTAATCGTCCTCGCCGAACAACGGGTCCTCAGGCATAACCATAACCGGCTTCTGCTCGAACTCCTTCTGCAAGTTCTCGGGTACGTACTTCTTGTCCACTACAAGACGGAACATGTACTCGTTGAACCAACGGTTAGACATGATGAGGCAGCCCTGTGCGCCGTTGTTCGGGCCCCAGCTGTTCTCCACCTTCCACTTCAACGGATTGCCGTCCTTGTCGAGGTCTACGGCTACGAGAGTCATGGCGTGGGTCGATCCGCTGTCGAATGTAGCGATGCGGTCAGCCTTGTTCATAGGGAATGTTGTAGAGAAGAGCGAAGCGTAGTCGAAGTTCTCGGTGTCGAGATAGCCAAGCTCGCGGTCGAACTGCTTGCCCACGTCGTAAGACGAGTACATCTTCTTGCCGTCCTTAAGCGAAGCGATAGCGAGCTTTGCTATGTCCTCCATCGGCAGGTTGAGATACTTCCAGTTGGTGCCGTCGTACACGTGGCGGTCGTACTCCACCTCGTATGTCTTGTGATACGGACGGCGCGGGTCGTTCATCACCATGATGAATGTGCCTGCGAGCTGATGGCCTACTGTCTCGTTGTAGAACTCAAGCGGAGTGTAGCGACGCGGTTCGCCCACCGGCTCGCCACAACGATTGCGGAACTGGTATGTAAACTCCTTCACCGGCTCGCCCAATGCCATGGCAAGCATACGGTAAACGGTTGAGAGCATCTCTGTCTTGCGTGCGTCGATTGCCTGCGCTTTCTTGCCGTCAGCCACCATCTTGCGAAGCTCCAAGCCGTACTCGCGGAGCTTTGAGGAGATGAGCGACGAAATCTTAGATGTGTTCTCGGCAGAGAAGGTCTCCGGCTGCACCGACTTAGGCACGAGTCCGTACTTCGGAGCAAGGTCGGCAGCGCCACAGAATGTACCGCCGTCGTTAAGCGGGTTCTTGAAGAAGAACTGTACACGAACATCGTCCATAGGTTTCTTGGCATTGTCGATGACACCCTGCAGCATGAGGTTCGCCTTCTCCAACTGGTCGTAGAAGAAGAGATAGTCGTGAGAGAACTCCACCGAAAGCGAGTCGGCGTGGTGGCGTGCGAAGTCGGCACGGAACACGTTGAAGCTCGAGAACATCCAGCAACGTCCCGAACTCTTCTGGTCGTGGATAGACTGTTTTGTGGTTTCTACGCTGAAGTGTGTGTCGAACGTATTGCGGTTTGAGAAGTTCTTTGCGAGGTTGTCAATACGGTTGGAAGCCACGGCGTTGAACAGAGCCTTGTTCGTAGCGGTTGAACACTGCGATTTCTCAATCTGCTGAAGCATCGAGGCTGAGATGCCGCCCTGCTTCTGTGCGCCTGCGGTTGTGGCAAGCGCGAGGCATAAGCCTAAAGCTAATGTCGTTTTCTTCATTTTATGTATTTGTTGTTAATGTTATTATATGGTGAGGGGGTGAGGTGTTGAGATGGTGAGGTGTTGAGATTAGTTGGTGATGTTGTAGCATCCGACGTATTGTCGAGGAACTTTTCAAGGTCGCTGACGATGCGACGGTATTGCTCCGATGCCACATAGCCCACGTTGCGGCGCAGACTATACTCCACGCTGCCAACGCTCGACGTGTAGCACGAGAGTTCGTTGCGTTGCTGCGTAGCGTGTACGCTCTGCCTGCTTATGTCGCGTTCGCGTTCGCGTACCAGCGTGTTGCACACCTTCTTCATCAGTGGCACAATCACCTTGTCGAATAGGTGATGACCTTGTATATATAGGTAAGTTTCGGAAGGCACGATGCCAAGCTCGCGCAAAGACTCCTTCACCTTCAGATAGCTCTCCTTAGCACCTGGGTGCTGGCTTTGCAGCGTCTTCACCTTGTGAGCCACACGGCGACGCAACTGCGCTATCGCAGCCGAAGCATTCTCGGGCGACAGACTGCCCATCTCTATCGACCGAACGAAGTCGGAGATGGTAAACCGACGTTCTGCAGCGTTGCGGTATGACCACACGTTCCACACGAAGAGCGGGAAGATGGTTGTGGAGAAGTCGGCAAGGAACGCTTCGAAGTCGAACTTCTGCGCATCGTTGAGCGTGACGGCTACGCACACGTTGTGCAGCGACGGGGCGTAGCACTGCATGTTTTCTATAGCGTAAGCGTAGGAGTGGAATATGTATGGGTTTTCGAGTATCGTCTTCGACGAGAGCGTTGCGCCCTGCGCCACATAGTCGTAGTCGGCATCAACGCACGCTATCATGTTCTTGCCCACTCCACCCGTAGCTATCATGCTCATTATCGCTGCCTTCTTGCCTCGCTCCAGGTGCTCAAGACGCGAAGGTAGCAACACCTCAAAATAGCGTTCATCATTCTCAAAGCGTGTGAGAACGGAGCGCCAAAAGAATATGTCGTCGTAGCTTTCCACATAAGCCACGATGCGTCGGCGTGCCTTCTTCGAGTTCAGACGGTTTGCCGCTCCTATGTATTGCGATGTTATGCAATCTGTAAGACGCTTGCCCATTTTCAATCTGTTATATCCGACACTTCTGTCACACAATCAGCCCAGCCGTTCATTATCACCGCCGGCGAATGGGTGGTGAGAATAATCTGCACGTTGGGGTTGAGCGTGAGAATCAGGTCGATGAGACGTTGCTGCCAGTCGATGTGCAGGCTCACCTCCGGCTCGTCCATGAACAGCACGTAGGGCTGCTGATCTTCCACGAGCACGGTGAGCAGTATGACGAGCATCTGCTTCTCGCCGCTCGATAGTTGGTAGGGTGTCAGTGTCTCGCCAATCTGCGAGAAGCGTATCTCATTCTCCGTGCGCACAATCTTCTTGCCTGTCTGCGAGAAGAGGTCGTCAATGAGGTTCTGGAACGTGGTCTTCGGTGCGGAAATCTGCTGCGCCTGAAGTGCTGCGTCTGCCTCGCCGCTCTGCAAGCTGGCGATGATACGGTTGCCAATGTTCACCTGATAGTCGAGATACTTGCGCTGCAGGAAGAACAGCTGCAGGTCGAGCTCGGTGGTGAGGTCGCTCAGCGCGGTGTTCAGCTTGCCCACAGCGTCGAGGTTCAGCAGCGGACGGTCGAACGAGCGGATGACATCGTAGCGTATCCAGCGTGCATCTTCCGGCTCAACGGTGAGGCGAACGCCTTTGAGCATGTGGCTCGGAAACTCGCCACCTGCCGACAATCCTCTAATCACCTTATTTAATATAGTACTCTTACCGACACCATTGATGCCGCTGAGGATATTCACTTTACGGTCAAGATTCCACACGATGTGACGCTTACCGCTCCACAACGAGTCGATTTCTATCTGCTTTATGTATTCGGAATATTTCATAGAGTTAGCTTTTTGTCTATACTTATCTACACTTAAGTATTCTTCAGACAAAGATATAAAAAAAAATCTACACCGCTAACATTTATTCAACAATTAACATTACAAGTTGCCACATCATGTAAATATATTCATTTTAAACTATGATATTTGCTTGTTTATTATTGTTAAATAAGCAAATATAACACCAAGAAGATGCAAAAGTATGAATTATTTGCCGTATATTTGCACCCTAATATAATAACAACAACAAGGTATCTATTATTTAACATTATGAATTTATACAAGTTTGACAGTGTCGCCATTAGTCCGAGCGACGTTATATCCCTCCACAAACAGGACACATGGGAACTCACCTATGTAGTGCACGGCAGGGGAACACGCACTCTTGGCGACGAAACAAGTGAATTTAGCTACGGCGACCTTGCATTTATTCCGCCGCACATCCCCCATTGTTGGACATACGACAACCATTATACCGACGAATGCGGCAGAATAGAATATGCCACATTGTCGTTCAAGACTGAGTTTATCGACCGCTGTGCGAGTGCTTTCCCCGAGATTACGGAACGCCTGGAGCAGCTCAAATCAGTTTCTTCTGTCATCACATTCAGCGGCAAAACGCTTGAAGAGATGACCGAGATGATGCTTCGTATGCGTACAGAGAAGATGTCGGAGTTGCTGCCATACATCTTCCGCATCATCCTGCTGCTCTCTAAGCACGAGAGCGATGGTATAGTAATCGGTCGTTTCGCCGAAACCGACCGCACATCCGACCGCATCAATAAGGTGAAGGAGTTCTCGCTGGAGAACTACGCAAGTTCTATCACCATCGACATGATAGCCAACCACGTGGGCATGAACCGCTCGTCGTTCTGCACCTTCTTCAAGAAGGCTACGGGACAGACCTACATCACCTACCTCAACAAGCTGCGTGTCGACCGCGCGTGCTCTCTGCTGCGCGATGGTAAGCTCAGCATCACCGATGTCTGCTACATGGTGGGCTTCAACGACGTGCCTTACTTCAACCGATGCTTTAAGAACAACCGTGGCATGTCGCCGAAGGAGTATGCCGACGGAGTGATCACACAGCGCCAGGTGATCAAATCAAGAAAGAAAAAAGATTAACAACAAAATAAAGCTAACAATCAAAAAAACTCATGACTACTCTAACCATTATGATTATTGTGGCGTTCGTGCTCGGCTATGCGTGTATAGCTACCGAAAGCCTGTTGAAAGTGAATAAGGCAGCCATCGCGTTGCTGATGTTTGTTGCGTGCTGGACGCTCTATATGTTCGACCCGATGCAGTATCTCACCGCTATACACGGGTACACTGGCGACCTTAGCGGTATGGCGGCAGCAGTGACTTCTATCATTCAGGAGCACTTGGGCGACACCTCTACAACGCTGTTCTTCCTCATGGGAGCTATGACTATCGTAGAGATTGTAGACCAGAACGGTGGATTCAACTGGGTACGCAAGGTGATGAAAACCAGTTCAAAACGCACGCTCCTCTGGCGCATCGCCTTCTTGACATTCATCCTTTCAGCCATACTCGACAACCTCACAACGAGTATTGTGATGATCATGATTTTGCGCAAGCTCGTCACCGAGCGCAACGACCGACTCATATACGCCTCGCTCGTCATCATAGCAGCCAACTCGGGTGGTGCGTTCTCACCTATCGGCGACGTAACGACCATCATGCTTTGGAACAAGGGGCTAATCACAGCGGTTGGAGTAATCAGCGAGATACTCGTGCCGTCGCTTGTGTCAATGATTATCCCGGCGTTCATCCTGCAATATCAGCTTAAGGGCGAACTCCACATGCCGGAGATAAAGGAGGGTGCTGACGCTTCTGTTGGCGACTTCACTGAGCGTCAGCGTAAGGCTGTGTTCTGGATTGGTGTAGGCGGTTTGATGTTCGTGCCGGTGTTCAAGAGTATCACACACTTGCCTCCGTTCGTAGGTATTCTGCTCGTGTTGGGCGTTCTGTGGACAACCACTGAGTTGTTCTACCGCCACTTGCACCGCGGACACGACGACGAGGGCACACAGAAGCGCGTAACCAACCTGCTCTCGCGCGTAGATATGTCTACCATTCTGTTCTTCCTCGGCATCCTCATGGCTGTTTCGTGCCTCTCTGAGGTAGGCGTGCTCACCGCTTTAGGCGACGGTCTGAACACCTTCTTCGATGGCAACCACTACCTCGTGACGGGCATCATCGGTGTGCTTTCGAGCATCGTCGACAACGTTCCGCTCGTTGCAGGCTGCATGGGTATGTATCCGGTTGCTCCTACGGGCGACATGGCTGTTGACGGCATCTTCTGGCAGTTGCTCGCCTACTGTGCCGGTGTGGGCGGTTCAATGCTCATCATCGGTTCGGCTGCTGGCGTGGTAGTAATGGGTTTGGAGAAGATCACCTTCGGATGGTACATGAAGCGCATCACATGGATAGCATTCGTGGGCTACCTCGCAGGTATCGTAAGCTACTATCTCATACGCACATTCGTATTCTAAACGCCCCTAACTTTATAAAATCAATGTATAAATAAGGGTTCATTGGAAATAAAGAAACTAATAAACAACTCATTAAAGGTAAGTCTGTCGATAATGCTCGGCGGACTTATCCTTTACTGGATGTACCGCGATTTCGACTTCAAGACCGTGGCTCACACGCTCATGCACGGCATGAACTGGACTTGGATGTTGCTATCGTTCCCGTTCGGCATACTGGCGCAGATGTTCCGCGGATGGCGCTGGCACCTCACCCTCGAACCTATCGGTGAGAAACCACGCACATCGACGAGCATCAACTCGATATTCCTCTCGTATGCCGTCAGTCTTATAGTGCCGCGCATCGGCGAGTTCGCACGCTGCGGCATACTGCGACGCTACGACGGGGTGTCGTTCCCGAAGGCATTGGGCACGGTGGTCATGGAGCGAGCCATCGACTCGGCTCTCGTTATGCTCATCGCCCTCACTACCTTTTTTCTACAACTGCACGTCTTCAACACGTTCTTTACCGAGACGGGCACCAACCTCGAGTCAATCTTCTCTAAATTCTCTGCCGCTGGCTACGCCGTGACCGCCGTTTGTGCGATAGCTGTGTTCATACTCGCATGGTATCTGCTGCGACGTTTCGCCATATATAATAAGGTGTGCGACATGATACGTGGCATCTGGCAGGGCATTATGTCCATACGCACCGTGAAGCACCCGTGGCTCTTCGTGGCGTTCACCGTAGGCATCTGGGCGAGCTACTTCCTCCACTACTATCTCACGTTCTTCTGCTTCGAGGCTACGGCACACTTAGGTATGGCGTGTGCTCTCGTCACGTTCATCGTGGGCAGCATAGCGGTCATCGTGCCTACACCTAATGGTGCAGGTCCGTGGCACTTCGCAGTGAAGACGATGCTCATCCTCTACGGCGTTGGCGACGTGGACGCGCTCAACTTCGTGCTCATCGTCCACTCCGTACAGACGCTGCTCGTCGTAGCACTTGGCGTGTATGCGTGGACCGTTTTGTCCTTTACCAGGACAAAAGGTGGTGTGATGGTGTGATGTTGATGTGTTGACATATGCATTTGTCACCATCTCAACATAACAACATAACAACAACATATCTCACCATCTCAACACCTCAACATCTCAACACCTCAACACCTCAACATATTATCATACTTAAAACCTTAACATTATGAGTGAAATCAGAAACCTTAACCCCGAGTGTATCTGGCGCAACTTCGACGCACTGACACAGGTGCCGCGCCCATCAGGTCATCTTGAAAAAGTACAGCAGTTCTTGCTCGACTTCGCAGCACGCGTAGGCGTGGAAGGCTTCAAGGATGCTGCCGGAAATATTGTGATGCGCAAACCCGCATCAGCTGGTATGGAGAACAAGAAGGGTGTTATCCTTCAGGCTCACATGGATATGGTGCCACAGAAGAGCAAGGAGTCAACACACAACTTCGAGACCGACCCTATCGAGACTTACGTAGACGGCGAGTGGGTACGTGCTAAGGGCACAACGCTCGGTGCGGACAATGGCATCGGCGTAGCTGCCATCATGGCTGTCATGGAGGACAAGACACTGGTTCACGGACCGGTTGAGGGTCTTATCACTGCCGACGAGGAGACTGGCATGTTCGGCGCTAACGACCTGCCTTGCGACGAGCTGCAGGGCGACATCCTGCTCAATCTCGACTCTGAGACATGGGGCAAGTTCGTGATAGGTTCGGCTGGCGGCATCGATATCACAGCCACACTCGCCTACAAGGAGGTGGAGACCGACAAGGAAGACGCAGCCGTTAAGGTTCTGCTGAAGGGCTTGAAGGGCGGACACTCTGGTCTGGAGATCAACGAGGGTCGCGGCAACGCCAACAAGCTCATGGCTCGCTTCGTGCACGAGGCAATCGCTGAGTACGGCGCACGCCTGGCTACATGGCACGGCGGCACAATGCGCAACGCTATCCCGTTCGAGTGCGAGGTGGTGCTCACACTGCCGAAGGAGAACGTGGAGGCACTGAAGGAGAACGTAGAGGAATGGTGCAAGCTGTTCAACCACGAGTTCCGCACTATAGAGGAGAACATTCAGTTCTTCACCGAGGACGTGGAGACACCGGCTTTCGAGACACCTGAGGAAATTCAGGACAACCTGCTCGATGCTATCTACGGCTGCCACAACGGCGTACTGCGCATGATTCCGGTATTCCCCACTGTTGTTGAGACTTCTTCTAACCTCGCCATCATCGACATCGAGGGCGGTCACGCTTACTTCAAGCTGCTCGCACGCTCGGCTAACGAGAGCATGAAGGAGTACATCGCTACCACGCTCGAGTCTACATTCTCGATGGCTGGCATGAAGGTGGAGATGAGCGGCAGCTACGGCGGCTGGGATCCTAACACAGACAGCGAGATTCTGCACCTCATGGAGCAGCACTACCGCGAACTCTTCGGTGAGGAGGCTATTGAGCAAGTAGACCACGCCGGTTTGGAGTGCTCTGTCATCCTCGGCAAATATCCGCATCTCGACGTTGTGTCGTTCGGTCCGACCATGCGCTCGCCTCACACCACATCGGAGCGTTGCCTCATCAAGACAATCGCACCGTTCTGGGAGCTTGTTAAGAAAACTCTTGCAGAGGTTCCTGCAAAGTAATCCCACCGCTCGCGTTCGCCGTCCGATCAGATTCCGTCCGCCATCCGATCAGATTCCGTACGCCGTCCGATCGGATTGCGAACGCAGCCCAATGACATTATTCAAGCAACAACCCAACAAAATATTGAAAAATATAGCAGAAATCCTGAATAGAAAAGGCACAAGAGAGCATCTTCTGATGCTCTTCTTGTGCCTTCTTATGTATATCAACTTGGGCTACATGCACTACGAGGTCTACTTCTCTAAGATTTCGTCCGAGTGGTGCGGCACCCGACCGTTTCTGAGCGCATGGATAGACGTGGCGGCTACACTGCTGTTATTCTTACTGTGCACGGCGGGCAGGCGCAAATCGGCATTCGTGCTCACTTACTCTACACTGATGGTATTCGTGGTGGCAAACATGGTCTACTCGCGCTTCTTCAACCGCTACATAACACCCGATGTGCTCGACGAGGCTGCCAACTTCAGAGGTTCTTGGTGGATGCAATACGTGCCACACGCATTCTGCTGGAGCGACCTGCTGCTCGTGGTTACGACACTGCTGTTCGGTTGGGGCGTTAGACGTATCGAACCGAAGCGCACGCGCCGCGACTTGCTTTGGGTGCTGACACTTATAGTTCTGCCCTGCGTGCTCTACACGCTGAAACTTGCCGTTCACTGGCGCACGGCTGACGATGTGAAAGCATGGATAGACAGTATAGATTTCAGGGAGGACACGAAACTGGAATTCATGTTCAACCAGGAATATGCCATCATGCGCAACGGTATACTCCTCGGGCAGGTGTACGGCAACATAGCAAGTGCATCGAAGAACGTAGAACTGAGCGACGCGGAAGTGCGCGAGATAGGCGCTTTCATAAAGCAGAAAGCGGCAGACGCTAAGCCGCTGCCCGAGTCGCTACGCGTAAAGGGTAAACCGAACGTGGTGTTCATCATGGTAGAGTCGTATCTGTCGGTGGCGTCGCAGATGAAGATTGATGGCAAGGAGGTGACCCCCTGCCTCAACGAGCTGATGAGAGATCCGAGAAACTACCACAATCTCAACGTCACATCTAACCGCGGAGGCGGAGAGTCGAGCGATGCGCAGATTTCCTACTTCACGGGACTGCTGCCGCTCCAATCGGAGATGTCGGTGCAGCGCATCATAAAGAACCGCATGGCGGCTCTGCCCCGACTGCTGCACGAACAGAAGGGCTATCACACGTATATCACTATACCTACGAACCGCTTCTTCTGGCATCAGAACGAGGCTAACCTCAGCTACGGCATAGACCATACGATAGAACTGGGCAACTACGAGAACGGTTACTGGTGTCAGGACGAGGAGATATTCAACCGACTGCAGAACGTAAAACTGCAAGAACCATACATGAACATAATACTAACGCTCAGCATGCACGGCAGCTACGACACCGACTTCCTCGCCGAGACACCCGTGAGGTCACCGTTCAACTACCCGAGTCGCTTCTCTGCAGAATTCTGCCACTATCTCGACAAGTGTTTCTACACCGACTTGCAGATAGAACGCTACATAGCCTATCTAAAACGCAGCGGGCAGTATGACAACACCGTGCTCATAGTCTGCTCCGACCACGAACCGAAGGAGGGCAGCTTGGGCATGGACGACTGGTCGATGAGCCTGCCACTGATAATAGCCAACACGCACATCGCTGCCGAAATGTTCTACGTGGGAAGTATAAACCAGATTGACCTCTACCCTACCATACTCGACATGTTCGGTCTGCAATCTGAATGGAGAGGTATGGGACACAGTCTGCTACGCAAAGGCTACAACAACACCATAAGCGATACGCAACGGCGTATCTCTAACAATATCTTGCGCGGAGGGTTACGGTTCCTTCAACACTAACGGCTGCATGGCAGCCGTTTTTTCGTTATATACGTCTATAGAAACACGGCGCGCACGCAGAGAACGCACGCAGGTGAAGTCGCGGAAGTAAGGGTCTTGCGACATATACCAGCGATGATCGGCGATGCGATGTGTGCGGCGTGCCAACGCATCTACCTTCAATGCCGAACGCACATTGACAACCGAGAGCATCCGGGTACCATCGTCAAGCACAAGGGCAAGAACAAGAAAAGAAGCAGGAGAGTTATCGGGGTGGGACGGTGTGAGCTTATGCTTGTGCATCGATGTCGAAACGGTGATGTGCCAGCCATGTTCGCTATTCAGCCGCTGCATGATCTGACGGAACTCTTTGCCGTGCGACGATGTATCGGTGATGTTGTGATACGCTATATAAAGATGTATCATCTCATGCAGCAGCGTCTCCTGAAACTCGCGCTCGGTGCATTCGTAGTATATGCTGATGCGTATGACGAAGTCGGTGTACGTCCAGCGCAGCAGCTTGCGCACACGGCGGCACGACATGGTGCCCAGACGGGTGCGAGCCTTCGACAGCGCAATACGAGGCACAGGCAGTTCATCGCCGAAATAATCGGCGTTGAACTGCCTGAACCAGGTCTGCAATATATCTGTTGTTAGCGTCATCCTACTCGGCGCAGTCGGGGTAAACGGAGTGGAGATATGCGCTCACCTTGTCAGACACGACAGTGGCGAGCACCACCTTGCCCTGTGGGTCGATGACGTAGACGGTAGGTATCCACTTCACGTGGTAAGCTTCAGCCACGGGCGACTCGCGCATCGGCTTCAAGTCGCTCACCTGCATGTATTCGATGCCGAGCTTAGCCACGCCGTTCTTCCACGACTCGAGGTTCTTGTCGAACGACACGCCCACGAAAGCCACGCCCTTGGTGCCGAACTTCTTGTAGAGCTGCATGATGAACGGCGAGTCCTTGCGGCAATCGGGGCACCACGAAGCCCAGAAGTCGAGCACTACGTAGCGTCCGCGCAGGTCTTTCAGCGCGAAAGGCTTGCCGTCGATGGTGTTCAGCGTGATGTCGGGCGCGTCGGTGCCTGCCTTCAGCAGGTCGGTGGCGTACTTCTGGTCGAGGTCTGTAACCGTAGCCGCAGGAGCATCAGCTGGTGCTTGCGCACGGATGGCTGCGGGAGCTGCGATGAGCGCCAAAGCCATAAGCATAGTCTTGAGTGTCTTCATATCGTTGTTGTTTATAATCTATATGTCTAATGCAAATGTATTAATAAAATTCCATTCGGCAAAGGTGGCGCGGATAAAAATGCGGCGCAGCGCTTGCCGGTAACAACTCTTTTACTTAAATTTGCAGAATTAAACAAACCGTAATAAGAATATGAAAAACAAGGTATCATTGGCAAACGCAGGCTACGCGCTTTTTCTTTTGTTCTTTGCGTTGGAGCCGCTGTTGGGCAAGTGGGACGCTTACTGGTACGCCTTGTGTGGCTTGGCTGTGGTGTTAGGCGTAGTGCTCGTTGCGGGCATCGTGTGCATCTTCAGACGCAAGGTGTCTACAGACGACTGCATGGATGCAATTAAAAAACATTCGCCCGCCTGCTTCGTCTTCTGCCTCCTCGGCGCAGCGCTCAGCTATGTCTACGATGAGCAGATGTTCTATTTCTGGAATTTCATGGTGGTGCTCGAAGGGTCCAACTTCGTGGCGCGGCTATTCAAAAAGGCTTAAGAAATAAAAAGCCCAGTACACTTCACAACGTACTGGGCAGGAGAGAGAGAGAAATTTATGCGTTAAGTTCGTTAATCTGACTTATCACTTCGTCGTTCGTGCGCTGCATCTTGAGGAAGATGCGGAAGGCGAAAATCAAACCGCAGACGCCACCGATGACACCGCCAACAATGCCGCCGTATGCAGCAGCTCGCGCAAAGTCGGGCGCGTCAGCTGGCATGTACATCCACACCTCTATGCCGCTCCACAAGAGCCAGAGAACTAATGTCGGCACCTCAATCATCATGTCTATAGAGCGCAGACGCTTCATGCGTGTGAGCTTCTTGATGGTAGTGAGAAGGTTGTTGCGACTGTAGTCGGCATCGCTGATAGCCGAAACGTTGATGCGATAGTCGGCGATGACGCTTACTATAACCACAGTCATGAGGAAGGCGTAGTTGAGCCACGAGAGGTGGGCGTACTCCTTGATAGCGAACCACGACACGGCGATGATCGGCACGAGGCAGCACTCAAAGTAGACGAAGCGCTTTATCCACGACATGCTCTTCTTCATCGAGCCTATAATCATCTTCTCGTTCACTATCTTCTGCTTGTCGAGCTGCGCCTTGAAGTCTTCCATCTGCGAGCGCATAAGCTCGAGTTCGGTGTTTTGATTATTGTTTTCCATAATGGTCTTGTTTTTATTCGTTTGACATACTCTTCAGTTGCACTCTTATTCGCGCCAGACGCACAGACACGTTCTTTGCGCTCAGGCCCACGATGTCGCCTATCTCGTCGTAGCTGATTTGCTCGAGCCATAGCAGTACGATGGCTCTGTCGAGCGGCTGCAGTCGGGCTATACGCTCGTGCAGCATACGCACTTGGGCGGTAGACTTCTCCTCATCGCTGAAATAGTCGACATCCATTGACAGCAAGGCTTTCCGGCGGCTTCGCTTCTTGCGGTCGATGGTGATGCAGGTGTTGAGGGTGACACGGTATATCCATGTCTTGACGTCGCTCTTGCCGTGGAACGTCTCGTAGCCGTTCCATAGCTTGATAAGCACCTCCTGAAAGAGGTCTGCCACCTCGTCGGCATCGTTGGAGAACATGTAGCACACGGCGTATATCGTGCTACGGTTGTCTCTCACAAGCTGCGAGAATTGTTGCTCTGTTGTGTTCATATGCTTGTTGTTTATTACTTTTTCTGCTCTTTAGACGCACAAAAGGTGGGGTTTGCTACAGAAAAAGTTGTGTTTTTTCGAGGTATATAAAAAAAGAATGGTTACATCCGCTACTCTTCCGTCTGCGTCTTAGGCCAATTGACGAGGAAGAGTTTCTCCGTAGCGCGCGTAAAGGCGGTGTAGAGCCAGTGGATATAGTCGGGCGTGAGCATTTCGTCGGTCATATAGCCTTGGTCTACGTAGACGTGCGCCCACTGTCCGCCCTGCGCCTTATGGCACGTGACGGCATAGGCGTACTTTATCTGCAACGCATTGTAAAAGGGATCGGCTTTCAGACGCTTGTAGCGTTCGGGCTTGGTGCGCACATCAGCGTAGTCTGCCATCACCTCGTCGAAGAGTTGCTGACTCTGTTCGCGTGTGAGGGCAGGCGCTTCGGTGGCAAGCGTGTCGGTGAGCGCCGTCACCTGCAACTCGTAGTTGTCGTAGTCGGGAAACTGCAGCCAGAGGTCGACAAAGTGGAAGCCGTAGAGGTCGCGGCGGTTGCGCACGCGCTGTATCACGGCACGGTCGCCGTTGGCTATGAACGCCGGTGCCGACGTGTCTTCCGCCTTCTTCTGCTCGGTCCAGTAGTAGCTGTTCTTCACCACCATGAGCCAGTCGCCCGACGTGAGTTTCTCCTCGCGCCAAAGCACCTGGTTGCGTATGCCCTGATTGTATATATTGGCGCGCTTGTTGGAGCGCGTAACAACCATCGTCTCATCCATGCCCACCTGCGAATAGCTCGTGGCGAGCGACTCAATGAGTTCGTCGCCGGGCACGCATACGATGTCGGGGAAGCCGCTGAAGCGTATCTTGGGCAGGGCGGTCGCCTCGTCGTGCGTAATCATCTGGCGTATCACCGTGGCGTTGTAGAGTATGCCCGACTGCTGGCTCTGGCGCAACACCTCGCGCAGGTCGCTCTCGTAGACAGTGAGTCCGTAGCCGGAGATGAACGCTGAGGAGAGAGCCGGCGACTCCTCCTCGCCTACCGGTGGCAGCTGCGCCTTGTCGCCGATGAGCACCAGTCGGCAGTTGCGACCCGAATAGACGAACTGCACGAGGTCGTCGAGCAGACAGCCCGTGCCGAACACCGACTCGCGCAAGCCTTCGTTGGCTATCATCGACGACTCGTCGACGAGAAACAGCGTGTCGGTCATCATGTTAGGAGCAAGCGAGAACGAACCGCCGAGCGACTGCTGGCGGTAGATGCGGCGATGGATGGTGGAAGCCGGCACGCCTGAGTTCAAAGCGAACACTTTCGCGGCACGACCCGTCGGCGCAAGCAGAACAACGCGCTGCTTCAACGCGAGCATCGTGCGCACTATGGCGCCGGAGAGCGTCGTCTTACCCGTGCCTGCCGAACCGCGCAGCAGCATCGTAGCATGGTCGTCACGATCGGCGAGAAACTCGGCGAAGGTGTCGATGGCGTGCCGCTGGTCGGCGGTAGGCTCAAAGCCGAGCGCCTGGACGATGAGTGTCTTATAGTTTATAGCGTACAATTCGGTTTTCTTTTAAAAAGGCTACGGTTGGCAGAGCACGGTGCAGACACGATCCTGGAAAGCACGACCATTGCTGTGGTGCTGTATGCCCTGGTTGATGATGGAGAAGGCGAGGCGGTGGCCGTTGGCTGCCGTGCAATAGCCGGCAAGCGACGACACGCCATGCACGGTGCCGGTCTTGGCGCGTACGTTGCCTGCGGTGAACACGCCCGTCATGCGCTTGCGCAGTGTGCCGTCCTCGCCGGCGATGGGCAGCGACGGACGCAGGTGCATGTATATATTGTTGTTCTGAAACGCATAGCGCAGAAGGCGCACTTCGAGTTCTGCCGAGAGATAGTTGTAGAGCGAGAGTCCGCTACCATCGGCTATCTCGTAACGCTTCGGATTGAGTCCTACCTTAGATATCAGCCTATTGATTACGCTGCGTGCCTGCTTAGCCGAAGCCTGCTTGGTGCCGGTAGATGCTGCCAACTGGTAGAACATCGACTCGGCGTAGAGGTTGTCGCTGTTCTTCATCATGCGCATCAGTATCTGGTCGATGGTGTGGAAGCGACGACAGATGCAATAGGCACTGTCAGGACGTTGCGCCTCGCCGACGTTTGCCTCAACAACGAGACTGTCGGCAAGGAGGTCGCTGACGAAACGCTCTACGAACGAATCATTCCTGCTGATGAGCAACGGCGATAGCACGGGGTTGTCGTCATCCCAACACCAGCCTGCACCAAACTGATCGGCATCCTTCATCGACTTGTCGGCATAGATGTTGCCACGTATGGTGTCGACTCCCATCTTGTGTATAGCCTCAACAAAGGCACGCATATCGTCGGAGTTGAAGCGTGGGTCGAAACCGCCCACGCAGTAGATATTGCCCGTAAGCGTGCGGTCGTTCACCTCGCCGGTGTAGCACAGCTCGGTCTTGAACTGGTAGCTGCCGCCCAAGCGGTCGATGGCTGCTATCGCCGTGACGAGTTTCATTGTCGATGCAGGACGCAGAAGCAGACGCGCATTGTGACTGTAGAGCACCGAGTCGGCATCGAGGTCGTACACCATCATTCCGACGGTGGATGTCTCAAACATATCGTGCTCAAGCAGATTGTCCAGATGCTTTGCCACAGCTATATTCCACGGCAATGCCTGCTCCGCCACCTTGAACGTGTCGGGCATCAGTGTGTCGGCAACCGCCGAACTGTCGTCTTCGTCAAACTCGACATCTGTCTGTGCCGTTGCTCCTGAAGCGAAGAAGAACGCCACGAGTGTCAATACATATTTATATATATAGTCTTTCATGCCTGTTTGTAATGGTTGATGTCCATTTCTTAATTATCCTTGTCTTCATATTGTCTCTGTCTGCGCCGTATCTCTTCGATGAATTCGCTTGTCTGCTGAGGTTGCGCATACGTTATCTTTCCGCAACCGTATTCTATCACGATGTGGCGTGCCGTGAACAGCGTGCCGCGCACCGCACGCGCCACGATTATCTCGTTTACAGCTATCGTTATACTCTTGCCGAGTCTGCCACGAATGATGACGAGGTCGCCGTCAGCGGTGAATGTGTAGGTGGTGTTCACCAAACGGTCTACACCTGCCGCGCCAAGCAACAGACACACGAAACCTAACGCAGGGGTGATGCCGCTGCGCACAAGAAAACACCACAGAGCTACAACTGCCAACAACACTATCGTGGCTATGCCCTGCAGACTGACGTTATGATGGAAAGTTCGGTTCATAATGCAAATCTACACTTTTTTTGCGAGACAGGCAAACGATAAACAACAAAATCGCCTGAGCGTCAATCATTACTGTGACGCTCAGGCGATTTAATTCGAGTATTTATCAAATAGTGTCTGCTGATTTTTATTAATCGCAACTCACGGTTTAGAAAATCGTGAGTGTGTACAGATATACCACTGCTGCGGGGAACGCCATCAGCGAAGAGTCGAAACGGTCGAGCATTCCACCGTGACCGGGCAGGATGTTGCCCGAATCCTTTATGCCGATGGTGCGCTTGAAGAGCGACTCAACAAGGTCGCCCCATGTACCGAAGAAGACAACAACAAGACCTAAGCCCATCCACTGCGGTATGCTGAGAGCCACGTCGGCTGCACCGTTGTGCAGAGCAGATGTCTCGTAGAAGCCTACGGCTGCTGCCATAGCCAGCACGAGGAGTCCGCCACCGATACTTCCCTCCCAGCTCTTGCCTGGGCTGACACGCGGAAAGAGTTTGTGCTTGCCGAAGAGCGATCCGCTGAGGTAAGCACCCGTGTCATTAGTCCAAAGGAAGATAAAGACACTGAGCGGAAGGAGGTAATTGTACACCACTCCATCGCCCGTAGCACGGAATGCAAGGACGTTGATAGTGGAGAACGGCAGTGCAATGTACATCTGCGCAAGCATTGTGTACGCCCAGTTGTTTATCGGATTCGGAGCCTTTGTGTACAGCTCGGCGATAAACAGATAGACGATGGTCAGCAAGTAAGGTATGAACACTGCTGACGGCACGATGCCCGAGCAGTAGCCTGCGATGCTGAAGAAGAAGAACACGCCAGCAACAGTTGTGATAAGACGGTTCGTCGTGACGCCCTCAATGTCGTTCACAATGCCCGTAAACTCCCAGATGGTGAGTCCTGTAACCAGCGCGAACAGAAGTATCATCGCCTCCGGACGCAAGAAGCACGTAACGATGGCTGCCACAAAGAGCACACCGGTGATGGTACGTACAATCAAGTTTTTCATTTTATCGCTCATAATGCTTACGTTTATTATTTCTCAGTAGGTTCTGTCTTGTCGTCAGTCGGCTGCTCTGCCGAGTCATCAGCAGGAAGTGCAGCCTGCTTTGCCAACGATTCCTCGTGCTCCTTCTGAGCCTGGCGAACCACTTCGGGCATGTCCTCAAGCTTAGGAGTATTGTCCTCGATTATCTCTTCCGAGCGACTAACCCATGGACGCTTGCCGAATATGCGCTCCACATCCTCGGCGAAGATCACCTCGCGAGTCATAAGGAGTTCGGCGAGTTCGTTATGTCCCTTTGCATGTTCCTTAAGCAGAGTCTTCGCACGTGCATACTCGTCGTTGACCAGCTTCAGCACCTCGTCGTCGATAATCTTAGCCGTTGTCTCTGAGTAAGGACGCTGGAACTGATATTCCTGGTTGTTATAGTAGCAGATATTGGGCAGACGATCGCTCATACCGGCGTATGCTACCATGCCGAATGCCGACTTTGTAGCGCGTTCGAGGTCGTTCATAGCGCCGGTAGAAATGTGTCCGGTGAAGAGTTCTTCGGCTGCACGACCGCCAAGCAGTGCACACATCTCGTCGAGCATCTGCTCCTTTGTCGTGATCTGACGCTCTTCGGGCAGATACCAAGCTGCGCCGAGTGCTCTGCCACGTGGCACGATGCTCACCTTAACGAGCGGATTGGCGTGCTCGCAGAACCATGAGACAGTGGCGTGACCGGCTTCATGCAGCGCGATGGTGCGCTTCTCAGCCTCAGTCATCACCTTTGTCTTCTTCTCCAGACCGCCGATGATGCGGTCTACTGCGTCGAGGAAGTCCTGCTTGCCTACCTTATTGCTATTATGGCGTGCGGCGATGAGTGCCGCCTCGTTGCACACGTTCGCTATATCGGCACCCGAGAAGCCCGGCGTCTGACGCGAGAGGAAGTCGATGTCTACCGTCTCGTCTATCTTCACCTTACGCAGATGCACCTGGAAAATCTCCTTACGCTCAGTAAGGTCGGGCAAGTCGACCGTTATCTGACGGTCGAAACGTCCGGCACGCAGCAACGCCTTGTCGAGCATGTCGGCACGGTTCGTAGCTGCGAGGATGATGACACCGCTGTTTGTACCGAAGCCGTCCATCTCTGTAAGAAGGGCATTGAGCGTGTTCTCGCGCTCGTCGTTGCCACCCATTGCAGGGTTCTTGCTACGCGCACGTCCCACGGCATCAATCTCGTCGATGAAGATGATGCACGGAGCCTTCTCCTTAGCCTGACGGAAGAGGTCGCGTACGCGACTTGCGCCTACACCGACGAACATCTCCACGAAGTCGGAGCCGCTCATGGAGAAGAACGGAACGCCTGCCTCGCCTGCCACTGCCTTCGCGAGCAAGGTCTTACCTGTGCCCGGAGGTCCTACGAGGAGAGCGCCCTTGGGTATCTTACCACCCAGCTCTGTGTACTTCTGCGGTTGCTTGAGGAAGTCGACTATCTCCTGCACCTCCTGCTTAGCACCCACCTGACCAGCCACATCCTTAAATGTGATGCCGAGGTCGTTGCCCTTCTCGTACATCTGAGCCTTCGACTTGCCGACGTTGAACACGCCACCACCTGCTCCTCCACCGCCCATGCGGCGCATCATGAAGAGCCACAAGAAGACGAAGAAGATAATCGGACCGAAGGTGTAGAACAGCGTCATGAGTCCGGAGTTGGAGTCCTTCTCGTAGCTGAAATCGAGTATCTTGCCTCTCTTCATTGCAGAAGAGAGATAGTTGTCTACGCCGTCAACCGAGCCGTATGTAACTTCTACATACGGTTTCTGACCAACCTGCTGCGCCGACTTGCCGAACACGTCGCGGATTTTGTCCGGACGCACGTACATACGCAGCGTTCCGTTGTCCTTATTCACAACCACACTGCGTGCATAACCCTTGTCTACATACACCTGAAACTTGGTGTACGTAGCTTCCTGACTTGCCATCTGGCTGCCAAAGAAGCCTTTACCTCCATCAGAGAAGAACAGCACGGCGAGCATCACGATGATGATCGTGTAGATCCAGTTCATATTGAACTTCGGCATCTTCGGTTGGTTGTTATCTCCAGAGGGATTATTGTTTGTGTTCATATAATCTTTATTATTAATCGAGGTTCGGTATATTTATAACCTTGGCATCCTCCCAGAGGGTCTCAAGGTTATAGAAGTCGCGTGCTTCAGGTATGAAGACATGCACGATAACGTCAACGAAGTCCATTGCCACCCAGTAAGCCTGCGGCAATCCGACGGTGTGTACCGGCTTCTCGCCAGCATCGATGCGTGCTGTCTCGCACACAGAATCGGCGATAGCCTCAACCTGCGAAGGCGAGTTGCCCTGGCAAATCACGAAGTAGTTAGCTATATTGCCGTCGATACCACGTAGGTCGGCGATTGTTATGTCCTGTCCTTTCTTCTCTTGAATACCCTTAACGATGGCTTCTACCAACTTGTCTTTAATTTCCATTTACTATATTCTTGTTTAATTTTATATTCTGTTTATTTAATGATTATATATCATTTAATGTGACTACATTATTATATATATTATATATGCGCTTTTTAAGCCGTACAAAGATACAGCGATTTATCCAAAAAACGACTTAAAACTATAGAAAATGGCTTTTTATTAGATTTTATTAAAAAAAACTTACGAAAAACATTGTTGTTATAAAAATAATTCGTACCTTTGCACTCGCAATAAGGGAACAAGTTGCAACACATATTGGGATATGGTGTAATGGTAACACTGCAGATTCTGGTCCTGCCTTTCCTGGTTCGAGTCCGGGTATCCCAACCTCATAGCAACATTCTTCTTATAAAGAGGGATGTTTTTTATTGCAATAAAGTTCCGCTTTTGCAACATTGGGATATGGTGTAATGGTAACACTGCAGATTCTGGTCCTGCCTTTCCTGGTTCGAGTCCGGGTATCCCAACACAAAGCATTCATCTTTCACAGATGGATGCTTTTTTTGTGCAATTAATATCCTTACATTACTTTTTTTACGTAACTTTGCATTAAATAGGAGGTATTGTGCCTTCTTTGAACAAGACCTATTTAACAGAGTTCAATAGATTTCAGTATATTTCAATATATATATGAGCACCGACAACTTGGAATTATTAGACAAGATACAGTATCCAGAGGACCTCAGACAGTTGCCCGTTGAGCAACTGCCCGAGCTTTGTGCCGAGTTGCGTCAGGATATCGTGAAGGAATTGTCTGTCAATCCTGGTCACCTTGCTTCGTCGCTTGGCGTAGTGGAGCTGACTGTAGCGATGCACTATGTGCTAAACACGCCCTACGACCGCATTGTGTGGGACGTAGGACATCAGGCATACGGACACAAAATCCTCACCGGACGCAAAGACCAGTTCTATACTAACCGCAAATTAGGCGGCATCCGCCCCTTCCCTTCTCCTAAAGAAAGCGAGTACGACACGTTCACGTGCGGACACGCCTCCAACTCTATCTCGGTGGCGTTGGGCATGGCTGTGGCTGCGCATAAGAACAACGAGCCAGACCGGCATGTGGTTGCAGTGATTGGCGACGGAGCGATGTCGGGCGGATTGGCGTTTGAGGGCTTGAATAACGTCTCGTCGTCGCCCAACGATTTGCTTATCATCCTCAACGACAACGACATGAGTATCGACAGAGCAGTGGGTGGCATGGAGAAATACCTACTGAACCTCGACACGAACGCCACGTACAATCGTCTGCGCGACCGTGCGTCGAAGTGGCTACACTCGAAAGGTTATCTCAACGACGACCGCCGCAAGGGACTCATTCGCCTGAACAACGCCATCAAGTCGGCACTCGCTCATCAGCAGAACATCTTCGAGGGCATGAACATACGCTACTTTGGTCCGTTCGACGGCAACGACGTGGTGGAACTGGTGCGCATACTCAATCAGTTGAAGGACATGCGCGGACCGAAGCTTCTGCATCTGCACACCGTAAAGGGCAAGGGATACAAGCCCGCCGAGGAGGCGGCTACGATATGGCACGCACCGGGCAAGTTCGACCCCGACACTGGCGAACGCCTAACGGGCGACACCTCGCAGCAACCGCTACGCTATCAGGATGTGTTCGGACGCACACTTGTCGAACTGGCGAAGCAGAACCCGAAGATAGTGGGCGTCACACCGGCTATGCCTACGGGTTGCTCGCTCGACATCATGATGCAGGAGATGCCCGACCGTGCCTTCGACGTTGGCATCGCCGAGGGTCATGCCGTGACGTTCTCTGCCGGAATGGCTAAGGACGGACTACTGCCGTTCTGCAACATATACAGTGCGTTTGCACAGCGTGCATACGACAACATCGTGCACGACGCGGCTATCCTGAACCTGCCGTTAGTGTTGTGCTTCGACCGCGCCGGACTCGTCGGCGAGGACGGAGCCACGCATCATGGCGTGCTCGACATTGCTGCATTACGCCCCGTGCCCAATCTCACGCTATGCTCGCCAATGGACGAGTGCGAGCTGCGCCGTATGATGTACACAGCACAACTGCCAGACAAGGGCACTGTCGTGATACGCTATCCGCGTGGCAGAGGCGTGCGCCGCGACGACTGGCAGTGCGCGCTGGAGGAGATACCCGTTGGCAAGGGTCGCTGCATACGCGAGGGCGACGACGTGGCGGTGCTCAGCTACGGTCCCATCGGCAACGACGTGGAGAAGGCTATTGAGCAGCTCAAGGCTGAAGGGTGCACAACAAGCGTGGCCCACTACGATATGCGCTTCTGCAAACCGCTCGACGAGGAACTTCTACAGAGCATCGCGGCAAAGTTCAAGCGCATCATCACCATCGAGGACGCGCAGCGCACGGGCGGCTTCGGCTCGGCAGTGCTCGAGTGGATGAGCGACAACGACAAACCGGTAAAGGTGGTGCGCATGGGCATACCCGACCGCTTCATAGAGCACGGCACCGTGCCGGAGCTGCACCACATTGCAGGCATTGACGTAGAGGCGATTAAAGCACAAATTAGGAGTTTTGAATTTTGAATTTTGAATTGTCGGCTACGCCGATGAAGAATTATTCAATGTAGAATTCAACATTCATAACTCAAAATTCAAAACTCCTACTGACTGCGTGGGTATGGCAAGATGCCATACCCTCCTACGCAAATCTCAACATCTCACCATCACAACATCTCACCACCCCATCAACATCAAAGTAAAAGAATATGAAAATCATTATATCCGGCGCTTACGCCATCGGCTGCCACCTCGCACGACTGCTCTCGCGTGAACACGAGGACATCGTTGTCATGGACACCGACGAGGAACGCTTCTCACATATCGGTTCGGACGTAGACATCCTCACCATGGAGGCATCGTCAACAAGCATCGAGGCATTGAAGAATGCGGGTGCGGAGAAAGCCGACTTGTTCATTGCCGTGACACCCGACGAGAGCAAGAACATGAACTCGTGCGTGTTGGCAAAGGCGTTGGGCACCAAGAAGACCGTGGCAAAGATTGACAACGCCGAATACATTGCGCCCGACCTGCAGGAGTTCTTCTCGCAGCTCGGCGTGAGCAAACTCATCTATCCGGAGATGCTTGCAGCCACTGACATCAACAACGGACTGAAGATGTCGTGGGTGCGACAGCGCTGGGACGTGCACGGCGGAGCACTGGTGATGCTCGGCGTGAAGCTGCGCGAGACATGCACCATCCTCGACCGACCGATGCGCGAGATATGCGGACCGGAGGACCCGTTCCACATCGTTGCCATAAAGCGCGGTGACGATACCATCATCCCTGGCGGTAACGACTGCCTACAGATGTACGACTTGGCTTACTTTATGACTACCAAGCAGTACATACCCTACGTTCGTAAGATTGTGGGCAAGGAGCACTACGTAGACGTGAAGAACGTGATGATAATGGGTGGCGGAGCGACGGCAGTGCGCACGGTGAAGACCATGCCGTCGTACATGGACGTGAAGATCATCGAGACCAACGAGCAACGCTGCGAACGTCTCAACTCGATACTCGAAGACGAGAAGGCACTCATCATCAACGGCGACGGACGCGACCTATCGCTTCTCGTCGAGGAAGGCATCAAGAACACGCAGGCGTTCGTGGCTCTCACGGGCAACGCCGAGACTAATATCCTCGCTTGCCTTACGGCGAAGCGCATGGGTGTACGCAAGACGGTGGCTATGGTGGAGAACATCGACTACGTGAGCATGGCTGAGAGTCTGGATATCGGCACTATCATCAACAAGAAGTCGATAGCTGCGAGCCACATCTACCAGATGATGCTCGACGCCAACGTGCACAACGTGCGCTTCCTCATGACTGCCAACGCCGACGTTGCCGAGTTCATACCGTCGGAAGGTTCGAAGGTGACGCAGAAGCCCGTTAAGGACCTCGGACTGCCGGTAGGCATGACCATCGGCGGACTGGTGCGCGACGGCGTAGGTCTGCTCGTGTCTGGTAATACGATGATACAACCAGGCGACTCTGTAATGGTGTTCTGTCACAACGTCAACATGAAGAAAATAGAGAAGTTCTTTCTGTAATGATAAACCTCAAGCTTTTATATAAAATCATCGGTTCGCTGCTCTTCATCGAGACAACGATGTTCCTCGTGTGCCTTGGCGTCGCCATAGGCTACGAGGAGGAGGACGTTTTTCCGTTCGCTTGCTCAGTCATTATCTCTGCAAGCGTCGGTTTCACGATGCGTCTGCTTGGACGCAAGTGCGACAACTCACTATCGCGTCGCGACGCCTATCTCGTAGTGACGCTCACCTGGGTAGTGTTCTCACTCTTCGGCACCCTACCCTTCCTCATAGGCGGCTACCTGCCGTCGTTCACAGACGCTTTTTTTGAAACCATGTCGGGCTTCACCACCACCGGTGCCACCATCATCGACGACGTCTCCACGCTGCCCCACGGCATATTGTTCTGGCGCTCGTTCATGCAGTGGATAGGCGGTTTGGGCATAGTGTTCTTCACCATCGCCCTTCTGCCCTCGTTTGTAGGCGGAAGCGTGAAGGTGTTCGCCGCAGAAGCCACGGGCCCTATCAAGACCAAGCTGCACCCGCGCCTCAGCACCAACGCCAAGTGGATATGGGTGGTCTACCTCTTCATCACGCTGCTCTGCATCGGTTCGCTGCTGGCTGCCGGCCTGACACCTTTCCGCAGCATCAACTATAGTATGACGGCGGCTGCCACGGGCGGCTTCGCGGTAGACAGCGACTACTCGGTGTTCACGCCCGCCGTGCAGTATATCCTCACGTTCTTCTGCTTCGTAGCGGGCGTCAATTTCACCTTATTATATATATCCGTCTCCAAGCGCAAGCTGTCCACGCTGCTCAAGAGTGCCGAGTGCCGTCTGTACCTCTCCATGGTATTGGGCTGCGCTGCGTTCATAGCCTTCGAACTGATGTGGAATAACGACTACGCTCTGGAGCCAGCCGTGCGCAGCAGTCTGTTCCATGTGGTGTCGTTCATCACCAGTACGGGTCTGTTGGCAGACGACCCTGGCAAGTGGGCGCACGTGACGTGGGTGGTGCTTGCCGTGTGTATGTTCCTCGGTCCATGCTCGGGCTCTACGGGCGGTGGCTTCAAGTGCATCCGCGGCGTAATGTTGCTGAAGGTGATAAAGAACGAGTTCCGCCAGATGCTCCACCCCAACGCCGTTCTGCCGGTAAAGATAGACGGTGCGAACGTGCCGCAAAGCAAGCGCGTAACGCTGCTGGCTTTCCTCACGAGCTACCTCTTACTGTGTCTCGTGTGCTCGTTCTCGATGATTGCGATGGGCATCGACAACACCAACGCCATCACCATCACGCTGAGTACGCTCGGCAACGTCGGTCCGACGCTCGGTCTTGAAATCGGACCGACCATGTCGTGGAGCATCCTGCCCGATGCCGCGAAGTGGATATGCTCTGTGCTTATGCTCATCGGACGTCTTGAAATATTCACTGTTCTTGTGATATTCACTCCACAGTTCTGGAAGGAGAACTAATCAATAGTAGCACTTTCATAGCACGCATCGGTCGATGCAGACATCCGCGTCGGTCGATGCAGACATCCGCATCGGTCGGTGCAGACATCCGCGTCGGTCGGTGCAGACATCCGCGTCGGTCGGTGCAGACATCCGTGTCGGTCGGTGCGGATGCTATTAGTAGAACTTCTTTTTGCATTTTTCGCACCTTTTTGCTTGCTTCAAATTGCCATTTTTGCTATATTTGCAACCGTATCATTGATACTTTTGCATTAATATAAATTTACTACTAACATAATATCTTACACTATGGCAAAGACAAAGCAGATTGTAGAGTGTGTGCCTAACTTCAGCGAGGGCCGCGACATGAACGTTATTCGTCAGATTACTGACGCAGTAGAAAGCGTTAAGGGTGTAAAGTTGCTCGACGTAGACCCGGGCGAAGCAACCAACCGCACAGTCGTAACCTTCGTTGGCGAACCCGACGATGTGGTGGAGGCTGCCTTCAGAGCAGTGAGCAAAGCCGCTCAACTTATAGATATGCGTCAGCAGCACGGTGCACATCCGCGCATCGGCGCCACCGACGTACTGCCGATTGTTCCAGTGAGCGGCATCACGCTTGAGGAGTGCGCAGAGATTTCGCGCCAGCTCGCCAAGCGCATCGCCGACGAACTCAATATTCCGTGCTATTGCTACGAGGCTGCGGCGTTCAAGCCGGAGCGCAAGAACCTTGCCGTGTGTCGCAAGGGCGAATACGAGGGTATCGCCGAGCGCATCGACGACGATGCTGAGGCACCCGACTTCGGCAGACGTCCGTTCGACGAGCAGGTGGCTCGCACGGGCTGCACCGTAGTAGGAGCACGCGACTTCCTCATCGCCGTCAACTTCAACCTCAACACAACGTCTACACGCCGCGCCAACGCCATTGCGTTCGACGTGCGCGAGAAGGGACGTCCGATGCGCGAGGGCAATCCAATCACCGGCAAGAAGCTCTGCTACGCCGACGGTACACCTATCATGAAGCCCGGTACGCTGAAGTGTACGAAGGCTATCGGCTGGTTCATCGACGAATACGGCATCGCTCAGGTGTCGATGAACATCACCAATATCAATGTAACGCCGCTGCACAAGGCGTTCGACGAGGTGTGCCGTTGCGCACAGAACCGCGGCGTGCGCGTCACGGGCACCGAGATTGTGGGACTCGTGCCGGAGCGCACCCTGCTCGAAGCCGGTCGCTACTTCCTTGCCAAGCAGCAACGCTCTGCCGGCATCCCGAAGAAGGACATCCTCGACATCGCTATCAAGTCGCTCGGACTCTCCGACCTCAAGGAGTTCAAGCCCGAGGAGAAGATTATAGAATACGTTATGGCGGCTGGCGCAGAGAAGCAGAACCTGCTCGTAGACCTCACCGTGAAGGGATTTGCCGAGGAGACATCGCGCGAGAGTCCGGCTCCTGGCGGTGGTTCGGTATCGGCTTACATGGGCGCGTTGGGTGCATCGCTGGCTACGATGGTGGCTAACCTGTCGAGCCACAAGCCGGGTTGGGACGAGCAGTGGGAAGAGTTCGCTGCCGTTGCAGAGGTAGGCATGGCTCTGCAGGAGCGTCTGCTCCACCTCGTAGACGAGGACACAGAGGCGTTCAACCGCATCATGGCTGCCTTCGGAATGCCGAAGAACACGCCCGAGGAGAAGGCGGCACGCTCGGAGGCTATACAGACCGCTACGCTGTTCGCTACGGAGGTGCCACTCGAAACGATGAAGGCTTCGTTCGAGGTGTTCGACGTTTGCCGCAAAATGGTTGAGAAGGGCAACCCGAACAGCGTGTCGGATGCTGGCGTGGGCGCATTGGCTGCGCGTGCGGCAGTGCTCGGTGCAGGCATGAACGTGAAGATTAACGCCGGATCGCTGAAGGATCGCGAGAAGGCAGAAGCACTCATCGCCGAGGCTAACCAACTCATAGCAAAGGCTAACAGCGAAGAGGCAGAAATAACAAAACTCGTTGAAGAGAAGCTGTAGCCCCTCCCCACCCTCCCCGTCGGGGAGGGAGAGCAGGCAGCGAAACTATTAATCATAACCCAACTCAACCCCCTCCCCGACGGGGAGGGATGGGAAGGGGCTCCTAAAAACCTAACCCTATGACTTTTTCAGAAGAGATACGCTTGGGCATACCCGACTTCCTTCCCGAACCGATGCCCTACGACCCGAATATAAACCATGCGCCAAAGCGCAAGGAGATACTCAACCACGAGGAGAAACAGCTGGCACTGCGCAACGCTCTGCGCTACTTCCCGAAACAGTTGCACGCGCAGCTGGCACCGGAGTTCATCGCAGAACTCAACACATACGGACGCATCTACATGTACCGCTATCGCCCTACATACGATATGTACGCTCGCCCCATCGACGAGTATCCGCACCGCTCCGAGCAGGCTGCCGCCATCATGCTCATGATTCAGAACAACCTGAACCCTGAGGTGGCGCAGCATCCGCACGAACTAATCGTGTACGGAGGCAACGGTGCCATCTTCCAGAACTGGGCGCAGTACCGACTCACAATGAAATATCTCAGCGAGATGACCGACGAACAGACGCTCGTGATGTACTCGGGTCATCCGCTCGGACTTTTCCCGTCGCACCCGAACGCTCCGCGTGTGGTGGTGACGAACGGAATGGTGATACCCAACTACTCGAAGCCCGACGACTGGGAGCGCCTGAACGCTCTCGGCGTGAGCCAGTACGGACAGATGACTGCCGGATCGTACATGTACATCGGTCCGCAGGGCATCGTGCACGGCACTACCATCACCGTGCTGAACGCGGCACGCAAGCAGCGCAGCGAGAAGGGCGGACCGCAGGACATACGCGGTATGCTGTTCGTGTCGTCGGGTTTGGGCGGTATGTCGGGTGCTCAGCCTAAGGCTGGCAACATCGCCGGCGTGGTGAGCGTGGTGGCAGAGATTAATCCGCTAGCTGCAAAGAAGCGCTACGACCAGGGCTGGGTGGACGAGCTACATGACAATCTCGACGAACTCATACCTGCCATAAAGCGCAGCGTAGAGGAGAAGCGCACGGTGTCAATGGCTTACGTGGGCAACGTGGTAGACCTCTGGGAGCGTCTTGCCGACGAAGGCGTACACGTGGACATAGGCAGCGACCAGACCTCGCTCCACAACCCGTGGGCAGGCGGCTACTATCCTGCCGACCTCACGCTTGAGGAGTCGAAGGCAATGATGGCTGAGAACCCCGACGAGTTCCGCAAGCATGTGCAGGCGTCGCTGTGCCGCCAGGTGGCTGCCATCAACCGTCTCGCCGCCAACGGCATGTACTTCTTCGACTATGGCAACGCATTCCTCCTGCAGTCGAAGCGCGCCGGTGCCGACATCTGCACAGAGGACGGCAAGTTCCGCTATCCGTCGTACGTGCAGGACATCATGGGACCGATGTTCTTCGACTACGGATTCGGTCCGTTCCGCTGGGTATGCACATCGGGCGACCCTGCCGACCTTGCCAAGACCGACGAGATTGCGGCACGTGTGCTTGAGGAGATAATGAAGAACTCGCCCGACGAGATAAAGGGACAGATGGCTGACAACATCCACTGGATTGTGGAGGCTGGCAGAAACCAGCTCGTGGTGGGCTCGCAGGCTCGCATCCTCTACGCCGACGCAGAGGGCCGCGCGAAGATTGCATTGGCGTTCAACGAGGCTATACGCAAGGGCGAGATAACCCGACCCATCGTGCTCGGACGCGACCATCACGACGTGTCGGGCACCGACTCGCCGTTCCGCGAGACAAGCAACATATACGACGGTTCGCAGTTCTGCGCCGACATGGCTGTGCAGAACGTCATCGGCGACTCGTTCCGCGGTGCTACATGGGTATCGCTGCACAACGGCGGCGGCGTAGGCTGGGGCGAAGTGATAAACGGCGGCTTCGGCATGGTGATAGACGGCAGCGCGGACAGCGACCGACACATCAGCGAGATGCTGTTCTGGGACGTGAACAACGGCATCGCTCGCCGTGCTTGGGCACGCAACGAAGGCTCTATCCACAGCATAGAGCGCGAGATGAAGCGTTCGCACGGACTGCAAGTGACGATGCCGAGCATCGTCGATGACGACATAATCAAACTTATATAGGGATATTAGGGGGTGCACTTGTCTCAAGTGCACCAATCTGTCTGTTAGCACTATTCTGCTTTGTTGGTGCACTTGAGACAAGTGCACCCCCTTAAACAAGCACCCCCTCCTCAACAACCAACTAAAAATAACGACAATGAAAAAACATCAGATTTCAGCCGAGCACCTGTCAATCGAACGCATTGGCGAGGTGGTGTATGGTGGCTACAAGATAGAACTGAGCGACGACGCGCAGAAGCGCATCGTGGAGTGTAGAGAGTATCTCGACCGCAAGATTGCGGAGACAACCACACCTATTTACGGCGTTACGACGGGCTTCGGCTCGCTCTGCAACGTGAGCATCGGTGCCGACGATCTGGCGCAACTGCAGATTAACCTTATGATGTCGCACGCCTGCGGCACGGGCGACCGTGTGCCTAACGACATCGTGAAGATTATGCTGCTCCTGAAGATACAGTCGCTGAGCTACGGTTTCTCGGGCTGTCAGCTCGTAACCGTGAACCGTCTCATCGACTTCTTCAACAATGACGTTTATCCTGTTGTGTACATGCAGGGCTCGCTCGGTGCATCGGGCGACCTCGTGCCGTTAGCTCATCTCACGCTTCCGCTCGTCGGTCTTGGCGAAGTGGAGGTCGACGGCAAGGTGATAAGTGGCGAGGAGATGCTCCGCAAGTTCAACTGGCAGCCTATCCAGCTCGCATCGAAGGAGGGTCTGGCACTGCTCAACGGCACGCAGAACATGGGTGCGTTCGCTGTATGGGCGCTGCTGCAGTCGCATCGCCTCAGCGATTGGGCTGACAAGATTGCTGCCATGTCGCTCGATGCCTACTACGGACTCATCGCGCCGTTCACCGACGCAGTGCATCGGGTGCGTCCGCATAAGGGACAGATTGTCACGGCGGCTCGCATGAGAGAGCTGCTCAAGGGCAGCGAGATTGTAGAGAAACCGAAGTCATACGTGCAGGATCCGTATTCGTTCAGATGCATCCCGCAGGTTCACGGCACGGTGAAGGACACCATCGCGTATGTCGACTCGGTGATTGACGTGGAAGTGAACTCGGCAACTGACAACCCGACGGTATGTCCTGCTGACGACCTCATCATCTCTGCCGGCAATTTCCACGGTGAACCGATAGCCATGCCGATGGACTTCCTCGCGATAGCCATGTGCGAACTCTCGAACATCTCCGAACGCCGCATCTACAAGCTCATCAGCGGCACACGCGGTCTGCCGAGCTTCCTCGTAGCAAGCCCGGGTCTGAACAGCGGTTTCATGATTCCGCAGTACACAGCCGCTTCGGTGGTGAGCCTCAACAAGTCACTCGCAACACCGTCGTCTGTAGATAGCATCCCGTCGAGTCAGGGGCAGGAAGACCATGTGAGCATGGGTGCCAACGCTGCCATCAAACTATATAAGGTGGTGCTCAATACGGAGCGCGTGCTTGCCATCGAACTCTTCAACGCGGCTCAGGCTCTTGAGTTCCGCCGTCCGCTGAAGTCGTCACCGGCTGTTGAATCCATCTTCGAGGAATACCGCAAGGTGGTGCCGTTCATCGTACGCGACGAGGTGATGTATCCGCACATTGCCAACTCAATAGAATTCTTACGCAAGTAGCTTTATAGTTGAAAATGAGAACTTTAATAAAGAACATAAAAACTCTCGCTGGCATCGAATACGCTCCGAAGCTGCGCTTGCAGGGCAATGAGATGTCTGCGTTCAACACTATCGACGATGCCTGGCTGACCGTTGAGGACGGTCGCTTCGCTGCGTTCGGTAGTGTTGCCGACGGAATGCCGACGGGCACCTTCGACCAGACTATCGACGCGGAAGGCGGAATGGTGCTGCCATCATGGTGCGACTCGCATACGCACATCGTCTTCGCAGGCAGCAGAGAACGCGAGTTCGTCGACAAGATTAACGGACTGAGCTACGAGGAGATAGCGCGTCGCGGCGGTGGAATCCTCAACTCTGCCGACTTGCTGCACAACACTTCGGAGGACGAACTGTTCCGCCAGGCTATGCAGCGACTCGACGAGGTGATACGCAAGGGAACGGGCTGCATAGAGATAAAGAGTGGCTACGGACTGAACCTCGAGGACGAGCTGAAGATGTTGCGCGTGATACAGCGCATGAAGGAGGCATCGCCAGCGAAGATTGTGTCTACGTTCCTCGGAGCGCACGCCGTGGCTCGCGGCATGACGCAAAGCGATTACGTGAAACTCATCATCGACGAGATGATACCCGAAGTGGGTCGCCAGCATCTCGCCGACTTTATCGACGTGTTCTGCGACTGCGGTTTCTTCACGCCAGAGGAGACGGCGCGTATGCTCGAGGCGGCTGCCGCATGGGGTATGCGCCCGAAGATTCATGCCGACGAACTGGCTTCGTCGGGCGGTGTGGAGATTGGCGTGAAGCACAGCGCGTTGTCGGTCGACCATCTGGAGAGCATGACTGAGGAGGAGATTGACATTCTACGCGGTAGCGAGACGATGCCGACCGTGCTGCCCGGCACGTCGTTCTTCCTGAACATGCCTTACGGCAAGGGCCGCAAGATGATTGACGCTGGTTTAGGCGTTGCCGTGGCGAGCGACTACAACCCTGGTTCAACGCCATCGGGCGACATGAAGTTCGTGGTATCATTGGCTTGCATCAAGATGCGACTGCAGCCTAACGAAGCACTCAACGCCGCAACGATAAACGGTGCTTACGCTATGGGCGAGAGCCGGAACTACGGAAGCATCGCAAAGGGCAAGGTTGCCAACTTCTTCATCACCACTCCACTGCCGTCTGTCGACTTCATCCCGTATGCTTACACCACGCCGATTGTTAAGAAGGTGGTACTTATGGGAAAAGAATGGTGAGTTATGAGTTTTTTTGCGTAACTTTGTAGTCATTATACTATAAAGCATTCAATCATAAAAATCGCAACAGCACGATGGAAGACTTCATACACCTGCACGTACACACCTACTATTCCATTCTCGACGGACAGTCGCCGGTGGAAAAGCTTGTCGACAAGGCCGTGGCTAACGGTATGCGCGGCATGGCTATCACCGACCACGGCAATATGTTCGGCGTGAAAGAGTTGTACAACTATTGCAACAAGATAAACGGCAAGCTGAAAGAACAGGGCAAGGAGCCGTTCAAGCCCATCTTCGGTTGTGAGATGTATGTGGCACGCCGCACCAAAGCCGACCGTGTGAAGGAGAAGGGCGACGCAGGCGGCTATCACCTCATCGTGCTTGCGAAGAACTACCACGGATACAAGAATCTCATCAAGCTCGTGTCGCGTGCCTGGGTGGACGGTTTCTACTCTAAGCCGCGTACCGACAGAGCCGACCTCGAGAAGTATCACGAGGATCTCATCGTCTGCTCGGCATGTATCGCCGGCGAAGTGCCTGCGAAGATACTGAAGGGCGACATACCTGGTGCTCGCGAAGCGATAGAATGGTATAAGAGCATCTTCGGCGACGACTACTATCTGGAGCTTCAGCGCCACGAGGTGAAAGATCCCAACCAGCGCGCCAACCGCGAGACATTCCCGCTGCAGCAGCGTGCCAACAAGGAACTGATAAAGCTCGCTAAGGAGTACGGCATAAAGGTAGTCTGCACCAACGACTGCCACTTCGTCGACCAGGAGAACGCCGAGGCTCACGACCACCTGCTCTGCCTCTCTACCGGAAAGGAGCTCAACGACCCTACGCGTATGCTCTACTCTAAGCAGGAGTGGTTCAAGACGCGCGAGGAGATGAACGAGATATTCGCCGACGTGCCCGAAGCTCTCTCGAACACACTCGAGATATTGGACAAGGTGGAGACCTACTCTATCGACCACTCGCCTATCATGCCGTTCTTCCCCATCCCTAAGGAGTTCGGCACGGAGGAAGAGACACGCAAACGCATCTCGCCCGAGGAGCTATTCCGCGAGTTCACCACCGACGAGAACGGCAACGAGATAATGTCGCACGAGGAGGCTGAGAAGAAGATCAAGAAGCTCGGTGGCATCGACAAGCTCTACCGCATCAAGTTCGAGGCTGACTACTTAGCCAAGCTCGCCTACGACGGAGCGAAGCGACTCTACGGCGAACCGCTCACAGACGAAGTGTACGAGCGCATCAAGTTCGAGCTGCACATTATGAAGACCATGGGCTTCCCGGGCTACTTCCTCATCGTGCAGGACTTCATCAACTCGGCTCAGGACGAGCTGGGCGTGATGGTGGGTCCGGGTCGTGGATCGGCAGCCGGCTCGGTTGTGGCTTACTGCCTGGGCATCACGAAGATTGACCCTATCAAGTACGACTTGCTTTTCGAACGTTTCCTCAACCCCGACCGTATCTCGCTCCCCGATATCGATACCGACTTCGACGACGACGGACGCGGCAAGGTGCTCGAGTGGGTGGAGGACAAGTACGGACACGATAAGGTGGCGCACATCATCACCTACGGCACGATGGCCACGAAGAACTCCATCAAGGACGTGGCGCGTGTGGAGAAGTTGCCGCTCGACATATCCAACCGCCTCTGCAAGGCTATCCCCGACAAGCTGCCCGACGGCTTGAAGATGAACCTCACGAACGCCATCAAGTGCGTGCCGGAGCTGCGCGACGCCGAAGCGAGTGCCAACCCGCAGATGGCAAACACCATAAAGTACGCAAAGATGCTCGAGGGCACCGTGCGCGGTACGGGCATACACGCCTGCGGCACAATCATCTGCCGCGACGCCATCAGCGACTGGGTGCCGGTGTCTACGGCTGAGGACAAGAGCGACCCCGGACATAAGCTGCTCGCCACACAGTACGACGGACACGTCATCGAGGAGACCGGACTCATCAAGATGGACTTCCTCGGTCTCTCCACACTGTCCATCATGAAGGAGACGGTGGAGAACATACGCCTCACCCACGACGGATTCACGCTCGACCTCGACACTATCCCTATCGACGACGAACTCACATACAAGCTCTATCAGGAGGGACGCACCATCGGCACGTTCCAGTTCGAGTCGGCAGGTATGCAGAAGTATCTGCGCGAGCTGCGCCCCACGGTGTTCGAAGACCTCATCGCCATGAACGCCCTCTACCGCCCGGGACCTATGGACTACATCCCGTCGTTCATCGCCCGTAAGAACGGCAAGGAACCAATCACATACGACATCCCCTGCATGGAGAAGTATCTGAAGGACACCTACGGCATCACGGTCTACCAGGAGCAAGTGATGCTCCTCTCGCGCCAGCTTGCCGACTTCACCCGTGGCGAGTCCGACGCACTGCGTAAGGCGATGGGTAAGAAGAAGAAGGCCATCGTTGATGCCATGAAGCCAAAGTTCATCGAGGGCGGAAAGAAGAACGGACACGACCCGAAGGTGCTCGAGAAGATATGGGGCGACTGGGAGAAGTTCGCATCCTACGCCTTCAACAAGTCGCACGCCACGTGCTACTCATGGGTAGCTTACCAGACGGCGTACCTCAAGGCGCACTACCCTGCCGAGTTCATGGCGGGCAATATGAGCCGATGCCTTAACGACATCACTAAGATTACGAAGCTCATGTCCGAGTGCCAGGCGATGAACATCCCCTGCCTCGGTCCCGACGTGAACGAGTCGGAGCAGAAGTTCTCCGCCAACAAGAAGGGCGAGGTGCGCTTCGGACTCTCCGCCATCAAGGGCATGGGCGAGGCAGCTGCCATCAACATCATCGCCGAGCGACATAAGAACGGACAATACAAGGACATCTTCGACTTCGTGCAGCGTGTCAATCTATCCGCTGTCAACCGCAAGGCAATGGAGTCGCTCGCACTGAGCGGCGGCTTCGACTCGTTCGGCATACGCCGCGAGCAGTACTTCGCCCCCAACGCCAAGGGCGACACCTTCGTCGAGACACTCCTGCGCTACGGTCAGGTGTACCAGTCGGAACAGTCGTCGATGCAGAACTCGCTGTTCGGCGACATGGGAGGCGTAGAGATACAAACGCCGCCAGTGCCCGAATGCGAGCAGTGGAGCACCATGGAACTGCTGAAACGCGAGCGCGAGCTGGTGGGCATCTACCTCTCGGCACATCCCCTCGACGACTACGCCGTGGTGCTCAACCACATGTGCAACCTGCACTGCCCACAGATAGGCCGCGAGATGGACAAGAAGGCGTTCGCCTCAATCGAAGAACTCACCTTCGGCGGCATCGTCACCTCCGTTTCACAACGCTGGACAAAGACCAACAAGCCGTTCGGCATCGTCACCATCGAAGACTTCGAGGGACAAGGCGAGCTGGCACTCTTTGGCGAGGACTGGACAAAATGGCAGTCCATGCTGCAGGAGGAATACCACATCTATATCACAGCACAATGCGTGCAACGCTTCCGCAACAACCCCGATGCCTACGACATGGTAATAAAGAAGATAGAGTTCCTCAGCGACGTAAAGGAGAAGTCGATAGAGAAGTTCACGGTGTACATGGATTCCACGATGTTCAACGACGCACAACTCACCGATTTGGAGACAACACTGAAGAACTCCACCGGCAACGTGCCGCTCTACATCAACATCCACGATGCCAAGAACAACACCAACGTACAGCTCTACAGCCGTAACATCACAGTCGACGTGAACAAGAAGCTGCTCACCTCGCTCGACGAAATGGCAGAACAAGGCGTGCGCTATGGCATCAACTAATAATCGTTGGTACATTGGCACAGATTTTGATATTTAATCATTATCTCCAAAGAGGTAAACCCTTGCGCCATCATCGCAAGTATAAAGAATAATCACTAACAAATAAACGAATACAACTATGGAAGTAACAATCACAACAGAGAACATCGAACAGTACAGAACTGGCGAACTGCCATTGGTAGTAGACCTTTGGGCTACATGGTGCGGTCCGTGCCGCATGATCGCTCCTATCGTTTCTAAGCTCGCAGAGGAGTACGACGGCAAGATCGTTGTAGGCAAGTGCGACGTAGAGGAGAACGACGACGTAGCAGCTGAGTACCGTGTACGCAACATCCCGACACTGCTCTTCTTCAAGGGCGGCGAGCTCGTTGGCAAGCATGTAGGTGCCATCACAGAAGGCGATCTTCGCAAGAAGTTCGACGAACTCCTGTAATATCAGGGGGTGCACTTGTCTCAAGTGCACCAACCAAGTAGAATACATCCAACCAAGCAGAATGCAACCAACTGCACCAACCAAGGAAAATTCCTTATGATCGGTTGGTGCACTTGAGACAAGTGCACCCCCTACCCACTATAGATAAACGCCGAAACAACCCGTCAGCATGACACGCCGGGTTGTTTCGGCGTCTTTGTTTTCCATAAAAGCAACAAAAAGTTTGTCACTTCCATAAAAAAACGGTAACTTTGCACAGAATATATGTATCCGTACAATGGCTGCGTACGTGCATACGATTTTTACGACAACCGATTATCAACAACTAATTTACACATACCGAACCAAACAATGATCAAAAAGATAAAGAAACTAAAGAAAATACGCCTTCACCGCGAAGGAACCGACACACTCGTTTATGGCTTCATCGTTATCGCAGCAATCGCGTTGCTGCTTTGGCGTTTCATAGACAGCAAGGTGCCGTTCTGGTGCTTCACGGCAATCATGGGCACCGTCTACTGCATCGTCATCAACTTCTTCCGCTGCCCCATACGCTTCTTCCCCGAAGAAGACACAACGGGCTTGGTAGTAGCTCCAGCCGATGGCCGCGTAGTAGTAATTGAGGAAGTCGACGAGGATGTCTACTTCCACGAGCGTCGCATCATGGTGAGCATCTTCATGAGTCTCTTCAACGTACACGCCAACTGGTTCCCCGTTGACGGCAAAGTGAAGACCGTAGCCCACCACGACGGCAACTTCCACAAGGCATGGCTGCCTAAGGCGAGCGAGGAGAACGAGCACGCCGACGTAGTCATCACCACCCCCGAAGGCACCGACATCCTCTGCCGCCAAATAGCAGGCGCAGTGGCACGTCGCATCGTCACCTACGCCAAGCAAGGCGAAGACTGCTACATCGACGAGCACCTCGGCTTCATCAAGTTCGGCTCACGCGTCGATGTCTACCTGCCCCTCGGCACCGAAATCTGCGTCAAGATGGGACAGCTGACCACTGGCAACGGAACAATAATAGCAAAACTGAAATAAAGTAATGGCTAACTTCATAACACGCAACATACCCAACACCCTTACATGCGGCAACCTCGTTTCGGGTTGCATCGCAACCGTAATGGCACTCGGAGGCGACGCACGCTGTGCGCTGATATGGATTATTATCGGTGCCGTGTTCGACTTCTTCGACGGTATGAGTGCCCGCCTGTTCGGAGTATCATCACCCATCGGCAAAGAGCTCGACTCGCTTGCCGACGACGTGACATTCGGCGTAGCCCCCTCGGCAATCGTCTTCGCACAGTTGAGCGTGATGGAATACCCCACAGTGCTCGCCAGCGTAGAGCCGTACATCCCCTACTGCGCCTTCCTCATCGCAGCATTCTCAGCCCTTCGCCTCGCGAAGTTCAACCTCGACACACGCCAGACCACCTCGTTCATCGGAATGCCCACACCAGCCAACGCCCTCTTCTGGGGCTCGCTGCTCGTGTCGCAGCCCACACTCATCGAGTCGTCAGCATGGATGATTCCCGCGATACTGCTGCTCGTAGTGCTCACAAGCCTTCTGCTCGTCAGCGAGCTGCCCATGTTCGCCCTTAAGTTCAAGCAGTGGGGCTGGCGTGGCAACGAGCTTCGCTACTCGTTCATCGCCCTCTCCGGCGTAGTCATCGCCCTCTTCGGCGTAATTGGTGGCATGTGGATAGTCATCACACTCTACTTCCTCACCTCCGTAGTAGCCGACATCGTGAGTCGCACCCACACCACGGTCGACATCGAGAAGTAGACAACAAGAGAGTGGAAACGGATTGTAGCACCAAACAAACCATTCCTATGACATTCATCGGACTATTTCTGAAAAGTATATTTATCATGGTGCTGATGGTAGCCATCTTCCTCATCGGCATCGTCAGCTTCATCTATCTGCGCGTAAAGCGCATGACGAAGCAGTTTCGCAATGGTACCAACCACACCAACCGCACCAACGGAACCAACCGTCGCCAGCAGCAAAACTCTGCTGCGGGCAGCACCAAGCGTCGCAGTGCTGAGTACGACGACGGCGTAGTCGTGGAAGAAGAACTCTACGACGAACGCTCACCACGCCAAGCCAACCGCAAGATATTTGCGAAGGACGAGGGCGAGTATGTCGACTTCGAGGAAGAAAAATAAAACGTAGGAGGTATGGGCATCTTGCCCATACCACGCAGCCTTAGAAAGCATTTAATGGTAAACGGTTTATATAAAGTACTTTTGCGTTTTTATCTTCCATCTACCATTTTTCCGCCTTTTTCCTCCGCAACTCATTGAAACTCAAATACAGCGAAGGCTGGAAGATACATTTGTTATCTTCCAGCCTTTGCGTTTATCTACCAGTCGGAGTAAGCGTATCAGCGATGTTGCCTTGTCCACTATTATTCATTTTTATCCTCTACATTAGGCAGATAATCACTGGCTTTTGCTGATGAAATCACGCCGTGCCCCAACTTTGATTCCAACTGCTTGCGTGCTGCCTTCGCCACACTGCCACCATCTTTCGCCACTTGCTTCTGCTGATGGAAACCATTAGGGTTGCGCTGTTTTGACAACTCCGTAGCAGATGCTTCGGCAAGCATATTGAGGGCAATCTCCATGTTGGTCATGTTGTCACGCAGGCTCTCCTTCTTCAGACCTTTGAAACTCTTGTACTGCTTGGTTGTCATTCCGCTCCACTCTCGGGTAATGATGTCGGTAAGAGAAGCATATTGCAGACCTTGCTGCACCCCAGTGCGTACCCATTCATCGGTGAGTTCTTTCCTAATCTCTATAGACTTAATGCGCTGGTTTATCCAAGCGTCAGAATACCCCAAACGTTTGTAGTCAACGATGGCCTGGTCTATGCTCTTTTCTGGATCCTGCATCTGTTCCAAACGAGTGCTTGCCACTTGCGCCATCCAGACCTTGAAAGGTTCTGCCTTTGGTGAAGGAATCGACTGGATAATGCGAAAGAGTTGCTCAGTGTCGGCAACGTCAGTCATGCGCAATTTGCCGTCTGAGGCACGAAGTTTTAACCCGTGACAATTTGTCACGGTTTCATTACCTTCTTTTTTGAGTCTCTGCTTCAGCTTTCTCCAATAAGCATTGGCATCTTTGCTATCAGTCAGCACACCACACACATCCACAATGGAGAAATACCATTTTTCCTCCTTGTCGTCCCATACGGTGCGCACCTTCTTTTCTTCAAACAGTTGAAGAGATTCCTTCTTCGTCATATTCTTTTTCTATTTCATTATCTTGTTGCCAATCAATATTATCCTTCCTTAGAAGATCTGCAACCTCAACTATATCCTTTACTTAACCGGGGTTGTCACATCCTCCATGTAGATAATCTTATCGCCCCAACCGTCTCCGAAGATGCTCGGCGAATGAGTGGTGATGAAATATTGAGCATTTGGATTCAGTTTCACCAGGATATTTACAAGTTCAAACTGCCAACTGATATCGAGGGAATTCTCAGGTTCGTCAAGCAGCACACACGACTCTTCTCCGTTCAGTAAGAACACACGTAGTAGAATCAGCAGAATCTGCTTTTCGCCAGAAGACAAAGCATTGATAGGAATAAGTTCTCCGCCAGAAACAACATTGAACTTATTGCCCTCTATCTCTATATGTTTGCCCGTTGTATCAAACAGTCCGTTCACGATGGCGCAGAAGTTATCTATGCCAGCCTTCATCTCCATTTGTCTTTCTACAGAAGCGTCAATCATAGACATGCGGTGATACATCATAGACGGCCCAGTCTTCATGTCGAACATGTAGAACTCCAAATCCTGCGTCAGAGCATTTACAACCTTTCGCTTGTCGCGCATCGCTATATTGTCAATGGAGGGTACATACACTACTCGGTTCTTGTCATCAGCATTCTCAAGCGCCATCTTGTTGATTTCGTTGAGCAATGTCGTCTTGCCACTACCGTTTATACCAACAATGATGTTTACATCATCGTTAGCCTTTATGTGTACATTGTACTTACCCCAGAGGCATTTTTCTATTTCTTTAATTTTGGAGTATGCCATAACATCTTTTGTTTGCTGTGCCTACCTTATTCAAGCAAGCACTCGTTATTAGTGATACGTATGCAAAGTTAATAAATTTTCCTCCTAAAAGCAAGATTTCTGCCGAGCTATACCCTCCATTTTTACAATCTCTTTCACTCGCTCTTCAATCTTCTGCCACGACTGATTAAGATTTACGGTTCTTACGTGAATGTGATGATTGGTATCGCCGTAAGAATAAGAGAAGTCGAAGTCATCAGCAACTGTGGGATATACCAGCGTGCCGTCTGCATTCATAGTTTCAGGCTTATGCGGATTCTCTTGATTCATCACATAAGAAAGAATCTGCGAGAGATGTTCTCTTCGTATCTTTTTGTTACCATCATATTTAGACACCAATGCTTCCCGATAATACTTTGCATCAAGTATGTGTTTCTTGTTGGTTGAAGGATTAAAGAGCGTTATATCGGTTTGCATCACTGGCAATACTCTGCGTGCTTCCTCCACTTGCTCCTTAAACATCATGCCATACGGAGTGAGTTTGAAGTCTATTTCTTCGCGATGCGCTTCTGGATACTCCTTCTGGCAATGCTGCTTACAGAAGTTCATTAAAAAACGCTCGAAGACGGCATTCATGCAGAATTCGTCCTCTGTAAAGTCAATGAATTCGTACTTACCTTCCTTGCTCTTGTCGGGCAGAGTAGATTGCCAAATCAGCTTGCAGACATTCAGCACCAATATGTAGAAGCGGTTGTTGCGATTAAGTTTGATGCGGTCGAAGGTTCTTGCTGTCACATTCACCTCTTTCAAATGCGGAAACTTACTTGCTGTATTTCTTACCTTTTGCTTTACTTTTTCGTCAAGACTATCCAACCTCACAAGACGTTTCAGCGTTGAATAAATGAGTTGATTGATGAGCACATCGTTTGTCAGTTCGTCGATTGTGCAGATAGTTTTGCCTTGTCTGTATCGGTGGCTTTTCAATGTCTCCGCAAGATTCAGTTTCCCTCTTATGCCATCCACCTCCTGCTCTCTGAACAGATATTCCTGCACAAGTCCTCTGCGCAACAGCCTCTCACAGGCATTAGTAAGAACTGAAGCCAATAGGTTTTCGAGTGAATGGCTGTGTTCGCCATCCACTTTCACCTTGTTCAGCTGGTCGGTAACATCCCAAGCGTAGCAAAGCAGGTAGTAAAGGTTTTCAATCGGTATTTGAGGAACCATTTCAGAACTTCAGTTTGTTACAAATCTGTCCGCACTTGTCATCATCGTCGAAGCAGACCTCACGAATGTACGGGAAAAGTTCGTATTCGCAAATGTCCTCCCACCATGTATAGAAGTCGTCACATTGGTCGGTATGGCAGAAGTAGCTATGTCCTATCTCTAAACCTCTGTCAATTTCAGCTATCAACAAGTTTGCCGCTTTCACCTTACTTATTATCTGTTTGGCGTGTTCCATGCTGATGCCCTTTGAGACCATGAAGTCTCTGAACGCATCGTTGAATTCGGGCGCAATCGGACAGAATCTGAATCGGCGGCGCAGAGCGTAGTCAACAATAGCCAGCGAGCGGTCGGCAGTATTCATGCAACCTATCAGATACACGTTGTCGGGAACGTAGAAACGTTCGTCGCTTTCGTCGCTATACTCAGTTTTATGGCGAATTCTTCCTTGCGCTTGTCGGCTTCAATCAGCATCATCAGTTCACCAAGAATCTTGCTTATGTTGCCTCGGTTTATCTCGTCGATGATGAACACGAAAGGCTCGTCGGGCGAGAGTCTTGCCTTGTCGCAGAAGTTAAAGAATATTCCGTTTCTGCGCTCGAAACCTCCGTTAGTAGAAGGTCGGATGCCTTGCACAAAGTCCTCGTAGCCATACGACTGATGAAACTGCACCATTTCTATATTCTGGTTTTTCACCGCTCCAATAAGCTGATAAGCCACCTTGCGTGCGAGGAAAGTCTTGCCTACACCAGGTGCGCCTTCAAGAATGATATTCTTTTTCGACTTCAGCAGACTGACTATCTTCTGAAACCGTTCTTCGCTGATGAAAGGCTTGTCAGAGTCAGAATTGAAATCGTACTCCTCAAACGCCTCTTCTTTATAATCATCGCCATCCTGGTCTTCATGTTGCTCAAGCGGGTCTTCAGGATTCATCCACCAATCGAAGAAATCCATGTATTTCTTGAAACATGAAGAAGGTCGATGGTGACTCGTTGCCTCACTCTTTTTCATGAAGCCCTTGTCAGCACGCAGAATAGTCTGCACCTCCTTTGCCATCTCTGCATCGGGTATTTGATATAAAGTATCGTAATCCTCTGTAAGTTTTGAAAGATATTTCGGCAGAATATTGTCTATATCGCCAAGAATGGCTTTCGGGTTTGAGTACCTTTCAACGAAAAAGCCGAAACCTATTTCGTGTGCCTCTTCAATTGTTAGACTATCGAGAACACGATAGTTCTTGAACGTTCCGAACTTGTCGCGGTACTTTCTGATTGTTTCGCAGTTATGTATGTAATTCTCCTTTTTACCTGCTGAAACCAAACGCAATCTCAATGCGTCGTAAATATCTCGTCCCCAAGAGTTTAAAACGGGAAATGCTGTCGGAAAAAGACAATGCAGAACTTGTGAAATAACTCCTGCTTGCAATCCCGTAAGAGGCTTGTTCTTTATAGTAGAACCAACCAATGCGTATAATTTATCCTCGGGTGTATTCAAAGCAGCGACAAGCATCGCAATGAAATCCTTAGCCGTAGCTACATCTTTACAAACGGCTGTAACGGAACGAAATGCGGTGCCGAACATACCCCAGCATCCTTCCTTTGCATCTTCCTGCGTATGCTCATATTCTCCGTTAACCGACTTCTGATTCACGACATCCATCAACGAAGCGATTCTTTCCTTTGCCTCGGCATCAAGGTGCGAAGCGTAGACAAGTTCTTTCTTTTTCTCGTTCTGAACCGCCCACGTACCGATGGGTATCATCAGCACCAAGTCCAAATCTTTCAGGTCGAGAAGTGCTGTGTCTACGTTGGCATAAGCCTTCACACACTCGCGCATCACCTCATAGCAGCCGTCATATTTGTCGGCTATTATATCTTTTAGGGTTTCGAGTTTGTTCATATCTGTTTGTGATTATCAGATCTAAAAGGATCTAAATCCCTTTTCCAAGATCTAAGGTTTTCTAAATAATTTGCTTGTATCTGTCTGATCTCCGACCTTTACAGCCGACAAATCGTTTTGTATAATTTTAATATTAATTGCTTATGGAAAAAGAATGGATTACAACCTCCGAACTGCTTGCTTTTCTTAAGTCGCACCCCGACGACGAGTTCACCTGTCAACTCTATCTCGGCTATCGGCTCGGCTCTACTCACTATTGGTATTGATTTGTCGCTACGGCTTTACTATTGTTATCGGCTCTATGCTGCACGTACTCCTGCTTGTGGTGGTTACGCCATCTTCTTGTTGATAGCAAAAGTAAAAGAGCTAAATCAAAAAACCGCTTCCATCCTCGCAGACAGAAGCGGTCCAACTTTTGTTATACTTTACAGAAGTATGGCTATGAGCCATATTCGTGACTGCAAAGGTACAATATTTTTTTGTTTTTACATCGGATTTTGCTGATTTTAGTTCACTAACATAGGACCCGTGTCGCGGCCTGTAAACGATATATTGATATTGCGAGCATAGTCTCCGTTCTTTTCCGTCATTTCGTCAACGTGTAGCTTCACGCGGAACGTCTTTTTCCCATATTCGTCGCCCTTATCAAGAGTCTTTATCTCTGCCCAGGCACCTTTTACGGGCTGGTTGTTGTCCCAAGTGCTTAGTTCGTGCTTCTTGTATTCGGGTTGCCATTGCTCCTTCCATCCCCACACCGAACCGCCGACCTGCTCTATCTCGTAACGACCGTCGTACATGTCGTCAGCAGGGGCATTGTAGACAAGAAAACTGATAGTGTAGTAGTCGGTCTTGTAATTGCCCACCTGCGGGTCGCTTTCAAGTCCGAACGATCCCCTACCGCTATAGGTATGGGAATAAGACAACTGATGCACAGGCTTCACTTTGAGAAGTTTTGAAAAAGCCGACTCCACCGGCACATACTCCGGTTCCTCGTTGTCGTCGCTGCTGCAACTGCTCATACTCACACATGCTGTCGTCATCATCGTCAACAGCAGCATCATTCTAAAGATTTTCTTCATACATTAATATTTTTATACGTTAGTACTTTCGTAGGTTTATATATTTTTGTTTTCTGTCATTCAATGTTTTATAATACCGTCATCACAAGATTGGCAATCCTTACAGCTACATGCGCTCGCTTGTCACCGACGACCTCAAGGTGATGCTCGCCGGCAACGACCTCACGGGTGGCGTAGTGGCCGGCGGTGGCTCCACAGGTGGCGGTGGTCAGAAGCCTGGCGGCGAACTGGAGCCGTAACGGTCGCTAAGCGGATAACTTAACATTCCCCACGGTAGGCACGCGAGGCTTGCCGTGGGATTTTTTGTTTGCAATGTCCGTAGGACGAAAAGCAAAAGTACCGCTATCCTCACGGACAACGGCACACACCGAATTAATAACATAGCAAAATACTATGCTAATATTTTTTACTCTGCCGTCACGCTTGCGCTTATCTTTGCGCCACACGAGGGGCAGATGGTTTGTATCTCGAACTTTCCGGCAGGAGCCTTCGTACATTGGTCTTCTTGCGGAAACAGCTCAGTTATCTTCACGCCAAGCGCATCGGCTATCTCATATAGATTGCTCAAATGCGGATTGCCGTTTATGCGTGCTCCGAGAGCCGCAGAAGTCAGTGTGCGCTCCTTGCCGTCCTTGTCGGTAACGGTGATTCTTGCTGCAAGGTCGGGAAGAGTAAGACCCTTCTCCTTCATTATCGCAGATATGCGGAGATTGTTTCTTCTTTCTTTCATTTTAAAATGATTTTGAGTTTTTGTTCTGTAAAGTATTAAAATGCGGTGCAAAGAAACAAACAAACTTTGAATAAACAAAGAAAATTGCGAGAAAAGTTCGTTTAATCAAAATTTCCTTTGTTTTATTCATTAGTTTGAAGAATAATCTATACCTTTGTGTCATTCTTCTCCTCTGCATATCGTGGAATGTTGGTGACGAGAAAAGCGGTGGCGCAGTTGGGGCATACCAACACCTTGTGTGCGTCTTGCGGAGTCTGTGCGAACAGCGGACCCAAGCGTTCGCGCTCGGCATACTCCTTCAGTTTCTCAAAGCTCACCTTTGGTTCTTCGATGATTGTGCCGTCGGAAGCCATGCGATAGAAGAAGTCGCGAGGGTCAACGCCTATTGCCCATGCTATCTTGTAGATGGTGGAGAGCGTGGGGTTGCCCGATGTCATTTGCGACACGGCAGCCTTCGTCACGCCCAGGCGTTCTGCCACCTGCTGCGTGGTGAACCCCTTGCGGTGAACGGTCTCCATAATGTTCAGTTCCGTAACGGGAGCAAAGGGCTGCACCACCTTGCGCCCGTCTTTCTTTATCTCGATGGACTCGCAAGAGCGTATGTTCATGCACACTCGCGACTGGCCGTTTTCGCCCATCAGCGAGAGCGAGATTCTTAAGTGGTACGGCAGAAGCCGTTGGAGAATTGAGCTATGAACCACCCCGTAACTATGGCACTGCTGCTTGTAAAGGAGCTGCGCAAGCTCGACTTGCTCGAAGAAGTGATTCTTGCAAACGATATTGGCAGCCTGCGCGTCTGCGCTCATTGTGGCAAACTGATGAACACGGGATGGTCGTGTGCCGATTCGCCTTATTGTTCCGACCGATGCTTGCAGGTAGACAATCCAGACATTGATTTGGATGAACTGGCAAACAGAACTGATGCCGAACTGGATGCTTCCAATGTCTTTTGGACAACGTGGGAAGGTTAGTTGTCTGTTGGTTATCACGCTTCTTTTGTCTGATTACAAAGTTACGAAAAATATGCGAAGAAATACACAAATCGGCGATTAATGTTTTTATTGTAGCTGCGTAGGCTTTTACCTCGGCTACAATATGCAGCTTCCCTCTCACGTGCGTGGCACACCTTTTGCCCTGACACGATATTTGTAGGTTTGACCGCTCAAGAGTGCGCAGAAAATCAGAAAACAAATTGTGGGTGCATTTTTCGCGAGTTTTGGAGGGGTTGAAAGGACAAAAACTGTAATACACTGATAACTAATCGGTTGCGGCGTTACCTACTAAAAACAAGTGCTATTGTGGCACTTGTACTGAGTACTCGTGCTACTAAACTCCAGTACTCGTGCTGCTAAACTCCAGTACTCTCAGCACGAGTACTGGGTAGAAGTGGCACTTAGGGTGGATGAAAATGGCACTTGCACCCGACGAAAGTGGCATTTGGGGTGGGCAAAAGTGGCACTTGCACACCGAAAAACTACATTTTTGTGGTTTTCAAGGCGAACAGCGAGGGCGAAAATGCGCTGTCTACTATGCTTTTTTCTCCAGAATGGGTGTTCAGGTCGAGGGTGCTTGAACAATATTTGCATTGCAAGTTACGGGGTTGGCGTAAAGTTTTTCACGACAAATTTGATGGGCGTTGACCTCCCACAGAACACGCCGAAGACACGGAAGCCGATTGCTGAGAGAACCTCCCACAGAGGGCACGGATACACCACCAGAGGGTGCAGCAGTCTCTGCTGCACCAAACAACTGCTACTCCTCCCACGGAATGCACGGAACGCACAGAACCTTCTTGCAGAGAAAGGACTCCCACGGATGGCACGGATGAACACAGATACTTAGGGTGCGCTGTTCTCCCACAGAATACACAGAATACACAGAATTTGGCAGCGTGGGTATGGCAGGGATGCCATACCCTCCTAATCTGTGAACATCCGTGCTCATCTGTGGGAGGCTCTTCTCTGCCAGAAGGTTCTGTGCGTTCCGTGCGTTCTGTGGGAGAACACCGCAGCTTGGTTGGTGCACTTGAGACAAGTGCACCCCCTACTGAATGACTACGGCAGGAACTGAAAGTAGCTGCGTGGTATGGGCAAGATGCCCATACCTCCTACTTTTTACTCTTTTACTTTTTTACTTTTCAACTCATTACGCAATAGTTTGGAATAGTTTTAGTAACTTTGCATAATAGAGAAAACAAACTCTTAACATTGAGAGTAAAAACAAACAGCATCATGCAATACACCATAACTGCACCCCAGACAATCAACGCTACAATCGCTCTGCCGGCATCGAAGAGCATCAGCAACCGCGCGCTCATCATACATGCGCTGTCGTGCGGCGACATACTGCCGCAGAACCTCTCGGTGTGCGACGACACGGAGGTGATTATCGACGCGATGCAACGCCGACCGTACGAGATAGACATCAAGGGGGCGGGCACGGCGATGCGCTTCCTCACGGCTTACCTCGCTGCCACACCGGGCGAACACGTGCTCACGGGCACCGACCGCATGAAGCAACGCCCGATAGGCATCCTCGTAAACGCACTGCGATACCTGGGTGCCGACATCGAATACTTGGGCGAGGAGGGCTATCCACCGCTGCGCATCAAGGGACGAACGCTGGAGGGCGGATACATCGAGGTGGCAGGCAACATCAGCTCGCAGTATATCTCGGCACTGCTGATGATTGCGCCGACGCTGAAGAACGGACTGCAACTGCGCATCACGGACGGTGCTATCTCGCGCCCGTATATCGACCTCACGCTGTGGATGATGCGCGAGTACGGGGCGGACGCCGACTGGAGCGACGCGGACACTATCACGGTGAACGCGAAGCCGTACGCGAGTCGCGAGTACACGATAGAGAGCGACTGGAGTGCGGCGGCTTACTGGTACGAGATGCTGGCACTGCAGAGGAACGACGAGTCGGAGGTGCGCTTCAAGGGTCTCATGGACGCGTCGCGTCAGGGCGACTCCATCGTGAAGTATATCTTCTCGCTGCTGGGCGTGAAAACAAAGTACAGCACGGTAGAGGGCGAGCGTTTCCCGACGGTGAGCATAAAGAGTCACCCGTGTATGCTGCCACGCCTCGACTACGACTTCAGTAGCGTGCCCGACCTGGCGCAGCCGGTGGTGGTGACGTGCGCACTGCGCGGCATACCGTTCCGCTTCACGGGGTTGGCTACGCTGCGCATCAAGGAGACCGACCGCATCGAGGCGCTGAAGCGCGAGCTGCGCAAGTTAGGTTATGTGCTGCGCGACGAGAACGGCGACACGCTCGTCTGGGACGGCACGCGCTGCGAACCGACATTAGAGCCTATCGACACCTACGACGACCACCGCATGGCGATGGCGTTCGCACCGGCTGCCATCGTGTTCCCTGGGCTGCGCATCAACGAGCCGCAGGTGGTGACGAAGTCGTACCCACAGTACTGGGAGAACATGCAGAAGGCAGGGTTCGAGGTGAAAGGGTGTTGTTGTGGTGAGATGGTGAGGTGGTGAGATTTGCATACTACTTCCGTGGATTCCGCCAGGGGGTGCAGCTGTCTCAGCTGCACCAACAAAACAAGCGGTGAAGAAGCTCCCACGGAATACACCGAATACACAGAACCTCTTACAGAGAAAGGACTCCCACAGATGGCACAGATGAGCACAGATGTAGGAGGGTATTGCATCCCTGCCATACCCACGCTGCCAACCCAGGGGGTGCAGCTGTCTCTGCTGCACCAACCGAACAAGCGGTGAAGAAGCTCCCACGGAATGCACCGAATACACAGAACTTCTGGCAGAGAAGAGCCTCCCACAGATGACACGGATGAGCACAGATGTAGGAGGGTATGGCATCCCTGCAATACACACGCTGACAAATTCTGTGGATTCTGTGAATTCCGTGGGAGAACAGCGCACCCTAAGTATCTGTGTAAATCTGTGAAATCCGTGGGAGGAAAGAGATTCCCACAGAACGCACGGAACGCACAGAACCTATTGCAAAGAAAGGACTCCCACAGATGGCACAGATGAGCACAGATGTAGGAGGGTATGGCATCCCTGCCATACCCACGCTGCCAAATTCTGTGGGAGAACAGCACACCCTAAGTATCTGTGTAAATCTGTGAAATCCGTGGGAGGACATCTCAGTAGGAGGTTCTGTGAATTCGGCGTATTCTGTGGGAGAATATCCCATAGCAGGTGGCGTGGGTATGGCAAGATGCCATACCCTCCTAAGGAGAAATCCGTGGGAGGACATCTCAGCAGGAGGTTCTGTGAATTCGGCGTATTCCGTGGGAGAAGATCCCATAGCAGGCGGCGTGGGTATGGCAAGATGCCATACCCTCCTAAGGAGGAATCCGTGGGAGGACACATAATAAAACTTTGAAGAGAATATGATAATATTAGTGATTTCGATAATTGTGCTCGGCATCATCGCCGCACTGATCGCCAAGCTGAGCAAGCACGACGGCGAGGAGAAGATAACCGTGGTGGAGACATGCGCCACATGCAACGGCACTAACGACAAGTGCGAGCAGGACTGCATGATGGAAGCCGCCACGAAGGACATCGTCTACTACGACGACGAGGAGCTCGACGCGTTCAGCGGACGACCGTCAGACAGCTACACCGACGAGGAGGTGGAGCAGTTCAGCGAGGTGCTCTACACCATGCGCCACGAGGAGATAGCCGACTGGTGCCGCAGTCTGACACTGCGCGGTATCAACCTGCCCGACCAGATAAAGGACGAAACATTCATGCTTCGGGAGGGTTAAGGCAATAAAACGCCACAAACAGAGTTATTTATACGTGAAACTATTTAAGACAAGACATATTGTACCCATCCTTCTCGCAGCTGTATTGGCAGTTGCGACAGGATGCTCTACGCAGAAAAACACCGCGCGCACACGCTGGTGGCACTCGTTCAAGGCGCGTTATAACACTTATTATAACGGCTCGTTGGCGTATATCGATGCCTCATTAGAGAAGGAGGAAGGCAACAAGGACAACTTCACCGAGCTTATTCCGCTCTACACCGTGAGCAACAAGAACAGCCGGGAGATAGGCAAGTCGAACTACGACCGCGCCATCGAGAAGTGTCAGAAGACCATCAAGCTGCACAGCATAAAGCGCCGACCGCAGTGGACGAAGCAGCGCAAGAAGACGGCGAAGGACTTGGAGTGGCTATCGCGCCGCGAGTACAACCCGTTCCTTTGGAAGGCGTGGTTGCTCATGGGACGCTCGCAGTTCTACAAGGGAGCGTTCGACGAGGCAGCTGCCACGTTCAACTACATGAGCCGACTGTACCAGACGCAGCCAGCCATCTACGCCAAGTCGAGGGCGTGGCTCGCCAAGTGCTACATCGAGGAGGGTTGGCTCTACGATGCCGAGGACGTGATACGCAATATGCAGCGCGACTCCATCCACTGGTCGGCACGCAAGGAGTGGGACTACACCTACGCCGACTACTACATACACACGGGCGAATACGAAAAAGCTATACCCCACCTGCGCAACGTCATCAAGCACGAGATGCGACGCAAGCAGCGCGCACGCGAGTGGTTCCTCATGGGACAGATGCAGGCAGCGTTGGGCAACAACGTGGAGGCGATGAAGGCGTTCAAGCACGTGACGAAGCTCAACCCACCCTACGAGCTGGAGTTCAACGCACGCATCAGCATGACGGAAGTGATGTCCGTAGGACAATCGAAGAAGATGATTGGCAGGCTGAAGCGTATGGCACGCTCGGACAAGAACAAGGAATATCTCGACCAGGTGTACTACGCCATCGGCAACATATACCTCGCACAGAGCGACACCGCACAAGCCATCAACGCCTACGAGCGCGGAGCGGCTAAAGCCACGCGCTCGGGCATAGAGAAGGGCGTGCTGCTGCTGAAGCTCGGCGACATCTACTGGGACAAGGAGCGCTACAACGATGCGCAACGCTGCTACGGTCAAGCCATCGGTATGCTCGACAAGGAGCGCAAGGACTACGAGGAGCTGTCGAACCGCTCGAAGATTCTGGACGACCTCGTGCCGTACACCGACGCTATACACCTGCAGGACTCGCTGCAGTCGCTCGCCAAGATGAGCGAGAGCGACCGCAACGCTGCCATCGACCGCACCATCGAGGCACTGAAGAAGAAGGAGAAGGAGGAACGCCGACTGCAGGCAGAGCAGGATGCGCAGAACCAGATGAACGGCGGCAACGACATGGCGCAGAACAATCAGTTCGGCAACAACACGACGATGCCGAACCAGCAGAACCAGCAGAACCAGCGCAACGCGCAGTGGTACTTCTACAACCAGATGGCGGTGAGCCAGGGTAAGGCGGCGTTCCAGAAGCAATGGGGCAAGCGCGAGAATGTGGACGACTGGCAGCGCGTGAACAAGACGGTGGTGGCGTTCCAGACCGACGAGCCGGAACTCACCGAGGAGCAGCAGGATTCCATAGCGCAGGCGGAAGCAATAGCCGACTCGCTCGCACTCATCGCTGACAGCGCACAGAACGACCCACACAAACGCGAGTACTACATGGCGCAGATACCGTTCACGGAGGAGCAGGTGGCTGCGAGCAACAACATCATCGCCGAAGGACTCTACAACTCGGGCGTTATCTTCAAGGACAAACTCGACAATCTGCCACGAAGCGAGAAGCAGTTCATGCGACTCATCGGCGGCGACTATCCCAACTTTGAGAAGAAGGCGGAGGCTTACTATCACCTCTACCTATTGTATATGCGCAAGGGCGACCGACAGACCGCCGATTCGTACGTGGCACGACTCAAGCAGGAGTACCCCGAGAGCGAGTGGACAACGCTGCTCACCGACCCCAACTTCGTGGAGAACGCACGTCTCGGCGTGCATCTTGAGGACTCGCTATATGCCGCTACCTACGACGCGTTCAAGGCGGCGCGCTACAACGAGGTGCGCGGCAACGTCGGCGTATCGGAACAGCGGTTTCCGTTGGGTGCCAACCGCGACAAGTTCCTCTTCATCGGCGGACTCGGCAAGCTGAACGACGGCGACTACGAGGGCTGCATCGACGACCTGAACACGGTGGTGAAGAAGTATCCGCAAAGCCCGATAGCCGTAATGGCAGGCATGATTGTGAAGGGCGTGAACGAGGGCAGACAGCTGCAAGGCGGCAAGTTCGACCTCGAGAACATCTGGGAGCGACGCTCGCAGGTGCTCAACGAAAGCGACTCGACGGCGGTGCGCGAGTTCTCTAACGACCGCAACGCAGCGTTCATATACATGATTGCGTACAAGCCCGACTCGATAGACGCCAACCGTATGCTCTTCGAGCTGGCTCGCTACAACTTCACATCGTTCATGGTGCGCAACTTCGACATAGAGGTGGAGCAGGCGGACGGACTGAACCGTATGCTCGTGAAGGGTTTCCGCAACTACGACGAGGCACTGCAGTACGCACGCCAGCTGCAGAAGCAGAAGCAGCTGATGAAGTTCGTGGGCAAGAGTCGACAGATAGTAATCAGCGACGTGAACCTGCCGCTGCTCGGCAAACAGTTCAGCTACGCCGACTATGCCGAGTTCTACGAGAAGAACTTCGCTCCGCTTAAGATAGCAACGGAGGATCTGCTCGACATTCCGGAAGAACCAGTCGTTGAGCCAGACGAGCAGTCTACGACAAAGCAGCGCGACGACTTCGAGGAGGAGCCTGCCGACAATCAGAACACTACGAACACCTTCTTCGACGAAGAGCCTCAACCTGCGGAAGAGCCGTCGACTGAGGGTGGCGTGGTGAACATCGAGGACGAACAACCTCAGGAGTCTGCAACGACTGTTGTAGAGGAACCGAAGTCAGAGGTTAAGGAGGAGTCTGCAACAACTGTTGTAGAAGAACCGAAGCCAGAGGTCAAGGAGGAGTCTGCAACGACTGTAGTAGAAGAACCAAAGCCGGAGGTTAAGGAAGAATCTGCAACGACTGTTGTAGAGGAACCGAAGCCGGAGGTTAAGAAAGAGCCCAAGCCGATAGTAAAGGAAGAACCCAAGCAGTTGGAGGACGACTTCTACTTCGGCGAAGACCCTCAGCCCAAGCAAGGCACGCCGAGCAAGAAGCAGAACAACAAGCAGACCGATAACTTCGACGACGACGAGTATTACGACCTCGACGGTTTTTAACTAAAAAAGAAAGAGCATTATGAGCAACGGATATTTACTGTGGGTAGACGACGAGATTGAACTCTTGCGCGCCCACATCATCTTCCTTCAGAGCAAAGGATACGAGGTGGTGACCGTGAGCAACGGAACAGATGCCATTGAAGAGTGCAAGCAGCACAAGTTCGACCTGGTGCTGCTCGACGAGATGATGCCCGGCATCAGCGGACTCGAAACGCTGCAGCAGATAAAGGAGCTGTCGCCTGCCACACCCGTAGTGATGGTGACGAAGAGCGAGGAGGAGAACATCATGGATCAGGCTATCGGCTCGAAGATTGCCGACTACCTCATCAA
>ENA-ORCL01000016-ORCL01000016.1-human-gut-metagenome-genome-assembly--contig:-NODE-16-length-79077-cov-137.182911_pt1 | contig 79077 bp, 54 predicted proteins | sample MGYA00242987_ERZ507988 | MGnify/ENA primary metagenome ERZ507988 (study PRJEB26167, sample SAMN06115466) | human gut metagenome | host: Homo sapiens | place: China:Hubei | collected 2016-05-19... | reverse complement strand
AAGTATTGGAAGCAGGACGGTCCTACAGCACAGGGTCACTTCGATACACATGAGATGAAGAACATCCCAGATGATACTTCATTCCTCGAGATGCTCGACATCTTGAACGAGGAGCTCATCGAGTCAGGTCAGGAGCCTTTCGTCTTCGACCACGACTGCCGCGAGGGTATCTGCGGTATGTGCTCTCTCTATATTAATGGTACACCTCATGGTAAGACAGAGCGTGGTGCTACAACATGTCAGCTCTACATGCGTCGTTTCAACGATGGTGACGTAATCACCGTTGAGCCTTGGCGTTCTGCTGGTTTCCCTATCATCAAGGACTGTATGGTAGACCGTTCAGCATTCGACAAGATCATCCAGGCAGGTGGTTACACCAGCATTCGTACAGGTCAGGCTCAGGATGCCAACGCTATCCTGATTCCTAAGGAGAATGCAGACGAGGCAATGGATTGCGCTACATGTATCGGTTGCGGTGCTTGTGTTGCTGCATGTAAGAATGGTTCTGCCATGCTCTTCGTCAGCTCAAAGGTTAGCCAGTTGGCACTTCTCCCACAGGGTCGTGTAGAGGCTGCTGCCCGTGCTAAGAAGATGATTGCACGCATGGATGAGCTCGGCTTCGGTAACTGTACAAACACTCGTGCTTGCGAGGCTGTTTGTCCTAAGAACGAGTCTATCGCCAACATCGCCCGCCTGAACCGTGAGTTCTTGAAGGCTAAGTTGGCTGACTAATCTTCTCTTATCGAGATTCTTTTTTCCTCTGACGGATGATTTCCATCAGAGGAAAATCAAATAAAATATTAGACCTCACACTATATGCTCTTTGCGTAAAGTGCTGAGGTCTAATTGTTTCTTTTGTGCACCCATTATACTAAAAGAACAAAAAAAGTAATAAATTTCTTCCAAAATATTAGGAAGTAATTCATATTTTTCTTACTTTTGCGGCATGGAAGAAGAGAATATACGACAGGTGATTTATTCTGAGGAATTTGATGCCTTTTATCGTGGGCTGGATTCCAAAATACAGGATAAGTTTGATTATGGGCTGCGGCTCATAAAGACCCAGTATGTGGTTAATAAAAAGTTCGTAAAACATTTAGAGAATACTGACTTTTATGAACTTCGTGTTTCCATTAGCTCTGATGAATATAGAACAGTTTTATTTGCTATAGATAATTCTAGTTTTATACAGAGCAAGCGAGTTATATTATTGAATTCCTTTGTCAAGAAAGGAACAAAACAATATAAAGCAGAGATTAAGTTGGCAGAAAGATTATTAAAGAAATATTTGGAGGGTTAGAGATATGTTGAAGTTTAATGAAGAAAAACTGTCTAAGTTGAGAACATTTGATGATGTTTTGCAAGAAAAATATGGCGAGCCTAATAGCGAGGCTCGCAAGGATTTTGATGCCAGGGCCAAGGCTTGGTATTATGCAGAGTTGTTAAAAGATGAGCGTAAGAAACAGAAGATGACGCAGAAGGCTCTTGCCGAGAAAATCGGCAAGAAGAGAGAGTATGTCTCTGCTCTGGAAAAGGGTCAAACAGATATGCAACTCTCCACTTTCTTGAGAATAGCAAATGCTTTAGGACTGCAATTCTCGCTGGTAGTCGGATAAATGCATCGTCATAGACAAGATAAAGGGAGATGACAACGATGAACCAAGCTACTCAAGACTTTATTCACCATCATCAGGACGACGACGTCCGCAAGTTGGCTTTCCTCGGAAGCAAGAATCCTGAGGTCAATATGCCTTTTGCTCTCGACCAGATACGTGGTCGACAGATGGCTCGTATCAAGTTGCCTCGCTGGGCCAGCATCGACGGCATCATTTATCCGCCTCACATCTCGATGGAGCAATGTTCGTCAGAGCAGACTGCGCTCTATAAAGCCGAATTGGCTGCACGATTGTTGGGAAATTCTTCTCTTTCCTCTCTTCGAGGAGAAATCGTGCCCCAAGACGATAATTCCAAAATTTGCGAATTTGCGACCAAGAGCACAGTTGATTCAGAATTCGCTCAAAATGAAGATACTTATGGAAAGCAACAGATATTAACAGAAGCAGGTGGTTGTGTTAACAAAACCAAAGGCGATGCTTGCTCAGGAGATTCTGTTGCAGAAGTTGAGTTTGTTGACCTTACTGGAGGCTTTGGAGTCGACTTCTCTTATATGGCAGCCCGATTGGGCGCTAAGTCGATGTATGTAGAACGGCAAAAGCATCTTTGTGAAGCGGCGAAGGAGAATTTTGAACGATTGGGATTAAAGCATGTCGTCGTGAAGAATGGAGATGGAGTAGAGGTGCTTCATGCGATTCCGAATCATTTTGGTCTTCGGGTAATCTATATAGATCCAGCCCGTCGTGATGATGCCGGCAACAAGGTGGTAAGTCTTCAAGACTGCACCCCCGATGTAACCAGGCTTCAAGAGGAAATGCTCCAGAAAGCCGATTTTGTAGTCATCAAACTGTCTCCGATGCTCGACTGGCATCGTGCTGTAAGCGAATTAAGGTGTGTGAGAGAGGTTCATGTTGTTTCTGTGAACAATGAGTGCAAGGAGCTTTTGTTGGTGCTCTCAGCGCGAAATATGGACGAAAACAATCGCCTTCGCATTTGTTGTGTCAACGATACTCAGTCGTTTGTCTGCGATGATGCCGAAATGGCTTCTTCTGTAACCCGCATAGCAGCAGCCGATTTAGATTCGGCTCAATATCTCTATGAGCCGAATGCCTCGCTGATGAAAGCAGGCTGTTTCGGAGTTCTTTCCGAGCGTTATTCTGTCTCGATGCTCTCCAAGAACAGTCACCTTTTCGTGAGCCAGTTTTCTGTAGCCGATTTTCCAGGCCGTTCTTTCCGTATCCGTGCCGTTTCTTCCTTCAACAAGAAAGAACTCAAGCGCCATTTGCAAGGCATTGTGAAGGCCAATATTGCCACCCGCAACTTTCCTCTCTCTGTAGCAGAATTGCGCAAACGACTGAAGTTGAAGGATGGAGGCGAAACCTATATCTTCGCCACTACCTTGTCTGACGACAGTCATGTGCTGCTGATAACGGATAAAATTTTAGAAAACGCATGAAAAGTTAGGAAATTCTTTCTGAATGTTTGGAATTTATCCTTAATTTTCTTAATTTTGCAGAAGACATGAAGCCGATACAAATAACAAACTGAACCCAGCGAAAGTTGAGTAACAAAAAAAATAAGCTACCATTTATGAACAAATTAAAAACAATCTTTTTATTGCTCGCGTTTATCTTGGCGATGAACATGAGTGGTGTACAAAACATCAAAGCGGAGAACTATCCTTATAAGAGCGACTATCTTTGGCTCACTGTGCCCGACCATGCCGACTGGCTCTATCAGACCGGCGAGAATGCCAAGGTGGAGGTGAGTTTCTGTAAGTATGGCATTCCCCGTGATGGCGAACTGAAATATTCCATAGGCAACGACATGCTCCAGCCCGACAAGCATGGAAGCGTGAAGCTGAAGAACGGACGTGCCGTCATCAATATGGGAACGAAGAAGACTCCAGGATTCCGCGACATGAAACTCTCTGTCAGTCTCGACGGAAAGACCTATGAGCATCATATCAAGGTGGGATTCTCGGTCGACAAGATAAAACCCTATACACAGGAGCCCCAGGATTTCAGAAGCTTCTGGCAGAAGAACGTGGAGGAACTGAAACAGGTGCCTATGTCTTATACTAAGGAGTTGTACAAGGACTATTGTACCGACAAGATAGACTGTTATCTCGTCAAGCTCCAGATCGACAAAATGGGCCATTCCATGTATGGCTTCCTGTTCTATCCCAAGAATGCCCAGCCAGGCAAGCATCCCGTAGTGCTCTGTCCTCCAGGAGCAGGCATCAAGACCATCAAGGATCCTATGCGCAACAAGTATTATGCCGAGAATGGCTTTGTTCGATTTGAGGTGGAGATTCATGGCCTCGACCCACGCATTTCGTCAGAGACTTTTGGCGAGATCAGTCGTGCTTTCAACGACCGTAATGGCGGTTATTTGGCCAATGGTTTGGAGAACAAGGACATTTATTATATGAAGCATGTCTATGTAGGCTTGGTTCGTTGTATCGATTTCCTGACTTCGCTTCCCGAGTGGGATGGCAAGAATGTTGCTGTGCAGGGCGGCAGTCAGGGCGGAGCCTTGGCCATTATCGCAGCAGGACTCGACAGTCGTGTCACCCAATGTGTAGCCAATCATCCTGCCCTTAGCGACATGGCGGGTTATGCGGCTAAGGGCGGAACGGGCGGTTATCCACACTTCTGCCGTCAGCCTCAGATATTGAGCAATAAGGACTGTCTCAACACCCTGGCTTACTTCGATGTAGTCAATTTTGCCCGTTACGTCAAGGCTCCTACTTATCTTACATGGGGCTACAACGATGTGACCTGTCCTCCAACAACCAGCTATGCTGTCTGGAACACGCTGAAATGTACTAAGGAGAGTCTGCTTACCCCGATCAACGAGCATTGGACGACAACAGAAACCAACCGCGGACAGATGGAGTGGATAAAAGCACATCTTCTGAAATAAGCAGCTAAGCAAAATTGGCTGAAAATGACGGAACTGTCCTATTTGCGAAAACTCAGTAATCTGACAGGCGGAATCTGTTGATAAAACTAATATTGAGGCAAAATAAACCACCAATATACTTGTCAACCTCATAAAAAACTGCAAAAAAAATAGCAATATTTGGCTGTTTGACCAAATATTGCTATTTTTGCATGCTTTAAAGTAACAAACTAGTTTGAGATAATGTCATTAATAGAGATTCGAAAGGTCGAAAACAAGAAGGACTTGAAGACGTTCATCGACTTCCATTACGACCTATACGAGGGCAACGAGTATGATGTGCCCAACCTGTTCAGCGACGAAATGAATACCCTCAGCAAGGACCGCAATGCCGCTTTTGAGTTTTGCGAGTCCGAATATTTTCTTGCCTATAAGGACGGAAAGTTGGCGGGTCGTGTCGCTGCTATCATCAACCACAAGGCCAACGAGCGCTGGAACTGCAAGTCGGTGCGCTTTGGCTGGATCGACTTCATCGACGACCGTGAAGTGTCCAAGGCTCTTCTGCAGGCTGTAGAAGACTATGGCAAGTCTAAGGGAATGGACAATGTGGTAGGTCCGCTTGGCTTTACTGATATGGATCCTGAAGGCATGCTTACCTGGGGATTCGACCAGTTGGGCACCATGCCCACCATCTACAACTATTCCTATTACCCCGAGCATATAGAGGCTCTCGATGGCTACGAGGTCGACAACAAGTACGTAGAGTACAAGCTCATCGTGCCTGATACCGTGCCCGAGAAATACGCCAAGATTGCTGCCATGATAGAGAAAAGATACAATCTGCATGTGCGCAAGCTTACCAAGAAAGATGTTTTCCAGGGTGGTTATGGTCAGAAGATTTTCGAACTGATCAATGCCACTTACAAAGACCTCTATGGCTACTCCGAGCTCTCGCAGAAGCAGATAGACCAGTTGATTCATTCTTATCTGAGTTTCCTCGACTTCAATCTCATTACCTGCATCGAGGACTGGAGCGAGGCCGATCACAAGATGGTGGGTATCGGCATCACCATACCTTCATTGGCAAAGGCTCTGCAGAAGTGTCGTCGCGGCCGTCTGTTCCCCTTTGGCTGGTGGCACGTGCTGCGCGCCATCAAGATGCACAAGACCAAGATTGTCGACCTGCTGCTCGTAGGCGTCCTTCCCGAGTATCGTGCCAAGGGAGCCAATGCGCTTCTCTTTGCCGACCTCATTCCCCGTTACCAGGCTTATGGCATCGAGTGGGGTGAGACTCAGGTGGAGATGGAAGCCAATGCCGGTGTGCAAGGTCAGTGGGGAGTTTTGAACCCCATCTTGCACAAGCGTCGCAATTGTTACAAGAAGATTATCAAGTAAAGGAAAATTCAACCAAGCTTTCTTTTTCCCAGGAAGCTTACATACTTTGCAGATTCTCAGAGCCAGTGAATCTTGAGAGTACAACAACATAACAATCTTGAAAAAAATATAGGAGGAAAATATGGCAGAGGAAAACAACAATACAGTACAATATACTGATGACAACATCCGGCACTTGAGTGATATGGAGCATGTACGTACCCGTCCAGGTATGTACATCGGACGTTTGGGCGATGGCAATCTGCCCGAAGACGGCATCTATGTGCTCTTGAAAGAGGTGGTGGACAACTCCATCGACGAGTTCAAGATGGGCGCCGGAGCGCGACTCGAAATCGACATCGAGGACAATCTTCGTGTCAGCGTGCGCGATTATGGCCGAGGCATTCCGCAGGGCAAGCTTGTCGAGGCTGTCAGCGTGCTCAATACTGGTGGCAAGTACGACAGCAAGGCCTTCAAGAAGAGTGTGGGCCTGAATGGTGTGGGTGTGAAGGCGGTCAATGCCCTCAGCTCTCATTTCGAGGTGAAGTCTTTCCGCGAGGGAAAGGTGCGCCATCTTGTCTTCGAACGGGGCATTCTGAAGAGCGACAAGACCTCAAAGACCGAGGATGAGAACGGAACCTACATCTTTTTCGAGCCCGACAACACTCTCTTCAAGAACTACAGCTTCCACGATGACATCGTGGAGACGATGCTTCGCAACTACACCTATCTCAATACGGGCCTTACCATCATGCACAATGGTCGTCGCATCCTGAGCCGCCATGGTTTGCAGGATCTTCTTACCGACAACATGACCAATGACGGTCTCTACGACATCATCCACATGAAGGGCGAGGACATCGAGGTGGCTTTCACCCACACCAACCAGTATGGCGAGGAGTACTATTCCTTTGTCAACGGTCAGCACACCACGCAGGGCGGAACTCATCAGAGCGCCTTCAAGGAGCACATTGCCAAGACCATCAAGGAATTCTTCGGTAAGTACGAGTATGGAGACATTCGCAACGGTCTGGTGGCAGCTATAGCCATCAATGTCGAGGAACCCGTCTTCGAGAGTCAGACGAAGATCAAGCTCGGCAGTACCACGATGACTCCCAATGGCGGCGAGACCATCAACAAGTATGTGGGCGATTTTCTGAAGAAAGAGGTGGACAACTATCTGCACATCCATAAAGACGTGGCCGAGGTGCTGGAGAGCAAGATCAAGGAGAGTGAGCGCGAGCGAAAGGCGATGGCTGGCGTCACCAAGCTGGCGCGCGAGCGTGCCAAGAAGGCCAATCTGCACAACCGCAAGTTGCGCGACTGCCGCATCCATTTCAGCGACGCCAAGAACGAACGCAAGGAGGAAAGCTCCATCTTCATTACAGAGGGCGATTCTGCCAGCGGAAGCATCACCAAGAGCCGCGACGTGAACACCCAGGCTGTGTTCTCCCTGCGCGGTAAGCCGCTCAACAGCTTTGGTCTTACCAAGAAAGTGGTGTACGAGAACGAGGAATTCAATCTTCTCCAGGCAGCCCTCGACATAGAGGACGGTCTCGACTCGCTGCGTTACAACAAGGTTGTCGTGGCTACCGATGCCGATGTCGACGGAATGCACATCCGTCTGCTTATCATCACCTTCTTCCTGCAGTTCTTCCCCGACCTCATCAAGAAAGGCCATGTCTACGTGCTGCAGACGCCTTTGTTCCGTGTGCGCAACAAGCGAACCAAGATAAAGAACAAGCAGGCCATAGCCGATGCCGACGCCAAGTTGGGACCGAAGGAGAAGAAGAGCGACTTCATCACGCACTATTGCTATAGCGACGAGGAGCGCCAGCAGTCCATCCGCGACTTGGGACCTGATCCTGAAATCACCCGATTCAAGGGTCTCGGCGAGATTTCTCCCGAAGAGTTTGCCCATTTCATCGGTCCTGACATGCGACTGGAACAAGTCACTCTGCACAAAACCGACCAGGTGCAGAAACTCTTAGAGTACTACATGGGCAAGAACACCATGGAGCGCCAGAACTTCATTATCGACAACTTGGTGATCGAGGAAGATATTCCAGATGAAGACTCTGATCCGCTGGATTAGAATTGATAGTCACGGGTTAACAAAAAGGCATGGATTTGTCTTAACTCCTTTAACTCCTTTAACTCCTTTAACTTCTGAGCTTGCGAAACTCAAGTAAAATATGAATTTATGAAGAAATATCTATTGTTTGCACTGGTAGCATTCCTGGCAGTAACTTCTGCCAGTGCCCAGATGCGCATCAGAATGGGCAAGAACAGCCCGATAGAGAAGTTGGGCAGGGCAGAGATAGCCATTGCCAATCTCTATGTCGACAGCGTCGACGAGAACAAGCTTGTCGAGGACGCCATTCGTGGCATGTTGGAGAAGCTCGATCCTCATTCCTCTTACACCACAGCCAAGGAGACACAGGCGATGAATGAGTCGCTCAACGGCTCTTTTGATGGCATCGGTGTGCAGTTTAACATGGTCGACGACTCACTCCTTGTCATTCAGCCCGTTGTCAACGGGCCTTCCGAGAAAGTGGGCATCATAGCCGGCGACCGCATTGTGGCAGTCAACGACACAGCCATCGCAGGCGTCAAGATGAGCAAGGAAGAAATCATGAAGCGCCTTCGCGGACCCAAGGGAACCATAGTCAACCTCACTGTTGTGCGCCGTGGCATCAAGGACAAGCTTTCCTTCCGTGTCAAGCGCGACAAGATACCAGTCACCACGATGGATGCAGCCTATATGATTCGCCCCGGAATCGGATACATCCGTCTGGGCAGCTTCGGAATGACCAGCCACAAGGAGGTTTCTGTCGCTATGGACTCGCTCAAGAAGAAAGGCATGAAAGACCTCATCTTCGACCTTCAGGACAATGGTGGAGGCTATCTTCAGACGGCAGCTAAGATAGCCAACGAGTTCTTGGAGAAAGGCGACCTCATCGTCTACACCAATGGCCGTACAGCGCCTCGACAGGAGTTCCGTGCTGAGGCCAACGGACGCTGGCGCAAGGGCAAGCTCGTGGTTCTCACCAACGAGTTCTCGGCTTCGGCAGCCGAAATCGTGTCGGGTGCCATACAAGACCAGGACCGAGGCGTTGTCGTAGGTCGTCGCACTTTTGGCAAGGGATTGGTGCAGCGTCCTCTTACCTTTGAGGATGGAAGCGAGATACGTCTCACCATAGCCCATTACTATACGCCGAGCGGCCGATGCATCCAGAAGCCTTACAAGAAGGGCGAGCGCGAGGATTATGCCATGGATCTTGACAACCGCTACAAGCACGGCGAGTTCACCAACCAGGACAGCATCCATCTGTCCGACTCTCTGAAGTATTACACCCTGCGCAAGCATCGTGTGGTTTATGGCGGCGGAGGCATCATGCCCGATTATTTCGTGCCGCTCGATACGACTAAGTACACCAAGATGCACCGCTTGCTTACAGCCAAGAGCATCGTCATCAACCACAGCCTGAAGTTCATCGACGCCCATCGCCAAGAGCTGAAGAGCCAGTACAAGGATTTTGGCAAGTTCCTGGCAAGCTATGAGGTTCCTCAGAGCCTTGTAGAGGAAATCATCGCCGATGGTAAGAAAGAGAAAATAGAGCCCCGTGACGCCGCCGAATTGGCTCAGACGAGGAAATACCTGTCCATACAGCTCAAAGCCCTTGTAGCGCGAGATATTTGGGATATGAGCCAGTATTTCCAGGTTTGGAACGAGACGAACGAGATTGTGATGCGTGCGGTGAAGCTGCTCACTACGGGGAAATAGCAGATATGAAATCGGCTCTTTCTTCACAAAGATGAGGAAAGAGCCGATTTTTTTATGGGGTGTTTATTGGATAGTTCAGTTATTAACCTTTCCCGTGCATTTTGTCCCATTTCAGGTAGATTCCTGCAAGAATTGTGCCCGAAATGCTGTGCCAGGCGCAACTAATGGCACAAGGAAGTACGGCAAGTGGCTGGGCGGCAAAGAAGTTTCCGGCCAGGACGGTGGCAAGACCGGCGTTCTGCATTCCCACCTCGATGCTGATGGTGCGCTTCTTGGCTGTGTTGAAGCCTGCCAGCTTACCGGCCAGCCAGCCGAGGCAATAGCCCAGGGTGTTGTGGCAGAAGACGACGGCAAAGGTCCAGAGGAAGAGCATTATGCCGCGTGCCACGAGGTCGTCGTGAACGGTAGAGATAACGCCGCCCACGATAAACGCCAGGCAGGTGACGCTGATGCCGGGCATCAGGCTCTGAATGGTAGGGAAACACTCCCTCTTGCCGTAAATGTAGTTGAGTGTGCAGCCGATGGCTACAGGGATGATGGTTACGAGCAGAATGCCCTGGAACATGCCGATGGCGTCGATATGGATGATTTCGCCGGCTGTAATCTTCATCAGCAGCGGTGTCATGACAGGAGCGAGGATGGTGGAGGCACAGGTCATTCCCACCGAGAAAGCCACGTCGCCATGACAGAGATAGCTCATGATGTTGCTCGACACGCCGCCAGGACAACAGCCCACGAGCAGAATGCCGAGGGCAAGGGCAGGGTCGAGGTGCCATACGTGGACAAGGAGGTAGGCCACGCCCGGCATGATGATGAACTGGGCGCAGGCACCGATGAAGACATCAAGGGGGCGTTGCGCCAAAATCTTGAAATCGTTGGTGGTGAGAGTCAGTCCCATGGTGAGCATGATGATGCCGAGAATGACGGTCTGGGTGATTCCGCGTACCCAGTCGAAGGTATGTGGGAAGAAGAATGTGAATACAGCTACTCCTATCACGAAGATGGAGGTGTAATTGGCCAGCAAACGGCTGAGCGCCTGAAATAAATGTAACATAACCTATATATTTTTAGAATGTTTGTCGCCCTCTTATATACGTTCTGTTCGGAATGTGGGTGCAAAAGTAGTGATTATATTTGTTGTGAGCAAAGGTTTTTGTCGATTTTTTCGTGAATTCCTTTTTATTTCTGATACAATTGTGTAACTTTGCACAAAATATAAGATATTACGGAATGAACGAAGATTTTGACATAAGAAATGAGTCGGTTTCGCCTGCCGAAAAGGAATTCGAGAAGGCGCTGCGACCCTTGAAGTTCTCTGACTTCAGCGGACAGACGGGCGTGGTGGACAACCTGCAGGTGTTTGTCGAGGCTGCCAAGTATCGCGGCGAGCCGCTCGATCATACATTGCTGCACGGTCCACCAGGACTGGGCAAGACGACGCTGAGCAACATCATCGCCAACGAACTGGGCGTGGGACTGAAGATTACATCGGGCCCTGTGCTCGACAAGCCGGGCGATCTGGCAGGCATTCTTACCTCGTTGGAACCCAACGACGTGCTCTTCATCGACGAGATTCACCGTCTGTCGCCCGTAGTGGAAGAATATCTCTACTCGGCCATGGAGGACTATCGCATCGACATCATGATCGACAAGGGTCCGTCGGCCCGCAGCATTCAGATCGACCTCAATCCCTTTACCCTTGTAGGAGCCACTACCCGCAGCGGTTCGCTCACAGCGCCTCTGCGTGCCCGTTTCGGCATCAACCTGCACTTGGAGTACTACAATCCGCCAACGTTGCAAAAGATCGTGAAGCGCAGCGCCATGCTCCTGAAAGTGCCTATCGAGGAAGAGGCTGCGGCTGAGATTTCGCGCCGCTCACGCGGTACGCCCCGTATCGCCAACTCGCTGTTGCGCCGTGTGCGCGACTTCGCCCAGGTGAAGGGCAACGGCACCATTACCTACGACATTGCTGAGTCCTCGCTCCGTGCGCTCAACATCGACCAGTATGGTCTAGACGAGATCGACAACAAGATTCTCACCACCATCATCGACAAGTTTCATGGCGGACCGGTGGGCGTGGGAACGATTGCCACAGCCATCGGCGAGGATGCCGGAACCATCGAGGAGGTGTACGAGCCTTACCTCATCATGGAGGGATTCATCAAGCGAACCTCGCGCGGACGCATGGCCACTAAACTTGCCTACGACCATCTGGGACGCAATCCCTATGGCAGCAACATCATGCAGGGAGACTTGTTTGAGTGAAGAATTTGATAGAAGAACTTTAACTACATGAAGATAGGAATATTTACGGGAACTTTCGACCCATTTACAATCGGGCATCAAAATATAGCAGAACGTGCGCTCCCCATGTTTGACAAGCTTGTGATTGCCGTGGCGATGAGCAAGTTGAAGCATGCTAACGAGGAGATAGAGAAGCGTGTGGAGGACATCAAGGCTGTTTTTCCGAAGGAATGTGCAGAATTGGTGGATGCTGGTGATGCTTCTAAGGGATTCCGCCTGGAGGTGGTTTCCTACGACGACCTTACCATCGACCTGGCGCATCGTCTTGGAGCCAAGTTTCTGGTGCGGGGCGTGAGGAGTGCTAAAGACTTTGAGTACGAGCGTGAGCAGGCCGACATCAACAAGCAGTTGGGTGGTGTGGAGACCATTCTCCTTTTCTCCGATCCCCGCTACAGCAGCATCAGTTCTACGCTCGTCAGGGAGTTGAGATTCTTCGGAAGAGAAGTGGATGAATTTCTGCCTAAGAAGTGAAGAGTGAAGAACGAAGAGTGAAGAATTCAAGAGCTTAAAAAGATAATAAAAAAAATATATAGTATAAAATGGAGAATAGGAACGAAAAGGTGTTGTCTTAACTCCTTTAACTCCTTAACTCCTTAACTCCATAAGAAGTATGATAACATATAGTGTAGAAGGCGTGAAAATGCCTAAAATCAAGAAGCGCGAAACCAGCGCATGGATTCGCAAAGTGGCTGCTTCACACGGACGCAAAGTGGGCGAGGTGGGCTACATGTTTGTAGACGACGAGAAGATTCTCGAGGTCAACAACGAGTATTTGGGCCATGATTATTACACCGATGTCATCACCTTCGACTACGATGAGGGCGATGTCATCAACGGCGATATTGTCATCTCGCTCGATACTGTGCGCACCAATGCCGAGCAGTTCGGCAAGACCTACGACGACGAGTTGCATCGTGTCATCATTCACGGCATCCTGCACCTGTGCGGCATCAACGACAAGGGTCCGGGCGAGCGCGAGATCATGGAGGAGAACGAGAACAAGGCTCTCGCCATGCTCGAAGGTGCTTCGATATTGAAACAGTAAAATAAACAGCAACCTATTTGTGTTGTGATAGGTTGGCATTTGGCAAAATTACAGGAGATTAAAATTATGGCAACAGCAATTAAAGCTATACCAACGTTACATGGCAAAGAAGCTAAAGAGTTTTTGCGTCATGCAGAAGAGGCCGAGCGCAATTTTAAGGGTTTCAATAATATAGAAGAACATCCTTATTGCGTAATGGCGCGTAGTATTTTAGAAAAGGCTGGAATGAAGTAAGAAAGGGGTATTATGTTTCTGAATTCACAATGCTTTTTCGGTGAATTGACAGATGATCTATTATCTATCTGTCAACCCTTTTCGTGTGGCAATGAAGATTTAGATGATTTCTTCAGGAATGATGCCACACGGTATTAGCTCTGATTTTGGTAGACTATATAAAGCAACAATAGATGATATGATAAAATATTTTATGGAACAATAATGGGAAAAGAGTGTAGAGTTTGGGTGGTTTTTGCTAATGAACGTAAATGTAATCACACAAGATGTTTGTTGACAAAAGGTTTTGTTAGTTGGGTGGATTCTTATGGATTTGAAGTTGGAGATGTCGTTTATTTGTTTATGTCAAATAGCCGAAATATACGTTTTAAAACAATAGTAGAGGCTTGTGGTATTCCTAGAGAAGATTCTGAATTTTGGGTAGAGAAAGCTCCAAGGGATTTAACTTCTCGTTTGAAACTTATAGGTGAAAGTAATAATAACCTTTTGAAGGAGGAAAACCTAAAAAGACATGGTTTTAATGGAGGTAGATCTTTACAAAGACCTATATACAAGAATAAACAATTGATAGCTTATATACAAAATTATTTTAAATAGTATGAGGAGATTCCAATCAACATCGTTGGAGTCTCCCTTTACTTAGATACTTGTATTATTCTATCGCCTTGATTCTCTCTCGGCATTCTTTCAAAATCTCTTTCAGTTCCTTCACGGTAGTGGCTCTCAGCATGGCGATTCTCGTCTGGCGGAAATCGGGAATGCCCTTGAAGACAGGGGAGGCGGCAAGGTGGCGACGGGTGTGCAGCATTCTCTGTACTGCTATGTGCTCTCCAGCCAATCCTGACACTTAAAAATCACCCCATTATTTACCCCTTTTTCGACTAACCGACTTCTCATTAACTTCCACTTAAATCGAAAGGCTGTTTTTGCGTAAACAGCTTGTTTATAGAAGGTTGCAGTTTTGCATTATGTACACGAATCCACTATTTTACTAAGTGAAATAGCTTTTATTTGATTTTTTGGCTATCTTTGCAGAAGATTAGCTGCATCTCAGCAGAATATTCAAGCAAGTTTGATATTCTGCATTCGATTTGCATAATCTTTGCAGAAGAAAAGATTAGCTGCACTCGGCAAAAAATAATAACAATATAACTTATGAAACATTTAGCATTATCCTGCGTGTTGTCGCTGACAACCGTTTTCTCAGTTCAGGCGCAGCAGATGCCCGTCTATTTGGACGACACCAAGCCCGTAGAGCAACGCATCGAGGACGCCCTCTCCCGCATGACCTTGCAGGAGAAAATAAGAGTTATTCACGCCCAGAGCAAGTTTTCATCGGCTGGAGTTCCACGATTGGGATTTCCTGACTTCTGGACTGACGATGGTCCACACGGAGTTCGTCCAGACGTGCTATGGGACGAGTGGGAGCAGGCAGGACAGACCAACGACTCGTGTGTGGCTTTCCCTGCCCTTACCTGTCTTGCAGCCTCCTGGAATCCACAGATGAGTCGTATCTATGGCGAAGCCTTGGGCGAAGAAGCACTTTATCGTGGCAAGGATATGATATTAGGACCAGGAGTCAACATCTATCGTACACCTCTCAATGGTCGCAACTTCGAGTATATGGGCGAAGACCCCTTCCTCGCCTCCATCATGGTAGTTCCCTACGTACAGGGACTGCAGTCGAAGGGCGTATCATCGTGCGTGAAGCACTATTGTCTGAACAACGATGAGGAATATCGCCACCAGGTCAATGTCAAGGTGAGCGACCGTGCTCTTCACGAAATCTATTTGCCAGCCTTCAAGGCTGCAGTAGAGCAGGGTAAGGCCTGGGCCATTATGGGTGCATACAATCTCTATCGCAATGAGCATAATTGTCATAATCAATACACTCTCAATAAGATTCTGAAGACAGATTGGAAGTTTGATGGTGTGGTAGTAAGCGACTGGGGTGGCGCTCACGACACCGATCAAGCCGTGAAGAATGGTCTTGATATGGAGTTTGGCTCTTGGACGAATGGACTCACTATGGGAGCCAGCAACGCTTATGATAACTATTATCTTGCCATGCCTTATCTGAAAGCCATTCAGGAAGGCAAATACACCACACGTGAGCTCGACGAGAAGGTGCGCCGCGTGCTTCGTCTCTATTATCGCACTACGATGAATCAGCATCGTCCTCATGGCTTCCTTTGCTCTGAAGATCATTATCTCACAGCTAAACAGATAGCCGAGGAGGGCATCGTCTTGTTGCAGAACAAGAATCGCATACTTCCACTCAACACACAGAAAGTGCGCCGCGTGCTGGTAGTGGGCGAGAATGCCATCAAGATGATGACCGTAGGTGGAGGTAGTTCTTCGTTGAAAGTGCAGAAGGAAATCTCGCCACTTCAGGGCTTAAAGGAGCGTCTGGGCAAGGATGGTATAGAAGTAGAGTATGTGCGCGGTTATGTGGGTGATGTCACAGGCGCTTACAATGGAGTTACCACAGGACAGAACTTGGAGGATAAGCGCAGCGAAGCAGAGCTCATTGCAGAGGCTGTAGCAAAGGCTAAAACTGTCGACTATGTTGTGATGTTTGGTGGTCTTAACAAGAGCGATTATCAAGATTGCGAGGGCCACGACCGACAGCAGTATGAGTTGCCTTATGCACAAAATAAGTTGGTTACGGCCTTGGCAGCAGCCAATAAGAACTTCGTGTATGTCAATATCTCTGGTAATGCAGTGGCTATGCCTTGGAAAGATAAGGTGCCAGCCATCGTACAGGGATGGTATCTTGGTTCAGAGGCAGGTGATGCTTTGGCTTCTGTCCTCACAGGCGATGTTAATCCCAGTGGCAAGTTGCCTTTTACCTGGGTACGTTCCTTGCAAGATGTAGGCGCTCATGCGCTCAATACCTATCCTGGAACATGGCGCCTGGAAGGTGGTGCTCAGACCAAAGGTAATATCATTGACGAGGAATATAAGGAAGGTATTTATGTCGGTTATCGTTGGGCAGACAAGAAGAAACAGCGCCCTGTGTTTGCTTTCGGACATGGTTTGAGCTATACTCAGTTTGCTATCACCAATCTCAAAGCCGATAAGGCAACGATGACAGCGAACGATTCCATATCCTTCACGGTTCAGGTTAAGAATATAGGACAGCGTGCTGGTTCCGAAATTGTGCAGCTTTATGTACATGACGTGAAGGCCTCTGTCGATCGTCCACTCAAGGAGTTAAAGGGCTTCCAAAAGGTGAGTCTTCTTCCTGGCGAAAGCAAGGACGTAACTATCACCCTTGGCAAGGATGCTCTCAGCTTCTACGATGAGACTTCTGCAGCATGGAAGGCTGAGGCAGGACAGTTTGAAGCGTGGGTAGGTAATGCTTCCGACAATTTGAAGCTTAAGAAAACCTTTGAGCTGAAGTAAATGTCTTAGTTTCTCCTAAGAATAATCCATGTAAATTATCAGAATTATATCTTAAACCCTAAATTATCAGCATGAAAAAAGAATTATTGTTATCATCATTCATTCTTTTGGGGGCAGCTTTTCCTTTAATGGGGATAGCTGCCTCTCCATCAGCATCATGGAAGACGGTGCAAGTAAAACAGAAAGCTAAGCGTCAGTCTAAGAAAGCTGTTGACAGCAAGAAGATTCTTCCCATGAAGGAATATATCGACCAATTGATGGCCAAGATGACGCTTCAAGAGAAGATAGGTCAGCTCAACCTCATGGTGGCAGGCGATATTACTACAGGAAATGCTATGGACACTCAGGTGGCAGGCGATATTACGGCTGGAAGAATGGGAGGCGTGTTCAACATCAAGGGCTTCGACAAGATCAAAGCCCTGCAGGACGTGGCCATCCGCAAGAGCCGACTCGGTATTCCGCTCCTCGTGGGCATGGACGTCATACACGGCTACGAAACCATCTTCCCCATACCGCTCGCCCTCTCCTGCTCGTGGAACGAGGAAGCTCTGAGACAGGTGGGCGCAGTGTCGGCACGCGAGGCAAGTGCTGATGGCATCAACTGGACTTTCTCGCCAATGGTCGACGTGGCTCTCGATGCCCGCTGGGGACGCATCAGCGAAGGCTTCGGCGAGGACCCATACCTCAGTGGTGTCTTGGGAGCAGCCATGACTCGCGGCTATCAGCAGGCTGACATGAGCCGTGTGACCATCGTCCCCAAAGACCACATCATGGCTTGCCTCAAGCATTTCGCCCTCTATGGAGCTGTCGAGGCAGGCAAAGAGTACAATACCACCGACATGAGCAGAGTGCGCATGTACAACCAGTTTCTGCCTCCCTATAAGGCTGTGGTCGACGCTGGTGTGGGAAGCGTCATGTCTTCGTTCAATCTTATCGACTATGTGCCAGCCACCGCCAGTCACTGGATGATGACCGATGTGCTGCGCAAGCAGTGGAACTTCCAGGGATTCGTAGTCACCGACTATGGTTCTATCGGAGAGATACTACAGCATGGTACCGCCAGCGACCTCAAGGAAGCGTCTGAACAGTCGCTCCTTGCTGGAACAGATATGGACATGTGCTCGCAAGGCTTCGTGCGATACCTGGAGCAGAGCGTTAAGGAAGGAAAGGTGAGCGAAGCTGATATTGACACCGCTTGCCGACGCATCTTAGAGGCTAAATACAAGTTGGGACTCTTTGCCGACCCTTATCGCTACTGTGACAGCAAACGCCAGAAGACGGACATCTTTACAGCCAGTCATCGCAAGGCTGCACGTGACATAGCTGCCGAAACCTTTGTACTTCTCAAGAACGACCAACAGCTTTTACCACTCAGCAAGAAGGGAAAGATAGCTCTCATCGGACCGCTTGCCGACACGCGCAACAATATGAGTGGTACTTGGAGCGTTGCAGCTACTCACGACCGCTATTCCTCACTCAAAGAGAGTATGGAGAAGGCTCTTGCAGGAAAAGCCACTTTGCTTTATGCTCAAGGTTGCAATGTGGTGTACGACGAGCAAGAACAGAAAGATGGTGAGTTTGGCAAGACTATAACTCGTGGGGATGATGCTAAGCTGAAGGCTGAGGCTTTGCAGATAGCACGCCAAGCTGATGTTATCGTTTGTGCCATGGGCGAGACTGCCGATATGAGTGGTGAATGTGCCAGTCGTACCGACTTGCGTATGCCAGACACACAGCGTGACTTGCTCGAAAAACTTGCCCAATTAGGTAAGCCCATCGTGCTACTCAATTTCTCTGGTCGTCCTACCGTGCTTACTTGGGAGAAAAATCATATCCCTGCCATCATGAATGTATGGTTTGGTGGTTCTGAGACTGGCGATGCCATCTGTGATGTGGTCTTTGGCGACAAAGTGCCCAGTGGCAAGCTTACCACCTCTTTGCCCAAGGCTACAGGTCAGGAACCTCTTTATTACAATCACCAAAATACAGGACGTCCTGTACCCGATGACAATCCTCGATTTGCCAAATATGCCAGCAACTTCCTGGATGTACGCAATGGCGCCCTCTATCCTTTTGGATATGGCTTGAGTTATACCACCTTTGAGTATGGTTCGTTGCAGTTGAGTTCCCATAAAGCGAGTGTAGCCTCTGCCAACAGCGATACGTGGAACGACCATGCCGACATCACTGCCACCATTCGTGTTACGAACACAGGTCGTTGTGCAGCCGATGAAATCGTTCAGCTTTACATTCGAGATAAAGTGGCAAGCATTTCCCGTCCTGTTAAAGAGTTGAAAGGCTTTCAGCGCATTCATCTTGCTGCAGGCGAGAGTAAGGAGGTAATTTTCCACATAACTCCTGATATGCTGAAGTTCTATAATGCCAACCTACAGTATGTTCTCGAATCTGGCGATTTCGACGTCATGGTAGGCCCTAATAGTAGAGAAACGAAGAATGTTATGTTCACAGTAGAATAAAGCCTTTGAGCGCTTCGTATAAGCGCTAAAGAGAATCCCCTGAAAGGAAGCCTTAGCGTATAGGCAACCTTTCAGGGGATTTTTATTATTGTGGTTTGTATTCAGAAGTTATTTTGTGAAGTCATGGAAGTTGTCATTCCTTTCTGTCACTAAGAACTCAAAGCCAACAGCATCACTGTTTGAGTTTTATGAAAGTTAGATTAGAGATGTTAGAAAGTTCCGATCTTCCTTACATCCTCCTCGAAGGAGTCTTTGTCGTTGATGGCACCTTTCTTGATATGTGCTCTGTAGTTGTAGATGGTGTTGACACTGTAATGCAGGAACTCCGCTATTTTGCTGCTGTCGTTGATGCCCAATCGGATAAGGGCGAAGATGCGGATAGGGGTGGAGAGTTGTTCCTTCTTGGGCTGTTCTATGCGCTCTTCGGGGCGCAGCAGGGCATTGAAGGAATCGAGGAAATGGGGGAAGAGATGGAGAAAGGCGGAGTCGAAGTTGGTGTAGAATTCCTCTAACTCCTCTTCCTTGAAGTCCTGTGGACGTGTCATTTCGTACAACTCGTCATACTGGCGTGCCTTCAGCTTCTTGTGCACTCTCTTGCGCAGATCCTCTATCTTGGTGATATAGATGGAGCAGAGGCGCATAAATCTGCCCACATACTCTTCCTTGACACGGTTGGCGTCGGTGAGTTCATGGTTGACCACAGAGAGCTGACTGTTGGTGCAGGAGAGCTGCTCGTTGAGCGATTTGAGCTGTGCATTGAGTTCGTGCAGTTGGCGGTTGGTCTTGGCGAGGTCGTCTCTTGCGATGGCGAGTTTATGTCGCTGTCGGCTGACGTAGAACACGCCGATGAGGAGCATCAACGCCAGGATGCTGATGATGCAGAGGGTATAGTTCTGTCGCCTGTTGTACTGGTCGTTCTCGTCTTTGTACATCTTGGCGATGACCGACAGCAGGGGGGATATTTGTGCGAGTCGTTGGCGTGAGCCGAATCGGTTAGCGCAGATACTGTTGAAACTGATGTACTTGTAGGCTCTGTCGACATCGTTGAGGCCCATGAGCTGGTTGGCCATTTCCCACATGGAGCCTTGGTCCATGACGCCATTCTTGATGTCGGTGAGGACTGATTCTGCCAGCCAGTACATCATGCGTGTGCTGTCGTTCTCTGCCTTGTATGCCAGATAGCGGTAGAGGGTAACGAGTGCGTAAGGATGTGATCCCTTTTCTATGTGGCTAAGCCACTGGTCGTTGATGCGCATGGCTTCCCGATTGTCATGGGCATTGAGGGCGTCGAGTTCACGACACTGAAATACGGAATTGCTGGTGGGGGGAAGCGCAGCATACATCCGTTGCCGGTATTCGGCTGCTATGGCGCCGTATTGTGCCTCGGGGGTGATGGGGTTGCGGTAGTATATAATTTCGCCGTATACGTGGTTGTAAGCCATATAATACGTGCCCTTGGCGATGTTGTCGAGATGGGTGGTGTCGATGGCGCTGAGGGTGTTGAGCGCCTCGATAAACTTGCCTGTGCTGGAGCAGCGGATGGCGATGAGTGCCTGGCACTTACCTACTTCTGATTGCTTGCCCGTCTTCCGGGCAATCTCGATGCAGCGTTTGAGGTAGATGATGGCAGAGTCGTTGACGAAGGGTGTGTACTCTTCGTATAGTCGATAAGAGAGTTGGTATTCGGCATGTAGGTTTTTGGCTTGCGAGAGCTGTTGCTGCAGCTGTCGGATGCGCTGCTCTTTGCGGCTGACGTATTGGGCAGAGTTGTCTATTGCCTCGTCGATGCAGTGGAGCAGAGAGTCGACACTCTTTGGGGTCTGTGCATGACCTATGAGAACTGACAGCGCAAGGAAAAGTTGCGTAGTAAGGATGATTTTTAGGCTTTGTTTGGCTTTCTTCATTTTCAGGTATTTTGCTGTTAGCCTGCAAAAATATGATTTTTTTTTAAAATACGCAAGAACAAAGCAAAAAATAATGATAGTTGAGGTGTTTTTCAGGAGTTTCTTGAGGAGTTAAAGGAGTTAAGGGGTTTTTCAGGAGTTAAAGGAGTTAAGGAGTTAAAGGAGTTAAGACAAATGTCTTGAGGGTTTAATTAAAGGAGTTAAGACAACCGTATTTTGGCGTTGTTTTTAAACAACAAAGCATATGTCTTAACTCCTTAACTTCTTTAACTCCTTAACTCCTTAATGAGATGCAGGGGAAAATTACTTCTGGAATACGCGAACGTAGTCCACCTCCATGGTGGCAGGTAAGCAAGATGGGTCTAAGCCCTGGCCGCCGCCCCAGGTACCGCCCCAGGCGAGGTTGAGGATGGGGTAGAAGGCTGCATCGAAAGGCCATGCCTCCTTGCCGCTGCCGTCGTTGCGATAGGTGAGGAGTTCCTCGCCATCCACATAGAAGGTCATGTATTCTGCAGTCCACTCCATACCGTAGGTGTGGAACTCAGTCTGTGAGTTGCTGATCTTGCGGCGTGCAGACTCGATGGCAGTGCCACCGTTGTTGTACTTAGTGCAGTGGATGGTGGAAACAACCACGTCGGGGTCGTAGCCCACAGACTCCATGATGTCGATCTCGCCATCACCAGGCCAGTTCTGCCAATTGACAGGCATCATCCAGAATGCGGGCCATGTGCCCTTGCCCTTAGGGAGCTTGATGCTTGCCTCGATGTATCCGTACTTCCAACCTGTGGACTCACGAGCGTAGAGACGAGCGCTCTTGATGGTGCCGCCATCGTCGAGGAGGTTGATCTTCAGTGTTCCGTTGGAAACCTGTGCCACCTGGTCCTCGCGCACGTAGTTCTGCAACTCGTTGTTCACCCATCCGGCTGGCTTGATCTCGTAAGTCCAGTCTGGTCCCAATTCGTTGTCGCTGAACTCGTCGTTCCATACGAGGTTATAGCCCTCGATGGGGCAGGTGATGTTCTGTCCGCCCTTGGCCTGGGTGACGGTGATGTTCTGGCGTGAGCCGCCCGACCAGATGGTGATGTTGCCAGTGCGCTCAGCGCCCTGGTTCTCGCCCACGGTGACGGTGATGGTGGCTTTCTTGCCTACGGGATTGGTGGGTGTCACCTTGATCCAGCTGTCGTTGGAATAGGCGGCAAACTCGTGGGTGCTCTCCACCTCGGCGGTCTGTGTTCCTCCTTCCTTCTCGAAGTTCAGCGCGGTGGAAGAGAGGGTAATGGTCTCGGCCGAAGCGTAGCTGATGTCGGTTTCGTTGTTGCTGCAAGCGCTGAGGCTTATAGCAACAGCGAATATTGCGCTAAAAATCATTATCTTTTTCATATTAGTCTGTTTGTTGTTCAAGTTTTCAGGGGGATTTTCTTTGAAATCCTCACCTGAGAAACTTGAGTTTTGATGAAATTACTGAGCAGTTTTCTGGAAGATGATATCGTAGATTTCTACCTTCTCGCCTTCTGGATTTCCTCCAAAGTCGAATACCAGCTTGAGGGCATCGGCCGCACCGACCTTGAGGACGGAAGCAGGAACCTTGACCTGATATTCCTCGCCTGCCTTGAGGTCGTAGGTGTTGGCGAAGAAGAAGTTTTCATCGCTGGAAGTATCTGTTATCTTCACGGTTACGCCCTTGATGTCTTTCTTAGCTAAGAACTTGCATGAGAAGTCGTAAGGCGTGTCAGCCTCGCCCGGAATGTCGGTGATGAGGTGAACCTGTGCCTGCCACTGTGCGAAGGTCGCTGTAGGCAGCTCAACGGTGTAATGGCCCTTGTCGGCAGTGAAATCGGGAGCGTCTATCTCGGTCCATCCTGGAGCGTAGAAGAAGAAGGTGGTGAAGCCATCGGTGCCCTTGTCGTCTACATGGCTCTTCCAGATGTTGGAAGCGCTGTTGTAGTTGTACACGGTCTTATCTTCTTCCTCGGCAGGTGCTTCCACACCGTCGCACTTGTGTTCCTGCAAGTCGATGTTGCTGATGGTGAGCTTGGTGTTGTCGGCATTGCCTCCGCCGTCGACGACTAAGGTGATGTTGTCCATGTCGATGCCATCCATGTCGCTACGGTAGAAGAGAACTTCCTGGTTGGCCTTCAGGTCGATGCGCTCTGCAAAGTAGAAGCTGTTGTCGTCGCCCGTTTTCACCAGTTTGAGTGTTACACCCGGATGATCGGTGGTAGAAACGAGCTTGCAAGAGAAGTCGTACTTGGTAACCGAGTTGGTGGTCATGTCGGTGAGGAACTTGACCTGTGCCTGCCACTGCATGGCGGTAGCTGTCGGCAATTCGATGGTGTAGGCGCCGTTCTTCTCGGTGACGGTTGGGTTGTCTATCTGTGCCCAGTCGGGGTTGGTATAGAAGAACTCGTTGGTGAACTGGCAGTTCTTCCACATGTTGCAGTCGCTGTTGGAGTCGAAGCCCTGGAAGCCCTCGCTGGCGCAGGTGAGGATGTAGTGCCATGCTATGTTGCCATCGTCCCATACGAGCACCATGGTGCTGCCGGTAATGCTCTCTACACGCAGACGGAGCTCGCCGTTATAGGCTGCGTCGGCTGGGATGTAGGGGAAGCAGGTGTTGGCAGGCATGACGAGGTAGAGGTCGTCGCCCTCGGCACTGAGCTGGTAAGAGCTGTGCTGTTCGCTGACAGGCACCATGTAGTCGGTGTCCTGATGATAGTCGGGGAAGATAGAGCAGCCGGTGTTGACATACATGGTTCCGCCAGCGCCTGGGTTGTAGGTATAGCTGTAGTCTGCGCCAAAGGTGAGTCGGTCGTCGTACACACCGAATTCGGCCTTCTCGTTGGCTCCTGCCTTCCACCACTCTGTGCCGTCGGTTCCTGAAGGTCCGCACGCTAAGTGGGCGGGTTCGGTGGCGGCGATGCGCCACTCCTTGCCCGACAGCTTGCCTACGATCTCGCTGAAGTCTACGAGGGTGTTGGTGACGTGGAATGTGGTCTCGCCCATGCCCTGCGACATACCGTTGCGGTTGCCCACACGGTAGTAAACCTTATAGTCGCCCGAATTGACCCATATCTTCTGCAGTGGGTTGACGGTGGAGTAGACGGGGTTCTTGGTTACTTCCTTGCCGTCAACAGGAATGTACCACATGGGGTAGATGCCGTCGCCCTCCATGTGGAAGGTTACTGTGTTGGTCTCGTCGTCGACGCTGGCAGTCACCTTTGCGTTCTCTGCCAGTGGCAGTCCTGCCTCTGATACGCCGTCGAAGTCCTCTGGGCTGCACGCGCTGAGTGTCAACCCTGCAGTGACAGCGATGAGGAGTGCCTTGCTGAATATGTTATGTTTCATAATTGCTTGAGTCTTTATATTAATAGTCGTTTTGTGTCAGTGTGCCGTGAGATGCGTCGATTTCACTCAAAGGAATAGGAAGATACTTCTTCTTCTCGGTCCATGTGTTGGTGCGGTAGCCGTAAGCATCGGGTACGAGTGTGGTGGCAGCCTTTCCTGTACGGATAAGATCCCAGTAGCGCTTGCCCTCGCCTACAAACTCCTTGTGGCGCTCGTCGATGATGTTGTCGATAGTGGGAAGCTTGTCGTCGGTGAGTCCGGCACGGTGGTGTACCTTGTTGAGGTATTCCTTGGCATCAGCCGTGTTGCCGCCTGTGCGCACGATGAGTTCGGCAGCATTGAGCAGGGTCTCAGCGAAGCGGTAGATGCGTAGGTTGTTGTTGAAGTTGAGGTCACCGTCGGCTTTCTGATCCTCGTTATTTTTTTTATAGGCGATATACTTCTTGAGCCAGAGCCCGGTGTATTGCCAGCTCCTGGTGTTGCAGTCCTTGCCACGTCCGTCGAAGATGGTGGCGTCCTTGCGCACGTCGCCCTCGTCGAAGAGGTCTAAGGTCTCGAGTCTTACAGGCTCAAATCCCCAGCCAGTGTCCACTCCGTCTTTCTCCTTGTAGTCGCGTGGAGAGATGAAGCGTGGATAGACGGTTCCGCCCGCATTGATGACTCCACCGCCCCAGGCACGCACGGCTCCGTCGTCCATGTAGCCTATCTCGAAGATACTCTCTTTGGTCCACTCGCCACTCTCGAGGAAGATGTTGGCGTAGTCGGGGTTGAGGTCGTAGTTCTGCTTGTCTTTGATAATCTCTTGCATATAGCCTAATGCCTTGGCGTAGCGGCTCTCGTCGTTCTGATACATCACCATCTCGGCATAGATCATGTAGGCGGCAGCCTGGCTCATGCGTCCCAGGTTCTTGTCGTCCCACTTCATAGGCAGGGCGTTGAGGCCGATGGCGCTCTCGAGGTCGCTGATGACAGCCTTGTACACCTCGTCGGCGCTCTTCTGCTCACCGATGTAAGGCGACTTGAGGTTTTCGAAATAGAAAGGTATGTTGCCATAGAACTTCCACACCTGCATGTAGTAGAAGGCGCGCAGCACCTTGGCTTCAGCCATGAAGGTGTTGTAGTCTGCCTGTGTGAGGACACCCTTGGCCCACTCTATATAGGTGAGCACGTCGTTGGCGTTGCGTATGCCTTTGTAGCTTTGGTCCCAGATGCCTGTGAGGGCATCGCCTGAGTTCTGGGTGCTGGCATAGTTGGACATCTTCTGTAGGAAGAGGTTGTCGGAACTGGTTCCGCCGCCTACCCACACATCGTCTGCCATGATGTCGCTGCAGAGCTGTAGCGGAGCATACTGTTCGTTGTTCCAGTCATACTGGCGCATGGGGTTGTAGGTGGAAGCCACAGCTTCCATGATGTGCTCCTTGTTGCTGTAATATTCCTGCAGGGTGGCCTTGTCGGGAGGTGTTACGTCCAAGAAGTCGTCCGAGCAGCTGGTCAATGTAAGGGGAGCGATGAGCGCTGCCATCAATACATATTTATATATTTTCTTTGTCTTCATAATGATAAGTTTTTTAGAGGTTTAGAATCCAAGGTTGAAGCCCACGGTGATGGTGCGGCTCTGAGGATAGACACCATAGTCGACACCCAGCGCTGTAGCGCTATAGTCACCCGACAATATATCGCTAGTGCTATTGCCCGATGATATTTCGGGGTCGAAGCCAGCATACTTGGTGAGGGTGAGGAGGTTCTCGGCTGCTACGAAGAGGCGCAGCTTGTTGACGAAGAACTTCTTGGTGATGAACTGTGGCAGGGTATAGCCCAGCTGGATGTTCTTGAGTCTGAGGTAAGAACCGTCGGTGATGTAGAGGTCGCTGCTCTGCCAGTTGGTTCCGTCGTTGATGACGAAGCGTGGGTACTTGTTGGAAGTACCTGGACCTGTCCAGCGGTTGAGCAGATAAGAAGGAAGGTTGGCGGGCTGCACGTCGGTACGGCGTGTGGCATCGAAGATGTCGTTGCCGGCAGTGCCCTGCCACATCATCATGAAGTCGAAGCCCTTGTACTCGGCATTGAGGGTGAAACCGAAGGTCCAGTCGGGCATTCCCTTACCTATCTTGGTGCGGTCGGCAGCATCGATGGCTCCGTTGCCGTCTACATCGACGAATCTTACATCACCAGGTACGGCCTTAGGCTGCAACATCTTGCCGTCCTTGTTGACCCATGCCTTCACCTCGTCCATGGTCTGGAAGATGCCGGCTGTCTTGTAGCCATAGAAGTATGGGAATGGTTCGTTGTTGGAACCGCGGGCAATTTCGCCTGTGTTCTGCATAGATGCAACTTTGATGAAGCCTGAGCTGTTGCCGAGGTTCTTCAGTTTGTTTTTCAGATAAGAGGCGTTAGCCTTGGCATGGAATTTAGCCTTACCGATGTTCCACTTGTAGGTGGCTTCCATTTCCAAACCTCTGTTCTCCATATCGCCCACGTTGCCAAGAGGAGCGCCGGCACCCACATAGTTAGGGATAGGCATACGAATAATCATGCCATTGGTCTTCTTGATGTAATAATCGAGGCTGAATGTCAGGGCGTTCTTAAAGAATCCCAAGTCGATACCTAAGTCGGTCTGTTCGCTCTCCTCCCACTTCAGGTCGGGGTTGGCAAGTGAGCCTGCCTGTACACCATTGACAACGGTCTCTCCCTTGCCCAGGATGGTGTTATAAGGCGAAGCTGTCCAGGCTGCATAGGTAAAGTCGCCGATGTTGTCGTTACCGTTCTTACCCCAGCTACCGCGAATCTTCAAGTTGCTCAACCAGTCGGGAGCTTTGAAGTAAGGCTCGTTGATGACGTTCCATCCCAAAGAGAAAGAAGGGAAGGTGGTGTAGCGGTTGTTGGCACCGAAGCGCGAACTACCGTCGCGACGTACAGTAAACTGTGCCATGTAGCGCTCGTCGTAGTTGTAGCTGGCACGGAAGAAGTAAGAACTCAGTGTGTGTTCGTAAGCAGGTCCTCCACTGGCAGACATCTCGCCACGGCTCTGGTCGGCACTCGTATTGTTCATGAAGGGCTTGTTTATGTCCTTGAGGTTCTGCAATGCACCATAGAGGTTCATGCCTGTATTCTGCATCGCACTCTGACCTGCCACCAAGTTGATGGTGTGCTTGTTGAAGGTCTTGTCCCAAGTCAGCACGTTCTCCAACTGCCATACAGTGCCGCGGTTGCTCGACTGGTGGGCGTTGGTGATAGTGGCCTTATTGTTTCCAGAGAGATAATAGAGAGGTGTGTAGCCGTCGCTTCCCCAGAATGAGAGGTCGGCTCCGTAAGAGATGCGGTATTTCACGCCGTAACCGATGTTGAGGTCGGCAGCGAAGTTGGCTACAAACTTATGGCTCCAGTTCAAGTCGCCAGGCAGAGAGAGCATGGCCAATGGGTTGTTCATTTCCTGATAGCTGCTTCCAGGAACTGTGTACATACGTCCGGCTCCATCGTAGAGCATGTACTGCTCGCCATAGAGACTGCTCTGAGCTTCGGCTGCTGCACCGCTCACGGTAGGAGTGAGGATAGGAGAGAGGTAGAGGGCTGAACCCAATGGAGAACCATACTGAGAGTTGGCGTCGATGGCCTTGCTCTTGACGCGAGCGTAAGAGATGTTGGCGCTGATCTGCAGTTTGTTGAGCCAGTCGCGGTCCTTGGTGTCGTCGAAGAGCGTGTAGCTGGTATTGCTGCGAAGCGACATACGGCTGTAGTTGCTTCGGTCGTAGTTGCCGCCCACGATACCGTCCTGATGATAGTAACCCATAGAGAGGTAATAGTTGATCTTTTCGGAAGCGCCACTGACGTTCACCTCATGGTTGACAACACCGGCGTTGTCGTTGAACACTTCGTCCTGCCAGTCGGTGCCCTTGCCGTACTGATAAGGATCGGCATAGATAGGAGCCTGTCCTGCGTTGACAAGACCTTCGTTCATCATCACAGCATACTCGGTGGCGTTGAGCACATCGCGGTGCTTCCATGGGTTCTGCCAGCCGTAAGAGAAGTTGTAGTTGACGTGTACTCGACCCTTCTCGCCGCCCTTGGTGGTGACGAGGATGACACCGTTGGCAGCACGTGTACCGTAGATGGCGCCAGAGGCAGCATCCTTCAGTACCTCAATGCTCTCGATGTCGCTGGGGTTCAGATAGTCGATGCCGCCCTCGATGGGCATACCATCAACGATGTAGAGAGGGTTACTATCATTGATAGTACCGATACCACGGATACGAACCTGAGAGGCTGCACCTGGCTGACCTGATGAAGAAGTGACGGTAACACCTGATGCCAAACCCTTCAGTGCATTGTCGACACGTACTGCCGCCTTGCCGTCGAGGTCGTCGGCACTCACCTTGGCGATAGAGGCTGTCACGACGCTCTTCTTCTGAACACCATAACCCACTACCACTACGTCTTCGAGGGTGCGTGAGTCTTCCTTCAGCGTGATTTTCAGCTTGTCGGAAGCCTTCACCTCTTGAGTCACATATCCTATATAAGATACGACCAATGTTGTGTTGGGGTTGGCTTGAATCGTGAAGTTACCATCCAAGTCGGAAACTGTACCTTGCGAGGTACCTTTTACTACTACTGATGCACCGATGATGGGTTCGCCACTCACGTCGGCGATGTTACCCTTACAGGTAATCTGTTGCGCCTGCATGATGGTTGCCACAAACAATGTCAGCATCACCATTAATAACCTTGTTGGTTTCATAAGCTAAATGTTTAGATTTTTGTTATTATTGAGTTTCGTTATTATTAGGTATGATGTAGGTGGACGACTTTTTCGTCTTCTACCGAAGCATTCGTTTTTCCGCTTGCAAATGTACTAAAAAAAATAGTCGGTAACAACCCAGTGATAAATAAAAGTGGATTTGAAAAGTAGAAAGTTTTTCTTATGTTTCTGATTATCAGTACTGTGCGAGAAACTTGAAGAACGAAATCAGTGGACGCTTTATAAAGCTGAACTTCGAGAAAAGGGCGTTTTCATCCTTCTTGTGTGTTGATAAAAAGTAGAATTGTGTTTTTGTGCGATTTTGCTTCTGTTCGTATGTTGTCCACTTTCTTCTTATCTTTGATTATCTTTTAAACAGTTGATTATTAGTGGTTTGTGAATCTTATGGCACTTCTGTTGTTCCACTTTTCCATTTTATGCCGAAAAATGGGTGGATTTTTTGCTTAATTTTGCGGCAACAATCTGATTTTTTTAATAACTTTAAAAACTTAAATGAGTATGAAACATTTGAATTTACTTCTGTTTGCATCTTCCATGATGTTCGTGGCGCCTGCTTATGGTCAGGACTATAAACAGGTATGGGCGGACGAGTTCAACAACGTAGGTTCAGTAGACGAAAGAACCTGGAACTATGAGATTGGAAACCGTGACAACGGATTTGGCAACTGGGAATTGGAAAGCTATCAGAAAGCCAACGCTACCGTGGGTCTCGCTCCCGACGGAACCACCAAGGCACTCATCATCACTGCTAAGCCTGATCGTACTTCTGCACGACTCTTCACCAAGGACAAGGTGTCGTTCAAATATGGTAAGTTGGAAACACGCATCATGATCCCTAAGACTGCCAATGGTTTGTGGCCAGCCTTCTGGCTGCTTGGCAACACGGGAACATGGCCTTCGTGCGGTGAAATCGACGTTTTGGAGATGGGACATTTTGACGGAATCAAGAACGGCACTCAGGAGAAATACTATAGCGGCGCCTGCCACTGGGGTGTTTATCAGAATGGAGGCTATCCCAACTATTGCAAGTTCACTACCTCACCTACGAGCCTGCAAGACGGCAAGTTCCACAAGTTTGTATTGGAGTGGACGCCCGATGTCATCAACATGTATCTCGACGACGCTGCTAAACCTTATTATAGCATGGACATCAGCGACAGAAGTCAGAATACATCGCCAGGCAACTATTTCAACAAGCAGTTCTATATGCTCGTCAACTTGGCGATAGGTGGCAACTTCACTGGCGTGAACAATGCTGCAGCCGTTACTGCCCTCAGTTCTGGCGAGAAGAAGATGTATGTAGACTATATTCGCCTTTACCAGAAGGAGGGACAGGAGTGCTACACCATCAACGGAAAAACCGTCGATAATATGAAAGAGGACACTCATTTCGAGGACACAACCACCAAGTTAGGAGAATATGGCTACAAGTCGCTTGATGCTGCAGGTAAGTCGGTCTTCGACTTCTCTAAAGGTTCCGACTACGTCATTATCAGCGCTTCCACCGGTGTAATGCAGCAGATGGGTGAGAAAATCAAAGCCGACTATTCGGTAGACAACACCAAGCAGCACCTCTATATTTGGGAGAACACCTATGCGCCAAGCATTGGAACAGGTGTCAATTCCTTCGGACTCAACGAGGATTACTCTGTTTTTACCGTTACCCAAAAAGGATGGTCAGGATTGGGCTTTCACGGATTGAAAGACCTCTCCATGCTCGACGACAGCTACTATCTCCATTTCTCGATGAAGGGCGACGATGCTCTCTTGCATGCTTCTCATGCGATTCGTGTAGGTGAGGCCAGCTTCACTATCGGCAACAACCCTGTGGAGGGCATGATTTTGGGCGACTACAAACGCGATGGCGAATGGTACAGTTTCGACATTCCTTTCAGCAAGCTCAAGAAGATGGCAGGAACTGTGTTCCCCGACAAGGACGGTGGTGCTGCTGCCTATAGAGAGAATGCTATCAGCGCGCTCAGTGGTGGAAATGCAGGCACAAAACTTACCTTCGACAATGTGTTCTTCTATAAGAAGCAGGGTGGCAGCGAGACTCCTGATGTCGACGCTACGCTCGGAGAATTTGGATCCAAGTCGCTCAACGCCGAAAACCAGTCGACTTTCGACATTGCATCGGGTTCCGACTACGTGCTCATCGCCACTGGCAGCACCTTTGCCAATCAAGTAAAGGACGCAGGCAAGGTAAAGGCCGACTACAATGTCGACAATAGTCGCTATAACTTCAACCTCTGGGAGGGCACCATGACAGGCGCTACACCCACAGGCACCAACAGCTTCGGCTACAACGAGGAATACTCCTGCGTGAAGGTTGCTGGCGGAAAAGGTTGGTCGGGCGCCGGCTATGCTCCTGCAGCAGCCACCGATATGAGCATGATAGACGACAGTTACTGGCTCCACTTCTCAATGAAGACAACCAATGATATCAGCAAGAGCGCTCCTTATGCCATCGTCATTGGCGAGAATGCTCACTTCACCATTGGCTCTGCTCCTTTCGAAGATGGAAGTAAGAAATATGCAGTACTTGGCGATTTCTATCGCAATGGTGAATGGTACAGTTTCGATATTCCAATGACAGAAATCAAGAAATATGGCACTCCTGCCTTCTGGGGTAATAGTTCTTACAAAAATAACATCCTGAGTGTCCTTGCTGGCGGAACCAACGGTGTAGAGGTGAATCTCGACGGTGTCTTCTTCTACAAGAAGATTACTACTGGTATCCAGGCTTCTACTGCAGATAAGAAGCAGCAAGCCAAGGTGCTCGGCATCTACGACCTCACTGGCCGCCGTGTCAGTGATATGAATGCTGGTGGCATTTATATCGTACGAACCAACAAGGGAAACTTTAAGGTGAAAAAGTAATATTTAAAGGTAAAAAAGTAAAAACAACTTTCTCAAATGGGGAAGTTAAGATAACTTCTCTAACTTCCGCACATGAGAAAGTTCAATAAATCAGGTACAAGGGGGCGTTTCATCAAGATGGAATGCCCCTTTTATCTTAATATTTTTCAAAACGAAGAAATAGATAAACAATAGATAATCAGTTACTTGTGCTCTTTTTGTTGCTTCGTGAAGCCACTTTTTTACCCACAGCCGAAAAGCGAAACGATAAAAAGAGTAAATTTGCAAGCGAAAACTTAATAACTTAATTGTGTAATTATAAGAACTATGCTTATGAATAGGAGAATTTACAAATTGTTACTTTTCTGTATGGTTAGCATGCTTTCTGTTTTTGTGCATGCTGCCAATACGCTGGAAGTAACTTATCAGATTGGTAACACCCAAAAAGTCACTTCCTCTGGTAATGAAGGCGAACTTTCCAAACTTCTTGGAGGCGAAGAAAACGCCATGAAATGGAATGGATGATTTCGCAGTACTGGTAACTATATTTACATCTTAAACAGAGGGTCGAGTCGATTACTGATGATAATGTGAAGTTAAATTGTTCCATGACCCGAAAATATTCCTCCAAAAGGAGTGAGTTTCTCTGACTTTGTTGCTATCTATGCCATGTCATATTAGAGTTTTGCTTGTTTTATTTTTTTTGCAACACTTAAATAAGTGAAAATTCTGACATGGCAAAATCCTGGGCAACTTTTTGTTGCTAAGGTCTTTTAAAAGTTTAATTAATAATAGTGTTGCGGAATTATGGATATGAAAAAAAATACTTTTATCAATGATCTTGCTCGCTTTGTGCGCATTTGTCTCAGCATCGCTTTATGATTACAACAAAGCCGATTCTGATGAAAATATTGCCGACGAAGATGACGAACCGATCATCGTTGATGGAATCATTTGGAATGACTAACAACTTTATTTCACGTTTTTCAAAAAAGTACAAAGCATGAATACATTGAAACAAACTCTGTTTTTATTGCTCATTCTCGTATTTTCGGGAGTGAGCAAAACTATTGCCCAATCCACTGGCGTGTATGTAGGTGGACATATCCGACGTGAACGTCCCGGTACCATCGAGAAATTACGCAATTCTGGTTTCACATACATCATTCTCTTCAATATCAACGTTGAGCCCGATGGTACACTGACTACAGATGGCGAGACGGTATGCAAAGATGGAAAGTATGTGTTTGGTAACACGCAACCCAACTATGTCTCTGACATAAAAAAACTAAAACAGGCACCAACAACCATAAGTAGAATAGAAATATGTATAGGTGGTTGGGGTAACGAGTCTTTTAGTCGCATCAAGGAACTTATTAATAGACATGGTGTAGGAAGTGGTACCATCTTGTATAAGAATTTTAAAGCGCTTAAAAATGCCATTCCAGAGATTGATGCTGTAAACAACGATGATGAGCATTGCTACGATGTCGCAACGGCTGTTAAATTCCACCAGATGATGTATGAATTGGGGTATAAAACAACTATCGCGCCATATACGAACCGTAGTTTTTGGGAAAATCTTGTTTCTCAGTTGGGCGATAGATGTGATAGGGTACTTATACAGTGTTATGATGGCGGAGCAGGAAACAATCCATCCGACTGGCATTTAGGTAACAGAGCTGTCCATGCAGGAAGAATGAATTACCAAGGAGGTGGTGTAGATGCATGCGTAGCTCAGATGGAGTCATGGAAGAAAAATAATGGAGTGAGCGGAGGTTTTATTTGGCTTTATAACGATGAAACATGGAATCTTAATCAGTGGGCAACGAGGATGCTACGTGTGTTTGGTACAAAAAAGTGCGATGACAATATAGCAATTCTTTATGCAGATTCCGACTATCGTGGTTATTCAAAATCATTGGGCGAGGGTAGCTACACTCAGGCAGATCTCGCCATGTATGGCATTAGTGCTAAGGATATATCATCGTTGAAGGTCACAAAAGGCTTCAAGATTACACTCTATGAGAATGCTGATTTCACTGGTAATTCAAAGAGTTGGACAACAGACGCTTCTTTTGTTGGTGGGGATTGGAACGATAAGGCTTGTTCGGTGCGAATCGAACCAAATGGCAAGAGCGGTCTGTCGGGTAACTTCAAAATCATGAACCGCAACAGTGGTAAGTATCTTGACTTGGATAATAACAAGACTGATAACAATACCGCAATCGTCCAGTTTGATGACGAGGGTGTAGATGCCTCTCAGACGTGGACATTTACAGAGGTGATGAATGGTAAGGGTGTCTACTCCATCTGCTCCTATGGTAATAAGAACCGAGGTATGGATGTCGCTGATTTTTCTAAGGAAAACGGAGCTCAGGTGCAACTATACGACTATTTGGGTAATAATCATCAACAGTTTATTCTCTACGACTGTGGTGAAGGCTATTATCAACTTGTAGCTCGTAACAGTGGTAAAGTGGTAGAGATTCCACAATCAAGCAAAGGAAATGGTGAATGGATAAAAATCTACGACAACAATGGCTCCCACACACAACAGTGGGCCGTGGTTGAGAACCGATACGACGAGGCTTCTGCAGTTACATTGTATACCGATGCAAGCTATAAGGGTAAAGCTGTGACCCTTTCTGAAGGCCAATATAACCTCAGTCGAATGGGGCTTTACAATCTGAAGGACAATGATATGAGTTCTTTGAAGGTCACTCCTGGTTTCAAGGTTACAATCTATGAGGATGACAATTTCAATGGCAAAAGTAAGTCATACACAGCCTCTGAGAGTTTCGTTGGTGAAGAATGGAATGATAAGATGTCTTCGTTGAAGGTTGAGGCATACGGAAAGAGTGGACTGTCAGGTGACTATAAGTTGCAAAACCGCAACAGTGGTAAGTTTCTTGATTTGGACAACAACAACACAGACAATAAAACAGCCATCGTTCAATATGATGATGAGTACATAGATGCAACGCAGATATGGACATTGACAGAGATTGGTGGTGAAAAAGGTGTTTATTCTATATGTACTTCAGTCAACAAAAGGCAAGGTATGGATGTAGCCGATTGGTCGAAAGACAATGGCGCCCAGGTGCAACTCTATGAATATATCGGCAACAGGAATCAACAGTTCATCGTTGTCGAAAAGGGTGATGGTTATTATCAATTTGTTTCACGTCTTAGTGGTAAAGTGATAGAGATACCGAGCTCGAGCAAGGACAATGGCGAGTGGATAAAGCTATATGACAACAATGGCACCAATACGCAACAGTGGAAATTCGTTAGTCCGTCAGTCTATTCTGGCATCGCAAACACCGAAAGTCTCTCTGGGATGAACCTCAGAAAAGAGGGCAATACCATCATCGTGACAGGTGCAAAAGGTAAAGAATTGACTATCTATGATGTAAGCGGAAGACTGATACGTTGCGAGACAATAGATTCTGTCAAATATTCCATGTCTTTGGATAAAATGAAGACAGGTATCTACATCATGAAAATAGATTCCATTGCTAAAAAGATACGGGTCGAGCTGTAACATTGCTATATTCTATAATCTAATAATTGAACTTTAGCAAGTTCGGAAGTTATGGAAGTTAAAGAAGTTATCACTCCCTTCGGTCGTTAGAAGTTATAGCCAACAGCCTTTTTGGTTGAAAATTTAGCTGTAAAGCATTTGGCTTTAACTTCTCTAACTTCTTTAAATTCTTTAACTTCCCCATTTGCGAAAATTGAGTACTAATAATTCAAAATTAACTATTATGAAAAAAAATCGTGTTTTATTGTTTTTAACGTTATTCTGCGTGGCAATTCTGAAAGTCCATGCACAAAAAATTCCTATTGAGATAGTGAACAATTCTGTTTTTCCTGACGACAAGGTATATGTGGCTATCATTGGTAAGAAAGTGAGTGATGATGCTCCTATTTATTATGACCTCATAGCCAACAATGCAAGTGATGCTGCACTCAGGACCCTTACTGTCAATACAAACACTCTGCATAAGTTCAACGGAGATAGAGGTTATGCCAATGTGTTTACGCCGCTGAATCAGATAAAAAACAAAACCATTTACGTAGATAAAACCCATGCTTGCCGTATGTTTTTTGGTTTCAATTCACCGCTTTACCTACACGTAAACGATAATAATGGTGGGTATGCAGGAGCTGACATGCAAAACCCTTCCGACCCGAATATCGATCTGCGATGGGAACTTATTGAATTTACTTATGATAGGTATGGTGTGATGTTTATCAATACCTCACGTGTTGATGCATTCCAATATCCCATGGGATTGGAACTATATGGAAATGCTTCGGCAGGTGCCAATAATCCATACACCAAGCGTGGAGAGGTGAATACCTATGAGGAGATTATCAATCGCTGGAAGACACAAAACGAAGGTAATATCTTCTCTAACTGTCTGAAGAACAATATAACTCATGATCATTTGGGAGGTATTATTATGCAACCATCTAAAGTGGCAGAGGTGAAGAATACTGGATATTTCGATGGCTACATCAACCGTATCTGGAGCGAGTTTCGCAATAAAGACATACACGTAAACATGGGCAACCAATTAGGTGTTTGGCGTGGACGTGTGAATGGCAACAACTTCGTCTTAAAAAGTGAGTCAGGACCTCGTCAAGGGCAGACGGCCATTGTAGGCAAGCCTACCTCCATTGATGTGATAGAAGGTGCAGGAGAGTTTGCAAAATTCAATGGCAACAGTGCAGATCTTCCAGTACAAGCCATGTTCTGTGGAGCGATGAATCGTGGAGTGATAAGAACAAATCTTGCAGATGGCGAACTGCAGGATTGGGGAGATACAGGAAGCTTCTTCAACACCGATGTATATAACCCTTATGTGAAATTCTTCCATCAGAAAGACATCAGTTACGACGGTTATACCTATGCCTTCGCATACGATGACACATTTGACCAAAGTGCAACATGTGCCACCAGTCATCCAGAACGTGCCGTGGTAACTATTGGTGGATTTAAAGGACAGTCTGGGCCAGTTCATCCTATACCAGAAGTTACTGCTGCTCCTATCCCTCATCACACAACTGACAATGTGAAATCGGTTTATAGTGATACTTACACTTCGCTTGTTCCGGATATGTTTATTGGCTCTTGGTATCAACAGACAGCTACACAGAGTGTCAGCCTTGACGGCAACAATACACTCAAGTGTTCCAACTTTAATTATGTCGGAATTGAGTTTGGCGGTCCTGAGATAGACGCAACAGATATGGAATATCTCCATTTGGATATCTATCCTCTATCTTCTTTTACGATCAATGTATACCCAATATGTCGTAACAACGATGGGAGTGTCAACGACCAATTGAAAAAACCTATTAATCTCATAGCTAATCAATGGAATAGCATAGATATCCCTATGAGTGATTTTGTTGGACTCAACGCTTCCAGGATCTTCCAGTTCAAGTTTGATAACGGTAAAGGAGAGACCTTCTATCTCGACAATCTGTATTTCTACAAGAATGGTTCTTCTAGCGGAATAAGTAGCATAGAGACCCACACACAGGATAATCATGCGTGGTACAACTTGCAAGGTCAGCGTATGAACGATGGTGCAGGTTCATTGCCAAAGGGAGTGTACATACATAACGGAAAGAAGATTTTAGTGAAATAACATAAAATAATAAAAATGAGGGTGTGTCATAAGTCTGTGACGCACCCTCGTGATAACCAGATCAGTGACATGAGTCCAGTATGTGGTCAAATAATTAAAAATATGAAGAGACGAATTCTTTTTGCAAAAAACTTTTTCCTTGTAGGTTTATTGCTATTAACTTCTTTACAAGTCATAGCGCAAAAAGCCCGTGTGATGATCACTACGGAAAACAACAGTAAACTCTTGTCAGAGACAATACTGAAAACCACAAAAGGTAGTCCTGCATCCAACTATGTGCGTATCAATACAGACCGTCAATATCAGACGGTAGATGGTTTTGGCTTCGCTCTTACCGGAGGGACGTGTTACAATCTTATGCGAATGAGTGTAGGAGAACGTGATGCACTTCTTAAGAAAATATTTTCAGAGCGCCAGGGTTATGGTGCGAGTTATGTGCGCATAAGCATAGGATGTAGTGACTTTTCTCTTTCACGCTATACTCTTTGCGATGTAAAAGGCATAGAAAATTTTGCCCTTCAAAGTGAAGAAATTGCGTATGTGATTCCCATTCTAAAAGAAGTGCAAGCCATCAACCCCAAGCTGAAAATCATTGCCGCACCATGGACTGCTCCTAAATGGATGAAGGTGAGTCAGAAAAATGGGGATGTTCCGTATGATAACTATGTAGGCGGACATCTGAATAAAACTTGTTATTCGGACTATGCGGACTATTTCGTAAGGTTTCTGAAAGCGATGAAAGACAACGGAATAACAATCCATGCGGTGACTCCACAAAATGAACCTGGAAACGGAAACAACGAAGGAGGAGCTATGCTCATGGATGTTGATGAGGAAATAGCTTTTGTTAAGGTTCTTGCCACAGCCTTTCACAATGCAGGACTGAGTACCAAGATATATCTTTTTGACCACAATTTTGATAACGAACAATATGCCGAACGGGTAGCAAAGTCCTTGCGGTCATCATCGTTTCTTGGTGACGATCTTGTGGAAGGTGCCGCTTTTCATAACTATGGGGGTGACCCTACAGCCATGGCTACGTTTTATAATAACACGGGTCTGAAGTCAATCTATACTGAGACAAGTATAGGCTCGTGGAACGATGGACGTAATCTAAATGGCAAGCTATGCGGAGAATTCAACTGGTCGGGTTTGCGTGCGTTGCAAAACCAGAGTAGTGCATTTATAGCATGGAACCTGCTTCTCGACTATAATGGTCATCCTACCACCTTACCTAATAGTACTGTGTATGGCAATATGGAAATAGATGCAAGTAGTTATGCGCTCTCTACGGTACGCTACAATCGCGATTATTATATCATTTGCCATCTTTCTTCTGTCATCCGACCTGGTGCGGTAAGATGTGACTATATAGAGAATGGTGTACCAAGAGATGACTGGAACTTCAATTATGTCGCACTAAGAAACTCGGATGGCACCACAGCTTTTGTCATTAGTAATAAGACATCGGTCGAAAAGCATATCAACCTTGCTTCGAATAGCGAATATGTGAATGTAGATATACCTGCCAAAAGTGTTGTTTCTGTCCTTTTGGGAGATACAGAACAAAATGCCGTGACCTTTGGTGGTATGGAGATGATTCCGTCAGATAACCGAAATAGTTTTTCTATCAATATCTATCTTGAAAAGGGCAAAACATACACTGCTGTAGGCGATGATGCCTTCAGTTCACCTGACTTCTATGAAGATCCTGATTTTTTCATCAAGTTAGGAAATGGTCGTTTCAAGTTTACGGCTCTCAGTGGTTATTATAACATCAAGTTTGTCCCCGCAACGAAGAGTTTTCGTATATACGCCTCTCATGAGAATGGGAATCCATTGAGTCTTAATGCAGATGGCACCGGTGCCTTATGGGCTATTGGCAGTGATGGATTGCATAAACCGTATTATAGTATCATAAGCAATCAGAGCTGGTGGACTGATACCGACCATGCTACATGTATGGCACCCGTGGGCAACAAGAGATACCAACTGACACTTACTGCAGGTCGTCAACTGAATGTAAATAATGTTGACTTTAAATTTTTCGGACAGGCAGGATGGGGTGTTGAATTGAATCCTACAGGTGAATACCGCATCTCTTCCAGGAGTGATGTGTTTCTCATAGGGCATCAGGCAGTGAATGGGCATAGTGATGGCAATGTGTATGTGGCTGACGGTGTGACGCTACAAGAAGGAAGAACCTTTCGTTTTATCGTTGACATGTCGGTTCCCTCGCAGCCAGTAATGTCTGTTGATGATATATCTACGGGCATAAAACATCCTGAAGTATCTGCTGATGGTCTTTCCCACGAGTGGTTCACACTTTCAGGTATAAAGATCGAACGGCCACATAAAGCTGGTGTTTATTTATGTAATGGGAAAAAAATCAGGATCTTATAAATATCTGAGAACTGAATAGTTCATTTAATGTTTATGGTAACTGATTTTTCAGAAATGATAATTTCTCAAAAATCCTACACACAGTGATATGAATGCTGGTGGCATTTACATCGTACGAACCAACAAGGGAAACTTTAAGGTAAAAAAGTAATATTTAAAGGTAAAAAAGTAAAAGGGTAAAAAAGTAAAAACAACTTTCTCAAATGGGGAAGTTAAGATAACTTCTCTAACTTCCGCACTGAGAAAGTTCAATAAATCAGGTACAAGGGGGCGTTTCATCAAGATGGAATGCCCCTGTTGTCTTTATATTTTTCAAAACGAAGAAAATCGGTAAACAATAGATAATCAGTTACTTGTGCTCTTTCTGTTGCTTCATGAATCCACTTTTTTTCTCACAGCCGAAAAACGTAACGATAAAAAGAGTAAATTTGCAAGCGAAAACTTAATTGTGTAATTAAAAGAACTATGCTTATGAATAGGAGAATTTACAAATTGTTACTTTTCTGTATGGTTAGCATGCTTTCTGTTTTTGTGCATGCTGCCAATACGCTGCAAGTAATCTATCAGATTGGTGACGCCACAGAAACCGTCACTTCTGGAGTCAGTACTGAAGGCAATCTTGCCACACTTCTTGGAGACGAAGACAAAGCCCTGAAAGTTACGCAACTTAGCGTGAAAGGCTATCTTAATGATGCAGACATCCGTCTGCTGCAGAAGATGGCGGGATACAGTGAGGGAACAGACAGTAATGTACCAGGCAGTCTGATATCGCTCAATCTTTCTGAAGCCACTTTTACGGAGACAGGCAAGATAGTGCCCGAAAGCATCTTCCAGAACTGTAAGAATCTGCAGCATGTAGACCTCAGCAACATGACCGAGATAGGAAAGGGGGCGTTCGAAAACAGCGCTCTTACCGATATTTCTATCCCAGCCTCTGTCACTAAAATCTGTGCACATGCTTTTAGGTATTGTAGTGCCTTGAAGACCTTGGAGTTCGTGGCAGGCACTCCAGAAAAGGAACTGGTGCTCGAGACGGAGGCTTTCTTTGGTTGCGGCAACATGGATCTCGCTAACAATGGAGTCTTGCCCTCACGCATCATCAGCATAGCGGCCAGAACCTTTCAGGAATGTGGAATCACCAAGCTCACCCTGCCTCAGAACGACAAACTGACTGGAGTCAGCCGCAAGCTCGAGTTCAACGGTGTGCAGACTGATAATATGGGAGCTTTAGGCTACGGTGTCTTCTTCGGCTGTCGCAAACTTACCGACCTCACCATTCCTGCCAACGTGACGGTAATCAACGAGGTGGTGTTTCAGGACTGCAACCTGCAGAACGTCACTTTTGCCGATGCTACCAAGATAACAGAGATACAGATGTGCGCATTCGCCAACAACCAGAATCTGACAGGAGTCTTTGCAGGCAAGAACTTTAACAACTTGAAAACCATAGGTGAGGGTGCATTCTTGAACTGTTTCAAACTCACCGATGCCGATTTCAATACTCTCACCAAGAACGTTACTCGCATCGAGCGCGAAACTTTCCGCAACTGCCACGACGGACTGCAGACCATCGACATTCACTCAGGAATCACTTTCATCGGCGACGGCGCCTTTGCCGACAATTATGCGGTGAAAGAGGTTATCGTGCATAGTGGTACACAGATTGATGCGCGGAGTTATGATGGCACTCATGGCATCTTCCTCAACATGGATCCCAACAAGGTGCAAGTTGTATTTGAGGGTGAAGCTGAGACTAATTACAAGGTCTATCGCGATAACATCAACGTGGGCGGAGAAGATAAGGGAAAGAACGCATTTATGTATCTTCTCACCAAGACTCTCGACGAGAATGCTACCGACTATGAGGTCGTAGCCCAGCGCCATGCCGACGTCCTCCTCAAACGCACATTTAAGCCAGGTTGGAATACGCTCGTGCTGCCTTTTGGTGCTCGCGATAATGGTAAAACAGTGAAGTGCGCCCGTATTTATCAGAAAGCACTCAATGCTTTTGAGGGCGAGGGTTTTATGATAGCTGCCTATCGTGGTTTGGCAAAGAATGATGCACAGCCCGACAACAGTACCTTCTATTTCCTGCAGTACGCCGACTACGACAATGATCCGCTCGATGAGTTTGAGCCTCTCCTCGTCAGAATGACGCAGAAAGACATCGACAACGCCTCAGGAGTCTATACTTTCGAGGATATCGAACTCAACTACGATGCCGGCAACAACACCTCATACACAGCCGAACAGGCGAAACTGCGCATGGGAAAGAATGAAAAAGACGAATATTTCACCGGCAACTACGACCAAAAGCTCAACGACAAGTTCAAGAAGTGCAGCTATGATGATTTCTATTTTACAGGAACATTGCATCTGCAGCAGGGTAATGCTACAGAGGGTTCCGCTTTCATCGCTCCTGGCGACTATATCATTCAGAACAATACTTTCGTAAAGTGTCTTGAAGGCAAGAAGTACGGACTCAAGGGATTCCGTGGTTATTTCAAGCGGTTGCCATCAAGTACATCACCTGCTAAGGGCAATATCGGCATCTGTCTTGTCGACCGCAATGGCGTAGTTTCTTCCATTCGTCAGGTGGACGGAGCATCGCTTACGTCAGCATCCGTTGCTCCTGCCGCAGTCTACAACCTCAGTGGCCAGCAGGTTGGTAATTCTCTTTCCACTCTTGCCAAGGGCGTTTATATCGTTAAGGGCAAGAAATTCGTTAAAAAGTAAATCATTGCAATCATGAAGAAAAAATATCAACAACCTCTCGTAAGAGTTCAAAGCGTAGAAGGTGAACCTCTGTTGAATGGCGGCTCCATAGTCGACCGCAATGGCAACCAGAAGGACACGTTGGGTTCCGACACCTCTTCTGGCGGTTCGGCAGATGGAGACGGCACTGTGTGGGGCGATGCTAAGCCTTATAACCCCTGGACAGCTTGGGATTAAGGTTTATTGTAAGCAAAATGCGGGATTGAAGAATTCACTCAATCCCGCATTTTATTTTTTTTGTTGTTGAATTTAAATCGCTAACTACTCAGTACCTCTATTGAAAACTTTGTGTCTTTTTGTACATATGGTTGACTCCTTAAAATGTAAGTGAAATGAAAAAATCATTAGAAGAGACATTAAAGGATGTAGAATTATGCAAGGAGATTTACCGTCTTTATGCTTTGGAACACCTTACAATGACAGAAATTTCTGTAAAATTTGGGTTTGCTCTTAGCAGCATTCACAATAAAATTCGTAAATTTGAAGCCGAGAACCCTGAATTGGCAGAAAATATGAAGAAAAAAGGTAAGGAAATCATTCCTGAGGACTATAAGCAATTGCTTCAGGAAATAGCAGATTTAAAGAAGCAAGTAAAGTCAGAGCGCCTTCGTGCAGACTTCTACGAAGAAATGGTAGCCTTTGGCAAGGAAGTCTATGGTATAGACTTAAAAAAAGCTGGCACCAAGTAGCAAGCAGGCTTCACACACGAGATGTCAAACTCTATCCAGTCATCTCGATGTGTCGCTTACTTGGTGTAACCAAGCAAGCCTATTACAAACATGGTGACAGTGACATGTTAAAGGCTGCCCAAGAGTCTTTCGTTGTAGAGTTCATCAAGGATATCCGCAAGAAAGATCCAGGCATAGGCGGCAATAAACTTTGGCTTATGTATCAAAGACAATTTGGCGTATATAGAAGTGTTGGCTACAACCGCTTTTACGACATAGTCGAGAAATACAATCTAAAGGTACGAAAGGTAAAACGTAGGGTGAAGACAACAGACTCCACCCATGACCTTCCATTGTATCCAGATATTGTTAAGGATTTGCTTCCCAACCGCCCATGCCAACTGATAGTCAGTGATATAACGTATATACCATATTATCTCGACCCAGAAAGCGGCGAGTACAAGTTCTGTTACCTTGCCCTCATTACGGATTATTACACAAAGGAGATAGTTGGGTATAGTGTTGCCCCGACGTTAGAGGCTATTTATGCCATAGAAGCCCTCAAGATGGCTTTAGATCACTATAAGGGAAATGACCTTAGTCAATTGATTCATCATTCTGACCGTGGAGTTCAATATGCAAGTTACCAATATACAGATTTGCTCAAGAAATATGGTATAAAAATTAGTATGACAGAAACTGGCAATCCTAAGGACAATGCCGTTGCCGAAAGGGTCAACAACACTATCAAGAATGAACTTTTGAAAGGCATGTCGTTTACTTCTATGTTAGAGGTCTCGGAGGCTGTCAAAGCTGCCATCCGCTTCTATAATGAAGAGCGCCCGCATTTGAGCCTTGATGGTTTGACTCCTCGTGAGGCAGCAAAGAAAAGAGGTGAATTTGACAAAAAGTGGATAAGTTACAGAGAAAAAGCGATAAAAGCTAAGGTTGCTTAGGATATTTTTGTATCTTTGCACAACCAAGGAACTACGTGATGGTTTAAGCCACCAACGTAAAAAAGTTTGAGTTGGGCATCGAGCCCAACCCAAACTTACCAAGGAAGCTACGCTCAGGATTGTCCCCTAACATGTTTCTTTGCTGAGATATGAAGGGTGACATGATTTGTGGCTATAGACTTTTAAGTAGTCAACTATAAATAGGACTAAAATACAAATAAGTCAACGTGAATTATAAATAAGTAATAACAGAGTCAACTCGTATTATCAATAACACTTAAAGTGGTCAACTAAAATCGTTAAACCACAAACTTTGAATAGAAAACCACACTCGAAAGCGGCTTCGATAGTCAATGAAGCCTATTTCGTAGAGCACTGAAAGCGGCTTCGTAAGCAGTTGAAGCCTATTGCATTGTGGTTTAACGATTTTAGTTGACCACTTTAAGTTTTATTGATAATACGAGTTGACTCACATTAACGTAACAACTCATGACAATATGGGTGCTGAGTAATTACCCTCTTCATTTAATTTCATAATATTATTTATTTTTTTTTGCAGTTAAAGTATAAAAGGATATCTTTGTATTTAAAAAAACTGGCACATGTGCCTAAAATTTTAAACAACGAAGAGGAGTATTCGTTTCTCTTGACACAAATAAATATTGCCCACCCTTGGTACGGTAAGTAATCATGGGTGGGCAATGTCTTTAATGAATGATGAATAATAGAAGAGTTTTTTACTTCACAACCTTTCTTGTTGTGTCGCCTTGCTTCACGATCAATACGCCGTGAGCAGGAACATCATCAAGACAGAAGTCCTGTGTCTTCGACTTGTACACCTCCTGACCTTGCATATTATATATATAGGTGTAAGGAGCAGAGATGTTGTGCTTTACAGAAACGGCAGAGATAGCAGAAGTGCCATCCTGTGCTAATGTCATCGTGCCATCGGCAGCAACGGCAAGTGTATACATGATGGTGCCACCTACGCTACGCAAGCATTGATAGGCTTTTTCTTTTGTCGACTTAGAACCAATAAACAGCTTATAAGTTCCTGCAGAAATATTCTTTAACTCTGGATCCTGACTCAGATTGAAATCAACTTCAGGATGATCTTTGTCACCGTAATTAAAACCACTCAACATATCAACATAAGGTGTTTCTGTATCCGTCTCGAAAATAGGATCAGTATAGAGTTTACTATTATTGTCACCAGTGCCTTGTAGCACGATGTCTAATTTACCCTCGAACACGCGATGACTGTAATTGTAGGCGTTAGTCAGTTTGACGTGCAACTCGTTATTGCTGATATAAAAACTATATCCGTCTGTTACCCATTGCGAAATGTTTTCCTCGTCAGCGCTCGGAGTCTCCTGTTTCTTGAAGCCTAAAACCATACTTTGACCAATGTTGAAACCCTCTCCGGTAAACCCAGTGATATTAGGTCTCAGAACATCAATATCAAACCATCCGTCTCCAGACTTTCCCCATCCCCAGTTGACATGTACTTTACCATCGCTCTGTATGCCATCGAGCAAGAAGGCATGACCTCCTTCTATCTCATCGCTACCGCAGTAGAGAACAGGCTGTTTAGCTTCCATCTCTTTGCGTACCAATTCCATCCATTCCGCATCGGTATAGAAGTCGCGCTGCAGACAATTGATAGCCAAAGAATCATATCTGAAGTTCTCGGCAAATCCCTTGGCAGCATACCATTCTATAGTACCACTGCTATTAGCCTGATAATTCATTTGACTGGCAGCACCGGCATCAGCCATCAGTGTGGCTACGGCATCATTCTCGTCTTTGGACACTATTCCATAGCTCGACTGCATAGCTGTCCATTGATAAGTATGTCCCAGTTCTCGCTTATACCACTTAGAGGTGCCCTCTTTGTCATTTTTATCTTTATATGTAGTTACGGAATATATGCCTGTACCCTTACTTGTAGCAGGATATTGATAGTACTTCATAATCTGTGCCATAGCTGTAGCTATACAACCCGTTGGGGCTGTGCTGCCATTAATCTGAGGGCAAAGATTGTTGAAAGGAGTTCCTTGATTCCAGTAGGTCTTGATAAAATTGGTGGGGCGTCCACTTGCTGCCATTGGGTTAGCACTATAAGTATTACCTTTGGCTTTCATCCTTTCAAGTGATTTATTGGCAGTATTCAGCCACCACTTCATGCCACAAGGCATATTATTTACATCAAAGTCTTCATCAGAAATTCCAAGCACAGGCTCTATGTCGTCGTCTTTGCTGATGAACACCACCCCTTTGCCCTTGATTCCATAGACATTGACCATATCTAATGACTGATATTTCTCAACGGCAATATTGGCTGCAGCCTTCTTGGCTCCACCTGCCTGAAGATTTGAGGAGCAGAGTGCTTGCAGTGCTATTGTCTGCATTTCCTGTTCGCTTCGGTCGTTAGCGAAGTTTGGCATAGCGAGCAGAGAAGCAATAAAAAGTGTAAGAGTCTTTCTCATATTATATAAATTTATTTGGAGGTAAAAGTGACTCTAAACAAGAATGGCGAAGCACTTGTGGCTTCGCCATTCTCTATAGAATATAATAAACTTTTTGTTTACTCGTTGGGTTCGAATGTATCGTAGTCCGTAATCTGACCCAAGTTACTTGCACTTACATACCACTGCATTAAAATCATGCAGTAATAATCATCGTACATGAAGCTGGGTGAGTTTACCGACTTGCGAGTGAGACCATCTGCATAATAGATTGTTCCGTAGTCAGGATAAGTATATGGAGTAGCCTGCTCAGGAACTACAAGCTGGGTGATGGTAAGTCCATTTTGGTCTGTTCCCTTTTTGTCTGTAAGATTAAAGGTCATGTGCTTACCTGTTCCCCAGAAGTTCTTGAAGCGGAAGAGTTTCGGATTGGCATCATTTACCTGCAAGGTGGCTGGTTTGGAAGCACCAAACAACTGGGCACCGGCACCACTGAAGTTGTAAGTACCCTCGGCTACTGTAGTCCAGCTGTTGGCAGTAAACTGTACTGTAGCCAAAGACTTTCCTCCACCTACAGCAACCACGGCTATAGTGTTGTCACCACTAAGGCTCTTGATGGTCTTGTCAATATTGGCAGCACCTTCTGCACCTTCAATCTTCTCACCATTCTCAACCACATAGTCCTTATAGCCTTCCTCGCCCAATTGGGTAAGGCGACTTTCATAATCAGCAGTTTTCTCTACCAGCAGATAAGCACTCTGTGTAGCGCTGTTGGTAGCGATACGAATCTGTGTATCAATATCAGCATCATTAGGCTCTGTGGCTGTGTACTGATAAAGAGTTGCTTTAGCTTGGCTGTCAGAACCGATGTCGGAACCTTCATCCTCAGAGCAGGCGGTGAACATAGCTACCGAAACGAGGGCAAAGAACAGTCCATAAATATATTTTTTCATATTCTTTTCTTTTATCTGTTAAACTAAAGTTTTACCATGCATACTCTGGTGAGTCGCTTGTAGGAGTTGTTACCATCGGGTTCTGAGTACAATCGGCATTGTATGCACCCTCACTCTCCACAATCATCAAGGTCATCCATTGTGGCACACCAGTTGTGTTCCAACGGGATTCCTCGCAGTGGTTAGTACCGGTATAGCTGCGAATCACACTCTTGCCAAAGCGCTTGATGTCGAGAGTAGCGAAGCCCTCGCCCCAAAGCTCTACACGACGCTGCCACCAAATCTCGTTCTGGAAGCCTGAGTTACTGCTGTTGCCATACTTATCGTTGACGTGCTTGCCATATACGAATTGTGGGTCACGTGCCTTGGCAAAAGCCTCAAGCAACTGCTTGCCACGAGCCTCGTCCTGCATACCTGCAGCCTCTGCCTCGATGAGCTTCATTTCCTCAACACGCATCAATGGAACAGACTGGAGGAAGCCCTTGGCTGTATTGTTGTGTCCTTCCACGCCATTGGCTGTACGGAACTTCAAGCTCAGACCACCTGTTCCTGGCCATTTGGCCACTCCTGCAGAATACTCAAGCCATGTAGGATAGTCAGAATATTCCTTCAACTTATTCTCGAGTTCCGTACCTTCCATGTCGTTGGTAGAGAAGTCAACAAAGCACTTCTTGCGACAGTCGGTAGCAGGAATGGTCTCATAGAGGTGACGGTCTATCAACTTGGCATCACCATAGTTGGCAGCATAGCCACAGGCAGAGACATCCTTGTCTGGGTTGATCTCAAGCGACATCTGAGATCCCCAAGAAGTATCAGCATCGTTGTACTTGATACATGGGTCTGTATCCTTGTAAGTCATGCAGAACATCCATGCCTCATTAGGAGTATTGAAACCAGTCTCACGATCGGTATATTCTGCAGAAGACATCACAGAATATCCTGCTTGTGCCTTTTTGGCATATTCTTCAGCCTTATCCCATTTGCCCATTACGAGGTAGGCACGGGCCTTCAGACCATAAACGACAGAAACATCAGGAGTAGTCTTGTCCGGACGCTCATAGCCAGCAAGATATTCCTCTGCCTTGTCGAGGTCGGAGATGATGAAGTTCCACATCTTCTCGTTGGTAGCACGAGGGTTGTGGTTCATGTCGATGCTCTCGTCATCAGAAACGATAGGCACGGTCTCTGCCTGAGGATTTTTGGTATAGGTCTCGTTGGCATACATCTGAGCCATATCCTCATAGAAGAAGGCGCGCATGGCGTATGCGATACCCACGCCACTCTTCTGCTCTTCTGTAGGATTGCCTGCACCCATCTTGATGACAGTATTACAGTTTTTGATCCACGTATAATATACAGTCCATGGAATTTGACACATCAAATATTGTGGTGTCAACACATCGAAATAATTGTACCAGACTGTGAAAAATCCTGGTGCAACAGTGGCAGGATAAGCGATGTCCTGGCCCATAAGGTCACGCTGAATCATCTGTGAAGGATAGCCAAAATCGTAGTTGTTTGCACTCAATTTGGATTCACTGTTCATCATTGGGCGACCATTCATATCGGCTGTAATAGCCGATACGAACTTGTTGAACGAGTTGGGAGCCGAAGCTGCCTGGCCTATGGTTACGGTGCTGCTCTGTGGGTCAATTTCTTCGATACAACTGGTGAACGAAGTAGCTGCCAATGCAAGAGCAACACATGTTGTTTTATTTATTTTCATCATTGTTTCGTCTTTTAATGTTTTTAGAACGTCAATTGAATACCACCAGAGATATTACGTGTAGGTGAGTAACTTGTGCCAGTCACGCCGTCATAAGAGTAGCGTGGATCCAAGCCCTTGCGAGCTGAGATGAAACCAAGGTTCTCACCAGAGCAGTAAATGCGAATCTTAGAGAAGTATGGTATCAAGTTCTTTGGGAAGGTGTAACCTACTGTGAATGACTGGAAGTTGAAGTAACTTGCGTTGGTCAAGAAACGGTCAGATGTCTGATGGTTGTCATCACCATACTGCCAGCGAGGAATGTTGCTGCTGGTATTGTTAGGACTCCATGACTTGATATAGTCTTTATGAATAGCCACACCACCTGTAGAGTTGGCTGTCAGAGGATTCATCAAACCAGCATACTTCATATCGTACACCTTGCCTCCAATCTGGTAGTCGAAGCTGAATGTAGCATCAAATCCCTTATACGAAACAGTGGTGCTAAGACCGCCAGATACCTTTGGCAACAAAGAACCTGTCTCATAGTTGCTGGCCTTGCTGACATCAGTTGTAGTGTATGACAACTTCTGACCAGGGCGACCTGTTCTTTCACTGTCTGAAATATCCTCGTCTACCCAATAGAGTGCCTCACCCTTCTCGTTGACGCCAGCATACTTAGGCATGAAACCATTGTAGAGAGGTCCACCCTCCTTGTACCAATACATGGTGTAGCTCATGTCACTTGCCTGTGAGAAGCCGCCATATTGGTTCTTTGAAGTAGAATCAAGCTTCAAAATCTTGGTCTTGTTGTGTGCCAAGTTGGCTGTAACTGACCAGTCGAAATCCTTAGTGCGGAAAATGTGACCTGTCAAGGTCAGCTCAACACCCGTATTGCGAAGGTCACCCACATTGCTGTAGTAGCCACGAGTACCCTGTGACTCTGGTACACGCAACCAGAAGAGCAAGTCGGTTGTCTTCTTGGTATAGAAGTCGAAGCTACCACTCAGTCGACCTTTGAAGAAACTGAACTCTGTACCAATGTTGAAGTTGGTAGTAGTCTCCCAAGTAATCTTAGGATTACCCAAGCGTGCGAAAGATGCAGACATCTCTGTATCTGAAACCTGAGACAAGGTATAGAGGTCGGTGTAAGCCCAGTTGCCGATGTTATCGTTACCCTGCTGACCGATAGAAGCCTTCAACTTCAACTCGTCTACCCAAGGAGCTTTAAACCATGCCTCCTTGTTGATCAGCCAAGCTGCGCCTACTGACCAGAAGCTACCCCAACGGTTCTCCTTGGCAAAGCGTGAAGATGCATCACGACGATAAGAGAAAGAGCCGAAATACTTGTTGTCGTAGTTGTACTGAGCATTGCCGAAGAAACCCTCTACGTTGTAAGCAGACTCATAGCCACTTGCATCCTTCTTGTTGGCAAAGGCGCTAATCTGCAAGATGTTTGGCGAGAAGCCGCCCTCAGCCAAGGCACCAAGATAGGTACTGTTAATCTTGTAGTATTCGTGACCAAGCATCACGGTAACACCATGCTTGCCAAAGTTGTCGAAATAGGTAAGAGTCTGTACGTGGTTCTGACGCCAGCTTTCTGTAGAAGACTTAGTAAGCGAACCGTTCACACCTGCCTTAGAACCGAAGAATGGGTTCTCATAGCCTGTCGCATTGGTATGTCCCCAGATAATGGTGCTGGTCAAGTTGGCCTTCAAGAAGTCTGTAATCTGGATGTCTGCAGTAAATGTACCATTCAACTGATGACCCTTGCTCTCACTCTTGTCATAGTTGTTGGAAGCAATAGGGTTGTAGTTGTTGTTGAATGGACGGTTGATACCTAATGTAGAAGAACCCAAGTCGTACAAAGGCAAGCCTCTCTCATCGGTCGGGATATATACGTTGCCATTTTCGTCAATCTGACGGAGATACAATGGATAAATAGGAGCCATACTGGATGTGAAGCTCAAACTGGTACCTAAGTTGGCATTAGCTTCCTGTGTAGAGTTTACAAATGCAATATTAGCGCCCAATTTCAACCACTTCTTGATCTGATAGTCGGCCTTCAATCGAGCAGTGATACGCTCGAAACTTGAGTTCTTGATGATACCCTCATCATTCAAGTAACCTAAGCTGGCATAATAAGAAGAGCGGTCAGAACCACCACTTGCGTTTACGTTATATTCCTGACGCAAAGAGTTCTGGAACACAGCATCTGTCCAGTCGTCAGGTGTTACATAGTATGACTTTCCGCCGGCACCTGTGATCGTGCGGCCTAAAGTTGCATTAGGATTCAACTTGCCGTCCAAACCAATGAGCTGCTCTGTGTCAGGATAACTGTACACATTGTATGCCAATTTGTTCAACATAGCGGAGTTCGCCTTTACATTGGCTGCGCTGGCACTCAAGCCATCACCATAGTAATATTTGTTGTAATATTCTGAGTATACAGCCTCGTAATACCGACCTGGGTCTGTGATAACATCATACTCAGGAACGGCACGAGAGTTGGAACCCCACTTCATGTCGACATTAATCTTGCCTTCTGAATTATTGGCACCCTTCTTGGTTGTTACAATGATAACACCAGCAGCACCACGTGCACCATAAAGAGCAGCAGAAGCTGCATCCTTCAATACAGTAACCGACTCGATATCATCTGTAGGGATATTAGAAAGACTTGCAGAATAAGGAGCACCATCGACAATTACCAATGGGTCTGTAGCAGCATACATAGAAGCGATACCACGAATGTTGATACTACCCTGGCTTGCACCTGGCTGACCAGAACTACCGCGCATCTGCAAACCTGATACAGAACCAACCAAAGCATCAGCTACGTTAGTGGTAACCTTCTTGGAAAGTTCCTCAGAACCTACTACAGCTGCCGAACCTGTAAAGGCGCTCTTCTTGGCAGTACCATAGGCAACAACCATTACCTCATCCAAAGATTGGTTGTCAGTATCCAATACAATCTTCATGTTCTTTGCGGCTTTGACGGTCTTGGTGACCATGCCGATGTACGATACCTCCAACTTCGCGTTGGCTGATACGTTCAGTGAGAAGTTACCATCGATGTTGGTAACAGTACCGGTATTGGTGCCTACCACCTTGATGCTGGCGCCGATAACTGGCGAGCCATCTTCGGAAGAGGTGACCGTTCCGGAAACTTGAGTTTGTGCCAAAGCCATTCCTATGCTAAGGAACAGACAGGCGATAAACGTCATGAGTCTTTTTTCCATAAATCTCTCTCTTTTTTTAAAATGAATGTATAAAGTTTATTCTTTTCTCATATCTTTGTATCCACCTCGTGCCCCGAGGAGGAAAAAAACTATGCTATTTTATATATAAAATCTCTCTCTTTATAGTACAATATTTAACAATTGAATTGTAACGGCTGCAAAATTATATAAAATTTAGTTATTCACCAAATATTTCTTGCAAAAAGTTGCATTTTTAACCATTAAACTCACAAAAGTCTTTAAAAATAGCATTTTTACTTATTATTTATAAGCACATTTTGTCATTTCTGTGGTTTTAGATAGCATTCTTTAACTTATTATGTCGGGATAAGCCTCGCTCGGCTCATAACTTCTATTCATAATTGGATTACGCAAATACCCTTCACCCTTCATCTTTTCCTTGAAATCCCCTGTGTTTATCGGGGGCAAAGGGTGAAGGGTGCAAGTCAACCCTTCATCACCCTTCATTTTTTTGACATTTTCAGATTTCGGTTTACAACTGATAGAGTCGTGCTCATGCTTCTATTAAGCCCAGCCTGAGTCGTCTATTATGACCAATCCGAGCCTTCTATTATGCCCAGTCCAGGTCTTCTATTAAGCCCCAGTTTAGGTTTCTATGATGCTTGCTATGGTTTCTATGGTTCCGCGCATTAATCTATACTTTCGCTTTCAGCAGTTTCATCTCCTCTGCCGTCAGCCCCGTCACATCCATGACTGTCGCTTCATCCATTCCCTTTGCCAGCATCTTCTTAGCAATCTCAAGACTTCGCAGGTTCATACCTTCTGATCTTCCTTTCTCCATACCTTTCTGGTATCTGTCATCCAAAAGGGTTCTTTCAACGCTTACGGAATCCCAGAATTTGTCGTAGGCACGGAGCTCGGCATCAGTAAAGCCAGAAATCTCCAACTCCTCTACGGCTTTTCCAATCTCCGGGTCATTAAGCAGGTCGGCAGGAATATCCTTCGTATTGGAATTTATTTCTGTGAGGAAACGGAGCCACAAGACCATCATGCGCTTGTCGGCAATGGAATGAGGAGTGAACTTAGGGAGTTCAATGAAGGTAAAATGCAAGCCTTTAATTACCTTATTGCTGTCCTTGTCGTGCACGATACGATAGTTGTGGATAAAATCCGGAGTGTCATGTGCGAAGATATCATTCACAAGATTCAGAGAATATACGGGTTGCAGTTCGCTGTATTTTCCTCCCTTTTTAGCCTGACTCACATAGAGCTTGGATGCATTGAAAAGTACTCGCTGCTGGAATGCGTCAGACCATTCCATTTGCATCTCCACGCAGAACTTTCTGCCTTTAGAATCTGTGCAGAGTACATCCACGATGGTGTTCTTGCCCCCTTCGAGCTGGGGCACAAGTTCTGTTGGCAGATACTCTATCTTGTGTATCTGCTCCTCGTCGCTGAGTGGCAACAGGGCGTTCAGAAGGCTGATCAGTCTTGCAGGATGATTGCCGAATATCTTCTTGAACGTAAGGTCTGCCTTAGGGTCTAAGTACTTCATAACCATTAGTTTTAAAATCTATAACGCAAAGTTACGACTTTATCTTCATATCTGCAAGAAATTTTTGAAAATTATGAAGGGTGATGAAGGGTTGACTTGCACCCTTCTCCCTCTGAAACCCCGATAAACACAGGGGATTTCAAGGAAAAGATGAAGGATGAAGGGTATTTGCGTAATTGATTCTTTTTTAAAACGGATACAGACAAAATGCCTACTTGTGGCACAATAGTGCCCCTTCGAAGGGCACAAAAGTGTCCTTTGAATAGAATCCGTCGCTCCCACGTTGCTCAGTTACGCTCCCACGTTTCCCGCTTTCGCTCCCACGATTTTCTGTTTCGCTCCCACAAACGTCAGATGTGCTCAGAGAAAGGGCAAAAGCTTTAAAATACCGGGCAATTTATAAGGCTGTTGCCCTTACAGGGCGCATTGCTGACTGCCATTATACCCAGGGCGCTGCCCTGGGCTAAGAGCTTCTGCCCCTTCAGGGCGTATTGGGTAATTTCAGCCGTACAGTTCAAACGTTTTCAGGAGTTGATGGTTGGCATCGGCAAGTTGTGGGTCGAAGAGGCTCTTTATGTAGATCATGGTGGTGGAGGTGCTGGTATGTCCCAAGGCCTTGGAGATAAGTCGCACGTCGAGGTCGTGCTGATAGGCAATGCTCGCCCAAGTGTGTCTCACCACATAGGAGGAAAGGGGCTGGCTGGCAGAGATGCGCTTCGACAGGCACGACAGGTTGTAGTTGTAGCGACGAAGCTGGTTTTGGTATTGCCCATGTGCCAATACTGCATCGGGAGAATTGATGATGGGAAAAACATACGGAGTATTGCTGTAAGCCTCATACTTTCTGATGATCTCGTTCATACACGGTTCTATCGCCACCACTATCTCTTGTCCTGTTTTGTGGCGGGCATAGTGAAATCTTCCGTTTCTGATTTGTTCCTTTCGCAGATAGGCAATATCTACGAAAGGCATTCCCATGGCATAAAAACTGAAGAGGAATATGTCGCGGGCAAAAGCAAGCGATGGCTTGTCTTCGAGATTGAGGTGGCTCAGCCGCAGAATGTCCTCTTCTTGTGCACTGCGTTTGCGAGTATGTTCCTTCCCAGTGAACACTTTGCGGAAAGGTTGCGTGTCGGCAGTCATCTGCAAGGCTACACCTCTATTATATAAGGTACGCAAGGAACGCATGTAGCACGAAATGGTGTTCATGCACAATCCCCGGTCTATAAGCCATCGTTGATAACGTTCCATTTCTTGCGGCAAAATGTCAGCCAGCGTCCAGTCGTCTCTTTGCCAGAAAAGCGTCAGCGAGTTGGCTGCGGTACGATAGTTGGCTGCGGTCTTGTAGCACTTTCGTGCCTCGGCGCTCTCTACCTCCTTACTGATGAAGTCCCAAGCAGGCTGTGCTTTGGAATTTGTTTTGTTCTCTACACGATGCTTTCTACCTGGCAGGTGAAAGCCAAATTCTAACTTAAAATATACCATACTATAAAATCTTTTAGGGTTTATCTTTTGTCACTCAACTTTTACCGCTTCAGAAGTTGGCGGAGTTAAAGGAAGTGATCGTTTCTTTCGGTCGTTTGGGAAGTTAAGGGACAACAGCCTTGGAGGAAATGATTAATGGTTAATGTTGTGTCCACAAAAGCTGTTGTCTTAACTCCTTAACTCCCTTAACTTCCCCATTGGCAAGAGTTAAATAGCATCGTTTTTTCCACCTCGGGGCACGAGGTGGAGACAAAGATATGAGAAAAGAATAAACTTTATACATTCATTTTAAAAAAAGAGAGAGATTTATGGAAAAAAGACTCATGACGTTTATCGCCTGTCTGTTCCTTAGCATAGGAATGGCTTTGGCACAAACTCAAGTTTCCGGAACGGTCACCTCTTCCGAAGATGGCTCGCCAGTTATCGGCGCCAGCATCAAGGTGGTAGGCACCAATACCGGTACTGTTACCAACATCGATGGTAACTTCTCACTGAACGTATCAGCCAACGCGAAGTTGGAGGTATCGTACATCGGCATGGTCACCAAGACCGTCAAGGCCGCAAAGAACATGAAGATTGTATTGGATCCAGACAACCACGCTCTTGATGAGGTTATGGTTGTTGCCTATGGTACTCAGAAGAAGAGTGCTTTTACTGGTTCTGCTGCTATTGTAGACGCAAAAGAGATTGGTAAGGTTCAGGTAACCAATGCTGTGGATGCCTTGAAGGGTAAGGCTGCAGGTGTGCAGATTTACACTGGCAGCGGTCAGCCTGGTGCTACACCTACCATCCGTATTCGTGGTTTCAACTCTAAGAGTGCCAAAAACGACCCTCTGATTGTGCTTGATGGTTCTCCATTCAGCGGTTCTCTTAACGACATCAACCCTGCTGACGTAGAGAGCATGACGGTATTGAAGGATGCTTCTTCTACAGCTCTTTATGGTGCCCGTGGTGGTAACGGTGTTATCTTGATTACAACCAAGAGCGGACAGAAAGGCACAAAGGGCACTCTTACCGTAGATGCTAAGTGGGGTTCCAACTCAAAGGCTGTGCCTGAGTACGAAACAATGAAGAGTCCTGCAAAGTACTATGAGATGTGGTACAAAGCACTGAACAACTATGCTCAAAATGTGAACCACATGGATGCCACACAGGCATGGAAGTGGGCTAACGACAATATGATTACCAATACCTCTTATGGTTTGGGTTACAATGTGTATACTATCCCAGAGGGACAGCAACTCATTGGTACCAACGGCAAGCTCAATCCTAACGCTACCCTTGGTTCTTACTCTACAATGAATGGAACAACCTATTATCTGACTCCAGATGACTGGATAGACGAAATCTACAACAACAGCCTTCGTCAAGAATATACTGTTACAGCAACAGGTGCTTCAGACAGAGGCACATTTTATGGCTCTGCCAACTATTTGAGCAATGACGGTATTACCGCAGCTTCTAACTATCGTCGTTTCACTTCTCGTTTGAAGGCAGACTATCAGGTAAACAAATGGTTGAAGGTGGGTGCCAACATGAGTTATGGTCACTTCAACAGCAATTCTCTTAGCGAGAGTGGTGACAATGGTAGTATTTTCGCAACTGTTAACATTGCGCCTATCTATCCTATGTATATGCGTGATGCCAATGGCAACATCATTTACGACCAGAATTCACGCATGATAGCTTATGACTATGGTAGTGGTAAGGTAGCTCCATTCCGTGCTTTCATGGGTGGTGGCAACCCTATCTCTGATGCAAAACTGAATACAGACAATACAGAAGGAAACACATTTAACGGAACTGGCTTTGCTGAAATTCAGTTGCCTTATGGTTTCAAGTTTACTTCTATCAACAATGTATATCTCAACGAAAGCCGTTCTACAAGCACTTCCAACCCATACTTCGGTCAGTATGCTGCAAGTAATGGTGTGGTGAACAAGGAGCACGACCGTACATGGTCTTACAACTATCAGCAGCGTATCAACTGGCATCAGGTTTATGGCAAGCACGATATTGAGGTGATGCTCGGTCATGAGTATTATCGTGTTTATGGTTATGGTCTGTATGCCAGCAAGCACAATCAGTTCTCTGTAGACAACAAGGAGTTGGCTGGTGCTGTTGTGTTGGACAGTGGTAGTTCTTCTATGAGCGAGTACAACACAGAGTCTTGGCTCAGCCGTGCCATGTATAACTACGATTCTCGTTACTTTGGTAGTGTTTCAGTTATGCGTCAGGCTTCTTCTCGTTTTGCTAAGGACAACTGGTGGGGTACTTTCTGGTCATTTGGTGCTGGTTGGAATATGCATAAGGAATCTTGGTTCAAGGTTAACTGGATTGACGAATTGAAGTTGAAGGCTTCTTATGGTGAGAATGGTAATGACGCTATTGGTAGCTATATGTATACCAAGTATTTCGTGATTTCCAACTCCAACAATGAAGTGTCTTTGACACCTTCTTCTTTAGGTAACCCAAAGATTTCTTGGGAGAAGAACGGTAAGTTCAATATTGGTGTTGATTTCTCTTTGTTGAAGAACCGCATCTGGGGTAGCATCGAGTACTACAACAACACGACCTCAGATATGCTTTCTACGGTTTATCTCCCTGTATCTTACGGATGGAGCGGATATTTCGACAATATCGGTAATATGGTGAACCGTGGTGTAGAGATTGACCTTCATGCTGATGCTATCCGTACTAAGGATTTCACTTGGAATGTATATGTCAACATGACAACCAACCACAATGAGATAACAAAACTTTCAGACTCTTACAAGCAGAGTTGGTATGATGGTATAGGATTGGGTAGCCCGAGCAGTTCGTACTTCTATCAGGAGGGCAAGTCACTCTTCACATACTATACCAAGAAGTATGCAGGTGTAGATCCTGAGACAGGTCTTTCTCTTTTCTATAAGAACGTATATGAGAAGGATGAGAACAATAAGGACGTTTACTACAACAATGCAGGCGAAAAGGTTGATGACAGCTATACAGGCATCAAGCATCGTAAAGTGGTAGGCCAGGAAACTACTTCCACCTACAATGACGGTAGCGACTACCTTTGCGGTGATGTCCTGCCAGATGTATATGGTGGTTTCGGTACCAGTGTGGCCTGGAAGGGCCTTGATTTCTCTATGGATTTCCAGTATCAGATAGGTGGTCAGGTTTACGATGGTGCATACGCAAGCTTGATGAACTGCTCTGCAGGTCAGGCAATCCACGTAGATATGGAGAAAGCATGGACACCAGAGAATACCAACACCAGCGTGCCACGCTGGCAGTTTGGCGACTCATATATGAATGCACATACAGACCGCTTCTTGACCAATGCTTCTTATCTTACATTGTCCAACATTACTTTGGGTTACACTTTGCCTACTCAGTGGATGCAGACTGTAGGTTTGCAGAAGGTACGTGTTTATATGGTAGCCGACAACATCTGGACATGGTCTAAGCGCCAGGGTCTTGACCCACGTCAGAGCGTTACTGGTGGCAGCTCTAATTCAGTTTACCGTCCTATCCGTACCATCTCAGGAGGTATTACTGTTACATTCTAAACGTTTCAACTATAAAGAAAGAATAAAATGAACAAGAAAACAATATATCGTTCGATGGCTGGACTTGTGATGGCTGGATTCTCTCTGACTTCACTTACTGGCTGTATGGAGGTGACAGACCCTGCAACAAATATTGCCACCGAGGGGCAGATACAGAACTCCCCATCATCATCAGAGTCATTCCTGATGGCGATGCCTGCAAATTTCAATAAGGTAAGTACCTCTTTGGTAGAGAATGAATGGCACTTCCCATTTGGTTATGGTGCCATCATGTATGTACGTGACCTGATGACTGGCGACCTTTTGCAGTCTACCAAGAACTATGCCCATCACTTTTACTTTTGGGCACAGAACAAGTATCAGGGTGATGGCTATGTGTTCGGACAGTACATCAGTACCTATTATTATAACTTTATCCTGACCATCAATAACATGGTGGGAGCTGTCAATCCCGAGAATGCCACCGACCAGCAGTTGGGCTATCTGGGTGCAGGTCTGGCTTTCCGTGCTATGTGTTATATCGACCTCGCCCGTATGTACGAGTTCCTGCCTAACGACAGAACCAGCAATATCAATGCTGAAGGTAATGACGTAAGCGGACTTACTGTGCCTATCGTTACTGCCGAGATGAATCAGGCAGACGCCCTCAACAACCCTCGTGCTACTCACGAGAAGATGAAGGAGTTTATCGAGAGCGACCTCAACAAGGCAGAGGAGTATATCAAGCACTTGACAAAAACAGCTGGTGGCGTGCTTCCTGATTTGTCTTGTGTTTATGGTCTGAAGGCTCGTCTGTATATGTGGGATGGCGACTACGAGAATGCCGCCAAGTATGCGCGTCTTGCCATCAACAATGCCAAGGTTCAGCCTATGAGCGAAGAGGCTTGCACTAACTATAAGACTGGTTTCAACGACATCACAAAGTGGATGTGGGGTGCTACCCAGACCTCTGAGGATTACTCTGTCAAGACAGGTATTGTCAACTGGACTTCTTGGCTCAGCAACCAGACTACATTTGGTTATAGTGGTTATGGCCAAGAGAATATGCCTTTCAATGAGATTGACAAGAGAATGTACGAGCGTATCAGCGATACTGACTTCCGCAAGACGGAATTCAAGGCTCCTGAAGGTTCTGAGTTGGCTGATAAGGTAATTCAGATACCAGCAGTAAAGAGTTTGGCAGACAAGCGTATGCCAGCATATGCATCTGTAAAGTTCCGTCCTAACGAGGGTAATACTGACGATCCTAACATCGGTGCCGTTTCTTCTTATCCTATTATGCGTGTTGAAGAAATGTACTTTATCGAGGCAGAGGCTGTAGCTCACACCAATGCTGCCAAGGGTAAGGAACTGTTGGAAACCTTTATGAAGACCTATCGTGATCCTAAGTACACTTGCAAGGTGTCATCAACAGATGACGTGGTAGAGGAAATCGTATTCCAGAAGCGTGTAGAACTTTGGGGTGAGGGTCAGACCTTCTTTGATATCAAGCGTTTGAACTACTCAGTAACCCGTGGTTATCCTGGTACCAACTGGTACGACCTGACTCGTCTCAACACCAATGGCCGTCCTGCATGGATGAACCTCGTGTTCGTAGCTTACGAGGGTGACCGCAATCAGGGAGTAAGAGGTATGAACAATCCTGACCCATCAGATCTCTACACTCCATGGACTGAGCAATAGTAGTTTTTTATGAACGAATAGATAAACATAACAATTATGAAAAAAGCATTCAAATTTTCATATATGGTACTCCTGAGCTTGGTGGCATTTGCCATCAGCTCATGTACCAGTGACTACGACTACACGGGTGCACCTAAGGTTGCCAATGAAGTGTACTTCAGCAATGCCCAGCAGTCGAAGATAGAGTTGAGCAAGAGCAACTCCAGCTTTGTTATTACACTTCATCGTGTAAAAACAGAGGGAGAACAGACAGTTCTTTTGAACTATACTCCAGATGAGGGAAGTATTTTCAGCGTGCCTAACCATGTGACATTTGCTGATGGTAAGGCTGAGGCTCCTATCACTATCACTTACAATCCTGAGAATTTGCAGTATGGTACTTATAATGGTGGTACCATCAGCGTTGCCAGTGAAGACTGTGACACCACATATGGTATTGGTTCATTTACCTTTAAGGCTGGTGCTACAGAATGGATGGACATCAATACCAATAAGTCAACAGGTGCTTTCCGTGATGATGCAATTTCTTCTCTCTTAGGAATAGATCCTCCTACTTTTGATGTGAAAATTCAGAAGAGTGTTGTTGAAGAAGGAAAATACCGTATTCTTAATCCTTATAAGGCATGGGCTGACGAATATGCTGAGGAAAATGAAGCTACCTATGATGGTGCTGACCATTATTGGATTATCAATGCTACTGATCCTGACTATGTATATGTGGAGCCATGTGAGACTGGTGTTGACCTTGGATTAGGTGCTGTTACTGCAACAAGTTTTGTTGCTAACTATTTAAGTCAGGGTGTTACGCTTGACAAAATCAAAACTGCTAAACCTGAATTATTTGGTAAACTGGAGAAGGGTGTAATCACCATGCCTGCAAAATCGTTGCTGTTGATTATGGGTGACAAAATGTATTATGGAGGTATCAACGGTTTGTTCTCTGTAGCTTTACCAGGAAACGTTATCGCTAATTACAGTGTCGAGGCTGCCTATAAGGGTCGTTTCACCGATGCCAATGACAATGATTTCGCACAGGTAACCATGACTTTAAGCAATGATGTTGCCAAGGTGAAGTACGCTCTTGTTCCTGCAAGCAGCGACTTGAATGCTACCGTAAGCGGTATCGTTGACGGCAGTGTGGCTTCTAAGGAAGTATCAGCTTCTGGTGATGTTCAGGTTCCTTTCGACGAGACAGGCAAGTATGTTCTCGTAATGGTAATGTATAATGCAAACGACGAGGCTGTAGGTTCAGATGTACTGAATCTCTCACTCAAGTCAAGCAAGGATGCTGCCGAGGTTTGGAATGATGTTGCTGCTGGTACAGTAACCATTGGTGTCAAGAGTTACGGTTCTATCCTCTTCCAAAAGGATCCTGGTGTGCTCATGGGTAAGCCAGTTGTTACAGAAGGTGTACTCTCACAGAGTGGTAGCGATCCTACCAAGTTCCGCATTACTCCTTTTGCTGTTGAGAAAGCTCCATTGGAGTTTACTGTTGCAGAGGATGGTTCAATCATTGTAGAAACACAGGAGACAGGTCTTGCTACCCAGGATGGTACAGCCATCTTGGTAACTGATATTGTGACTTACCTTGGTGCTGATACTGATACTGGTAAGCTCTTTGCAAGTAAGGGATTCATTTCCAAGTATGACAACAGCAAGAAGCTCTATACCTTCTTCAATGTCTATACAGATGCCTCAGACAATGCGTTTGCATTCGAGTCTGATACCTTCGAGGTAACAGATGAGGGTAATGCTAAGATTCATGCTGCTTTTGCCAAGGCAAAGAAGGCTGCGGCACATCACTCTGCTGTAGTTTCTGCCAAGGCACATAAGATGTATGTGGCTAAGCGTGGAGCTTGGGCTAAGTAATACAGGCGTTTTTCCATAAACAAAAACACGATATGAGTTGAGGCTCCAGATAACTTGAATGGTTTTCTGGAGCCTTGTTTTTTCTAAACAGCTTTTAGAACAAAAGAAATATGATGATGAAAAGAAATATGAAACTACTGATGCTTGCTTCCCTGCTGGGCTTTGTGGCTCTTTCTGCCCAAGCGGTACCTGCCAAAAAGGGTGTATGGCGTATGGTGACATTGGCTGATGGAACTCAGAAAAGGGTGGAACTTCGTGGTGATGAATTCTGCAGCTACTGGGTGGATGCTGAAGGCGTTAGCTATAATCTGGACAGCGAAAGCAAGCGATATGTAAGAGTTGATGCCAATGCTCTGCAACTACGTGCGAGTCAGTTGCGTGCCAAAGCCAATCAAGACCGTATTGAGCGTATGGAGAAAGCTCGTCACATGACTGCGAAAAAGAGTTTGGGGCAAACTAATGGTTCTTATTTTGGCAAGAAGAAAGGTCTTATTATTCTGGTGCAGTACACGGATAAGAAATTCAAGTTTGGCCACAACCAGAAAATGTACAACAGAATAGCTAATGAGACTGGTTATGCAAATTCGCTCGGCTTTGTGGGCAGTGTGAAGGATTATTTTTTAGCACAGAGTAATGGACAGTTTGAACTGGACTTTGATGTGGTGGGACCTTATACTCTCAATCATGAATATGCTTACTATGGCGCACCTTCAGGAAACTCAAATGATGTCCGTCCTCGTGACATGGTGTATGATGCTTGTCGTTTGGCAGACCCTGATGTCAACTTTGCTGACTATGATTGGGATGGCGATGGCTATGTGGAGCAAGTGTATGTTCTCTTTGCAGGACTCGGACAGGCTGCAGGTGGTGACGAAAATACTATTTGGCCTCATGAATCCAAGTTGCAATATGGAAACAACGGTTCGTATGTAAGCAAGGACAATAATGTGGTGGTAAATACATACGCTTGTGGACCGGAACTTACCTTACAATATACTCCTGTTGCTTACAGGGAACGTGTGGATGGTATCGGTACTCTCTGTCATGAGTTCTCCCACTGTTTAGGTTATCCAGACTTGTATGATACCAATTATGGTGGAAATTTCGGAATGGGTTCATTCGACCTGATGGATGCTGGAAGCTATAATGGTGAGAGCTTCTGTCCTCCCAACTATTCAGCCTATGAAAAATGGTTTGCAGGCTGGATAACTCCCACCATACTGGATAAACCAGCATCTGTAAAAGGTATGCAGGCACAGGATGTGAAGTATGGACAGGCATTTGTTGTCTATAATGACAACAACAAGAACGAGTATTATCTTATCGAGAACAGACAACAGAACGTGGGTATTTGGGACAAACAGCTGCCAGCCAGTGGTATGATGATTACTCATGTGGACTATGACAAGAATATCTGGGAGTGGAACAATGTCAACACCTTTGTCAATTATAGCAACCAGAATGGCCCAGAATATGCTTATCTTGACAACGATCATCAGCGCCTTACGATTTTTCATGCTGACAACGAAGAGGGTTCTTCTGCAGACTCGCAGGCTGGTGACCTGTATCCCTTTAATGGTAACAACAGTCTTACCGACACCTCTTCGCCTGCTGCTACCATCTATCAGGGCGGTTCGACCATGGGCAAGCCTATCACCAATATTACCCAAAATGAGGATGGAAGCATCGACTTCGACTTCATGGGTGGCAGTAACGACAACATCATCTCGGGTATTCACTTCGTAGAGAATGATGAGACACCTTCATTCGGCCAGGGTGTTTACTCTTTGGACGGTCGTTATATGGGCACTTCAGTCAACGGCCTTGACAAAGGCATATATATCGTGAACGGTAAGAAAATTGTCAAATAATGTATGAAACAGAGAAATCTTATATTGCTTTTCTGTGCAGTCCTGTTGGTGGCAGGCTGTACGGAAAAGAAACAAAATCACATGAAGTCGCCCGACTTTGAGGCGAATCAAGTACTTAAGGACTCCATGCCGGAGCCTGTTAAGTTGGATAGCGACCTGCTCTCTGATGCAGGTACCGTCGTTCCTTACTTCCCAGGAGGTCTGAAAGCCATGCGTGCTTTCATTGTCAAACATGTGCGTTATCCTGAGGCTGCCCGCACGTTGAAAAAGGAAGGCAGGGTTATCATTTCTGCTCAGGTAGACACCAAGGGCAATCTCTCTCAATACAAGGTGATGATGAGCGACGACCCTCTTTTCGACAAGGAGGCTTTGAGAATAGTTAAGTTGATGCCTCGCTTTGTGCCTGAGGGGAAAGGCAAGGTCGTTGCCGGCTCCGTAGAGATTCCTGTCATGTTCAGATTGAAATAAAGCTGCCGCTTCCTTATCCTATCAAATACATTGCCCACCCATGGTTACTTACCGTACTAAGGGTGGGCTTTTCTCTTTATCTTCCTCACTCTCAAACATTTTCCCTTAAATTTCTTGCATCTTTCGGAAGAAAAGTGTAATTTTACATAAGATTAGCTGCGCTCGGCAATTTGAAAGCAAGCTTTCATTGCGCTCACTGGCATAATCTTTGCAAAAAAAAAAACGATGCCAACAATATTCATATTTTTTTGATTTAGGCTCATGTTTTATTCAAATGATCATGAACCGATTCATGTTCATGTAATCAAAGATGGAAATGAAGCAAAATATAATGTTTCTCCTCTGATCCAGATTTACAATCATGGGTTCAAAAAGCATGATATTGCCTTGATAGAATCTATTATTTCTGAGAACGAAGCAGTTATTATAGATAGATGGAAAAAGTATTTTAATCAAAAATAAGATATTATGGAGCAATATAGAATAAACCGCGTTTGGGTAGACGATACCCATATTTGGGCAGAAACCCAAAATGGCTGGAAGGCAAACTATCCTTTTAGCCGGTGGAGTCGTCTTGCTAACGCCACACCTGCTCAACGTAAAGCATTCGTATTGAGTAGATATGGTATTCATTGGCCTGAACTGGATGAAGATTTATGTTTTGAAGGCCTGTTTGCAGATGCTGGTATTTACAAACCGACAGTTGCAGAAAATGCTATTTATTATCAAGCATAATTAAATAGTGCTTTTCACATAAGCTTAGCTGCGCTCGGCAATACCTATAATGCCCACCTTTGGTTACTTACCGTACCAAGGGTGGGCATTGATGTTATCACAATCTTTTGATGGTTATTTTTAGGTTATTTCTGTCAAAAAGAAATGACTTTTGGTACTTTTTGCTTATCTTTGTGCCCGTAAACCATTAATAAAACAGATTTATGTTACGATTATTGTTTAGACTATGGTGGCTTCAGCAACGTCGCTCCTTCACCTGGAAGGATGCCGTTGTGGGTGGTTATCTCATCTTCGTTTATGTGATGGTGGGCTTGGGCTTCTACTTTGGAGCTACCCTCGATGGCGAGGAACTCTTCGAGGACGGAACTCCTGATGCTCTTTGTGCCATTTTGGTGTTGACAATGCTGGTGCCCGATATCATCCTGAAGGTGGTGATGAAGCACGACAGCACGGCCATGGACGATTATCTCAAGTCGCGACCTGTGCCCGAGAAGGTTTGGAACCGTTTCCTGCTGCTTACCAATCTTGTCAATTTCTGGAATTACGTCATGCCTGTGCTCATGCTCCCCATGCTTTTCTGGATGCTCAGCGTGCCTCAGGCTATTGTGGGCTATCTGCTGATGCAGGCTTTCTCTTTCATCAATGGCATTTATGTCACTTGCTATTATAAAACTACCGACTGGATGCTGCGCTGGCCCTTGCTGTTGGGCTGGATAGGTATGGGAGCCATCCTTACTGCCTATCTTGTATGTTTCGCCTGGATGCCGGGATTCTTGATCAACATCGGTATGGCTGTATGGGCTGTGCTCATCATCACCGGCTTGCTTTTCTATCTCTATAACCTGAAGATTTATAATGAGCACAAGCAGAAGACGTCCCGTTTCAGAAGTTTTGGCAAGACAACGCTTTACAAGCTGCAGTACATCGGACTGCTTCGTGCCAAACGTGTGCGCAACATGGTGCTTGTCATGGTGATCATCTTCTTCCTCGATGCCCTGCTAATGGTATTCCTGCCCGATAGTGATCCTGGCAATCAGGTTTCCTTGATCATGTATGTGGTGGGAGATGTATTGCTGCCTTCGGTAGTCTTGTCGCAGTGGACTTTTGGTATAGAGGCCAACTTCTTTCAGGGATTGATGACAAAACCTGTCAAGGTGGAACAACTCTTGCGCAACTGCTTCTACTTCTATCTGAGTATCAGCGGTGTGATGACGGTTCTCAGTTTGGTCTTCGTCTTCCTTTCTCCCGAAATAACGGTATTCACCTTGTTGGGCGCTATGGGTATGGCTGTGTTTGTCAACCTTTCCAATCTGCCTACCTGTCTCTTTTCGTCACGGTTGGAAATCTTCTCCAACTCGATGTTCAACATGCAGGGAGCCAACATGAAAATCAATCTCTATGGTATTGTCTTCTTGGTACCTTCAGGTCTTATGGCAGGTGTCTATTATCTGTGGGGAGCTGAGGTGTGGTGCATCGTCAGCGTGATTATGGCTGTCGTGTGCCTGTTGATTCATCGCAAGGTAATAGCACGTGTGGCAGCTATATACGATCGCAGACGCTATGAGCGCATGGAGAAATATATGGAGAATTAAGTTTTATGTTCAACGAATTAAAATGTACAGCAAAATGATTAAGATACAAAATCTCAAGAAAATATATAATGGCACAACCGTGCTGGATATAGAAAGCCTCGATATTGCCCAGGGCGAGTTGGTAGGATTGGTAGGTAACAACGGAGCAGGAAAGACCACCTTGCTGCGTCTTGTACTCGACCTGATAAAGGCTGACGATGGTTTTGTGGAGAGCGACGGAAAGAAGGTCAACGAGTCGGAAGACTGGAAAACCTATACGGGCAGCTATATTGACGGACGCTTCTTGGTTGACTTCCTTACCCCGGAGGAGTATTTCTCGTTTATAGGTGATGTCTATGGTATTGACGAAGAGACGATGAAGGAACGTCTGGCTCCTTTTGAGACGTTTATGCACGATGAAATCATGGGAACCAAGAAGTATCTGCGTGATTTCTCGCAGGGCAACCGCCAGAAGATAGGTATCATTGGCGCAATGATCATTAACCCCAAGGTTCTCTTGCTCGACGAGCCTTTCAACTATCTCGACCCTTCTTCGCAGATGAACATTGCCCGACTGATTCATCAGGTGTGCAAGGAGCATGGCACTACGGTCATCATCTCCAGCCATAACCTCAACTTTGTGGCTGATATCTCTTCCCGCATCCTTTTGTTAGAGAAAGGTAAGCTCATTAAGGACATGCAGAATACGGATGGGGCCGCTATCGCCGAACTCAACGAGTATTTCGGTATTCAGGCGGAGTAAAACGAGCATGCCGAGTAGGCATAAAATCCATATAGCTTTTTTTCTCTCTCTCTCTGAAGGTGGCCCTATAGCGGCCAACGCTCGTTGCTATTAGGGACAAGGCTTCGTCGCTACTAAGAGCGGAAAGGGGCGGATGTTATTAGTATGCAGTTATAATACTGTATGAATGCCGTTAGAAGGCATACTGTGCGGTAAGCATTAGCTCGCGGGGACGCAACTCATAACTATTGGTCAGGGTGCTAACGCCGCTGTATGTAGTTTCGGCGTAACTCTTTTTGTTGAATATGTTACGAAGCTCTGCCGAAAGGCGGAGCTTTTTGATGCGCCAAACGGCCGTGGCATCCCCCAATAGGCAGTTTATATTGTCGCCTTCTTGCAGTTCGTTGCGATAATGCACGAGCGAGAAAGTAAGGTCGACGTTATGGATGGTAGCGGTGGCAGAGAGCTCTTGCCGCCAGTTGAATAGCGATGAATTCGCCGATTTTGCTCGTTTTGTGTTAAGTTTTGTGAACTCTCCTTCGTAGCTAAGCTGACACCATGAGGGCGAGAAGTCGATGGATGGGATCAACGTATAGGTCTGGTTGGTGTAGTCGATGGTCTGATGGCTGGTATACTGTGTGCCTTTGCTATAGTTGTAGTCTGCCTTGAGTCGAGTCTTTAGGTGCCAGTCGTAGAAGCCCTTCGATACATAGAGCGAGGCACCAAGGTTGTCACTCTTTCTGTTCTGCTTATAAATGGCGGTGTAATAGTTGCCGTCTACGATGCGAAGGTCGGAGGCGGTGTTCTGCCAGTATCGGCTGGCGTTGATCGAGACACTGAAAAAGGCCTCTGTGATGGGGCGCTTGTAGTCGTAGCTCAGCTTGCCATATAGCGAACGGTTGATGGGAACGATGTCAGCCGAGGTATACCAGGAGCGATAACTTCGGCGATATTGGTCTATGGCATAGGTGGTGGGGCTGCCTGTCGAGGTGTTGTAGCCCGTGTAGAAAGTAAGCTCCCTGCGGAAGTCTATTTTCTGGTTGAGATACACAAAGGGCGATGCGGTGAGGAGGGTCTTCTGCTGTCTGGTGAATCGTTCCCAGGTGAAGGTGGGCGAGAAGTACATCCTCAAGTCGCCAGTCTTGTACTGCCAGAAGGGAGTCAGCTTTGCGCAGATGTCAATGTTGTGGTTCTTCTTTGCGTTGGAGGTTTGGTCGCCCACGATGATGTCCTTGAAGTCGATGCTGGCTTGATATCGTTGGTTCCAGTGAAATCTGCTCTTCTGCCACTCCACGGAATGGGCAGTATGCCATAGGTTGGTGCGTAGGCGGCTGCGGTCGTCGTTCACATACAGGTCGGCCACGCCATGATGGTAGTCGGCTATCGAGCGCCATGACAGTTGGCTCTTCTTCCATACGAAGAGGCGATAGAGGCTGCCTTCGATGTTGAGTTGTGGTATGCGTATGCGCTGGGTGAGCGCTTGGTTGATGGCGGATAGACCGTCGGTTTGTTGGGCATTCAGGCTGAAGTGCTCATTGCCATAGTGGGTGGCTTGGTTGAGCTTGTTTTCCCATTCTATGTTCAGTATGTCGTTCTTCATGGTCTTGCGTGTTTGTTCTGAGGTCATCACAGGCTCTTTGCCTCCAAGGTCGTAGATGGAGGTGTTTTCTCGGTTTTGTTTGATGAGCGAGCGCACATAGTTGGCCTCGAGTCGGGTTTCGGCATCCTGCTTGTTCTTGGAGATGTGATTGATTGAATATTTTTGAGAGGTATTGAAGCGCAATCGCTCCTCGTCGATAGGGGCTTCAAGGGTTGGAGCTGAGAGCCATGCGGGGAGTGTGGTCGAGGATAACCGGTTGCTGTACGAGGCTAATTCATCGAGGCTTCCGCTTAGGTCTTTGCCAGTGCGATCGTAAGCGGCATCGTACATCATTTGTCTTTTCTTACCTATCTGCATTAGGTTGACCTCGCCACCCACATAGGTGTGGTTACCTACTAATAGGTATGGCTTGATGGTAGGCATGAGCTGGTCGCGAGCACTGTCCTTGAGGGAAATATTCATGGCCACGTTGTCGGTATAGGTCTTGTCCTGCAATGCCTTGATAGGCTGGTCATGCTCGATGACTTCGGCCTTTTTTACATCTTTGGCCTTGATGTTCTCCTCCAGTTGGTTGTACTTGCCTCCCGTTAGGTCGAGACCTTCCACGGTGAATCGGTTGATGGGCTTGCCATTATAGTTGATCTGCCCATTCTTGGCCACATCCACACCGGGCAGTTTCTTTAGCACATCTTTGAGTGAGTTGTCTCGTGCGTCGGCAAATCGTGTTAGATCGAACGATACGGTGTCGCGGCCTGTGATGCGTGAGCCTTTCACCTGCACCTCTTTGAGCACGAATGCGGTGGAAGGCATTTTGATAATGGCTTCTTTGTTCGAAAAAATCGATGTTTTTGTCTTTTTGTAGCCCATGCAGGTAGCTTGCAGCATATCGCCCACGTGCCTTTCGTCGACAGATAGAACAAAAGAACCATCAGCCTTGCTTCGGGAAAACTTGATGGGTTTTCCATTGCGTAGCAATGTGATGGAAACGTTAGGCAAGCGGTTGTGCGAAAGTGAATCTTCCACATAACCGCTTATTTCGGTTTGTGCTTGCAGCACCGTTGGTACCGCAAGCATCCATAACATTGTGATGAAAGCAGCAACAATTCTCTTCATACTCTATCTATTGTTTTTCTGTTTAGCAATGGCAAAGGTATCGTCTTCTTTGATTATAGCAAAAAAATGATATTTCTGAGATATTATCGCCGCCATTTTAGGGTATTATTACTTTATTAAAAACAGGTCTTACTATAGTTCTATAGGGTTGAAGACGTTTTTCTTATTCATGAACTTCTTTATGTCCACATCATTTCCGTGTTCGTCTTTCATTGCTACGATCTTGGTGGAAAGACCTTCCAACATCATGCCTGGCGTAAACTTCTCCTTGGCTTTTCTAAGTCCCTCTTGGCTGATTTCTTCTCTTTTTCCCTTGCCAATGGTTATCGGTTCTGCAGTTTTGACAGTACTCATGCCTATAGCTGTAAATTCATATTCGCGGTTTTCATCGTATGCCTTCAGTATCAGACCTGGCAGTCCGCAAAGTTTCCAAGGACCTTCTTGCATCGGGATGTCTTCGGCATACCATGCGTACCAAGTTCTGCCCTTGAATTTTGTTTTGGTCAACAAGCAGTGGTATCCTATGATGTCGGCTGTGCTGTCGGCAACGAGTTGCCAGTTGGGTATCTCTATGTTTTCCGTGCACTTATAGTTTTCCATGCCCACGGATTCTATGTGGGTGGATTGCCCGGTGGCAGGATAGTTCTTGTAATAGGAGAAAGGAAAGCGTCCTCCCTTTGGAAGGTCGGAGAAGTCGAAGTTGCCTGTCTTGGTCCTCACTCTCATCAGCGAGTCTTTCAGTTGTTTCGTTCTGTCATAAAAGTAGGTTACCTTATTACCAATGTCGAGTCGCATCTCGCTTTCCGTATAGATGTATGGCTTGATGGATGGATTGTTTACCCATTTCCCCTCGTAGGTGATGCGATACTTGGTACTGTCAATGCTCTCGAAGTCACTGCCCTTCATTCCGTTAATGCTTACGGTAGTTCTTGTTTGGGCCGTTGCTGTTAGTTCTCCCATGAAGAGTATTGCTGCAATAGCTAAGATTATTTTCTTCATAATTATATTCTTTTATGTTAATCTGTATGCAAAAGTAATAAAAAAAGTCGCTCTGCAAAAAAACATGCGTTTTAACATCTATTTGACAGACGTGATAAGACAGGGAAGGAAAGCTTAAAAGCTACCGCTCGATTATTTCCAGATAGCATATCGAGGATAGCTGCTCAGCCCCTTTATCGCTCTATCGGATTGAACGGCTCGGCTTGCTTCGAGTGCAACAGGCGGTTGCCCTTGCCATCTTTGATGGTGATGTTGGCATATTTGCTGTCTTGCAGGAGGTAGCCAATGGGGTCGGCGCAATATTTCTTGTATATGGTGGTGAGCTGCTTGCGGTCGATGGGTTCGAAAGTCTTGCCTTTATAATATATAGGTGTGGTAGCATTGCCCTTCTTCATGGCTATGGCGGTAAAGCTATAGTCGCCGTCCTTGTCGTAAGCCTTGAGAATCAGACCGGGCAGACCTCCCAACTTCCATGGCCCATTGTCCAGGGGAATGTCTTCTGCATACCATGCTGTCCATGTTCTGCCCTTGAAAGCGGCCACGGCCTGATTGCAGGGATAACCACAGATGGTGTCGGTACTGTCGGTGGGTTGCCAATCGATGTTTTCGATAGGCTCTACGCACAGATATCGGTCGGCAGCAAAAAAGTCGAGATAGGCTGTCTTGCCTTGCTGGGGATAGTTCTTGTATAGTTTCCAGTTGATGGTACCAGAATTACCCGAGAAGTTGCTTTCTATACCTTTCTTCATGTTGCTGTAGATGAGCGAGTCTCTTTGGAAGATGGGGTAGCTGTAGAAGGCCGAATAGAGGTTGCCTATTTGCAGCAACATTTGCTCTGTAATGCGGTTAGTGTTGGTGCCTTGCTTTTTATGATGGTTGCCGTATACATAGCTGAGGTCGTAAATGACTTGATACTTCTCTTGGTCGATGGAATCGCCCATACCGATGGACGATTCGTCGAACACATTAACGCCTTGGGCTTGGAGCATACAGGCATGGACCAATGCCAACCAAGCGATGAATAATGCTTTTTTCATTGTCATGATGTTTTATAATGTTCTTTGCTGTTTGTCTGTATTCTAAATACAAAGGTAAGGTATTTAACTGATGAAGCCGCATAATAATGTTACTGAGATGTTATGATGGTGTGTCTGGTTCTATTATTATCTTATTACGTTCCTTGGCTTTTAGCGATTTTATCCGTACCTTTGCAACCATGAACAAGAACATAAATCTCAAAATCGTGTGGGCGTTGTGCGGAGTGGCCATCCTGCTGCTTTTCTGCACACAGGCATACTGGCTTTATAACCAGTATCAGTATAGTTTAGACAAGACGGTGGACCAGTTCAAGGAAGACTGCGACAAGACGTTTAGGGATGTGTTCAAGACATATAAGTTGCAGGCCGACAAAGGACATAAAAAGCACACGTTCAAAACCAAGATAGAAACCAAGTTTGATACGAAGAAGGTGCAGAAGGCTGTTACTACGCTCAGCTTTTGGGATAACAAAAAATATTTAGGCAAGGTGCAGAAAATAGGCATTACCTCTGATGATGCCTATGAGCTATACTCGCGCTATGCCGCCTTTAGGGAGCATAAGCTCACAGCCGCAACTTATCAGCCATACCTGGATAAAAAAGGGTATGGCAAGATAGAGGGCTTTAGGCAAGTAAAGTATCCAGACGTATTTCTTGATAGCCATTTTGAGGTGACGGGACAATGGACGAGAACCGTAACAGTTCGTTATCAGACCAATCCTATGTTTCGACAAGGCATTGCTTTCGAGGTGATGATGTCGCCTGTGCCAGTTCTGAGATCCATGCTCTGGCAGTTGATAGGTAGTTTGCTGCTCTTTGTGATATTGGTGGGATGCCTTTATTATCTCGTCAAGACCATCGTGGTGCAGAAGCGTATTGATGCCATTCGCCATGCTTTCCTCAAAAACATGATTTATGAGATGAAACAGCCTTCGAACAATAAAAATAGCGATGAATCCGCAATTTCTATCGGCTCCATCGCTTTTTATTATACCCAAAACGAACTGCGTTGTGCCCACGAACGTGTCATAGTCACCTCTCGACAAGCCGAAATATTAAGGATGTTGGCCACGCATCCTAACCAACTGGTGGAGCGAGAAAGCATCCTCAACGAGGTATGGGGCGATGACTCTTATTCCAATTCCTTGGCTCTGAATGTGCAGATAACCTATCTACGCCGAGCCCTCAGCTCGGATGCCTCAGTGAGTATCGAGGCGGTCATCAAGAAGGGATATATCTTGCGCACACCTACATTGCCTTGATTTGTTCCTTGGCTTTGCTCGTCAGCCGTGCTTTTTCCTTTCCCTCTTTCATTTTCGGTGCTTTCTGCAGGAAAATTCGAAGGTACAGGCGTGCCTTCAGATCGTCACCATCGGCTATATACATTTGTGCGGCATTGTAGTAGTTGAGTGGATTGTCGCTATCGTCGTATTCGATGCATTGGGCGAAAGCATGTCCCGCTTTTCCGAACTTTCCTTTATCGTAGTAGAGTTCTGCCAGTTGCTGGTTGATGTATAGTGCACGTTCTCGAGGGTAGGCAACTTCTATAGAACGGTTCAGATTCTGAATGGCTAACTCTCGATATTCTTCCTTTTTTGCTTCCTGATCAGCCTTGCAGGCGTCAGCCAGCTTCTTGTAGTCCATTCCCAAGAAGTATAGGCTGTTCATGGGTGGGTCGTCTTTTAGGTCTACAGCTCTTTTCAGATAAGGTAGTGCCAGTTGGAATTTCTCTGTGTTGTAGTAGCAAAGTCCTAACACAAAGTTTGATTCATAATTGTCGAATCCATCGGCTATAAGCTTCTTGTAATAGGGTATTGCCTGTTCGTATCTGAATTGCAGAAACAGCGAGTAGGCAAGCTCTTTATTGATGAGGATGTTGGTGGAATCCTGTTTCTCTACATACGATAAGGCGAAGGCCGAAACGTTTTCGGGCTCGTTGGAGTTGTTCCAGTGTGAAAGGAGTGTGGTAAACACCTCGCTGTCGTTGGGATACATTAGCCTGATGCGAAGTCCCCAGTTATCTATTGCGGATTTGTTGCCAAGGTTCAGATTAGTAAAGAAGAGCATTCTCATGTCCTCGTGGTTGAGGCTGTCTTTGGGTATATTGTCCATACAGGCGATGGCTTTCTTGTTGTCGCCGCGCATTCGGTAGCAAGAAGCCAACTTGCGTAATACAGGCAAGTCGCCAGGATGTGTGTTGAGATGTTGTTGATAAAACCCGATGGCATGCTGAGAGTCGTGCTCGGCCATGCAACTGTCGCCCTGGCTCACGAGTGCTGAACGTACAGGATTCTCGTTCTTGCCCTGCATTGTGAGGGCCAGAACGAGAATGTATGTTATTAATAATGTTTTTCTCATATTTTATTTATTAGCATTGGTTAGTGCTTCCTTCAGGGCTTCTATACCAGGGAAGCCAGTGTGCTGGTAGATTTTGTGTCCCTGTTTGTCGATGATTACGTAGGTAGGAATGGCATCAAAATTGTACTGCTTGCCCAACTCGGCGCTTTGGGGATTGCTGATACGAGTGTGAATGCCATGAATGTCGGGTATCATCTCGTTCCACTTGTCGATAGGCGAGGTGGCATCGGCAATGTATATGTAAACTATGTCTTTCATTTCTTCTTTGATAGGCTTGATGGATTTCATGGCAGCACGGCATGGCATGCACCATGTGTTCCAGAAGTCGATGAGGATGGTCTTGCCCTTGTAGGGAGCGATGAGGGTTTCGATAATCTTTCCGGCGGCCATCTTCTCGGGTATGTCGACGATGGAGAATGTGCCCTTGGCGGCAGCTTCTTCCCTCAACTTCTTCGAGGCTTCGGCATCGGCTTTCGCTTTTTGAGCTACTTGTTCATTCTTGGCCAGCAACAATTGTAATACGGGCTGGCAGGTAATCTCGGCTTTGGCGGCCTGGAGTTCTTCCTCGCTGAGCGGTGTGTTGGGGGCCGGCATGAAGGGATTGCTGCTGGTAAGTTTCTTGCCGTACTTGTCGGCCTTGATCAGGTTGTCGCTCAGCTCGTCATTGATAATGTGTATGCCGAGAGGCTTATTGTCCAGTTCGCAGTAATAGGGATAGTAACGCTGATTGACTGAGCGAAGGATGGACATTTTGGACAGTCCCTTAAAATAGGACGCCGAGTCGATGGGTGTTTCTAAGTTCTTTTGGGCTGTGCTGTCTTTGCTTATCATATTGCTCATGCTAAGGTATGTCTTGTAGCCCAAGAGGTGGCCTATGTAGTTGATGTCGAGTTGCACACGGGCATAAGTTTTGCAGGCTTTGCTCACCGCAGCCTTGTCGATGGCCTTCTTGTTGGCTTGATAAGTATCGACGATGAACTGCTTGTATTGCAGGGGTGTCATGCCTCTTATGTCATCGAAAAATGTTCGACCACTCGTCTCCAGATTGTCTTTGACGGTTTGCAACTCGGTGCAGAGGGCGGCATAGTCGCCATCAAATTTCACATTTGTAGAGTCGAGAGTGATGGTCAGCTTTCCTTCTGGAACCATGATGATGGGGATTGCTCGCTTGCCTATCTTCAGGTCTGCCTGGGTAGGCAGCACCAGATTTTCTGTGATGGCGAAGCCCTGTGTGCCATCGGCGTTCTTTCGCAGTTTGGTGTCGTAGGGACCGCCACTAAACGCTCCGTTGTATAAAATTATGCGCACGCGTTCCCTGGATCCAGGAGTGTAGTGGTCGAAGATGACATTTATTTGCGATGGACCGAAGTGGGGTGAAGTCGGTGGCAAAGTAATGGTGTTGTCCTTGGCCTGTGCGGTGAAACCGAATGAAAGAGCCAGGGCCAGAAACAAGAGATGGCGACAGATGGTCGTCTTGCAGTAGTTGAATTGTGTCATACGAAATGTTGTTTTATGTAATAATTTGCAGCTACAAAAATAAGTATAATCTTGCAATCTTGCAAACGAATATTACAACAATGAGTGTTAGTATGTCTTGGTTATCAGGTGCTTAAACGTGATGTGTAACCATACAATTCTCTTTTTTGTAATCGACTTACACTTCACGGCTTATCACAGCCTCGAAGGAATCTACCTCGCAGTCACTCTTGATGCGCGACTTTCTTACTCTTATATTAGCCATCGAATATTGCATGATTTGCATCACCTCCTCGTCAGTTTTACCCATGTGGTAGAGTATGCAGAAGAGGCAATGTGATGGATTCAGATCATAGCAGGCAAGCCGTTTGCTGTATTTTTCGTCTATCATCCTGTAGCTGGCAAGTAGCTGCAGGATTCCCTGTTTGCCGATTTGACTGATGTTCTTGTTCTGTACTGCTTGCGAGTAGTATATGAGTCCCTGACTTATATCGGTCAGTTCGCCGATTTGTGTCTTGTACAATTCTATATCCTTGTCACGTCTTTTCAGTTTGCGTACTTGTGTGGTGATGTCATGATTCAGTTGCTCGCATCGTTCTGCAAGTGTTGCGTTCTCTACGTCTTTTAGCTGATGTAGTGAACTTTGTAGAGCGGCAATGGTGCTTTGGGCTTTTCGTATGCGTGAAAAAGAAAGGTATGTCATTGTCAGCAATATGGCAAGCACGATGATGATGGCTACAAGAATCCAGTTCTTCGCTTGCGCATATCGGTAGTTGCTGTAACCTCCTTCATACATTAGTTTCACCTTTTGTTCCTTGTCTGCATTGCCTTGTCTTTCAATGAAGGGTTCTGACTGATGTATTAGTTTGACGATGTTGTCGGCAGTCGTTGTGTCACCCAGGTGTAAGTACACAAAGTAAAACGGTATGAGATATTCATACGAACCCAGGTACATGTAATTGGATAATTCCTCTATTTCCGGTTTATGGGCATTGAGAAATTTCTCTCCTTTGGGTGTCTTGCCGTATCTCCATAGAAAACGATACAGATCCACTGCAGTTTTGTGTTTTATACCACCATAGTTATCTGCCAGATTGATGTAATCCATGATGACGGAGTCGGGAGTGTTTCCTTGTTCTATCAGTTTTTGAAAATAATAGTTGTACATAGGCCCTAATGTACTGTCCTTGTTCTCGGGAATGGAGTAAGCGATGTCGAAAGCTTCTTCTGCCAACTGACGGTCTTGATTGTTCACGGCACGGTAGAGCGTCGCCCAGGCACGATGGGATATGTTGTGGCTTTGTCGTGCCTCGTCCTCGAGTTTTACGGTGTAGGAGTTGTCGTGAGTGATGCGGCACATCAGGTCGTAGAGGTCGAGCTTCTCTTTTTGACGCATGATGGAACTATATCTGCAGGCTTGCTTCAGTATTTGCAGCGTTTGTGTTGTGTCGTGAGTTGTGTTGAAAGTCATGGCGCCCTTATAATATAATGCACGCGCAAGCATAGGCTCATTGTTTTCTTTGGTAAAGATCTGTATGGCATCCTCAATGTCGGAATCTCGGCGCAATATATATACGCCTAAGATTTGGTATCTTATCTTGCAAGCCAGTAGTTTGTAGTACCCTTTGTTGTCGTTGCTGTCGGTTCTTTCCAAATATACCTTGGCTTGGGCGGGATAATAGTCAGCCATATCGTCTATTTCTTCGAACGACAGGCGATAGTGCGATGGAGTACAGCCGACAACGAAGGTCAGCAACAGGGAAAATAGAAATAATATGACCGTTTTCTTCATTCTGCCTGCAAAGGTAAACATTCTTTCTGAAAATCATATACAGATAGAGAAGAAATTTGTGCTGTGATTATCAGTTATATTGGATGTAACAGTTCTTTTTAAAACCGCCCAACAGCTGATATGCGGTCGCTCTTCAACTGTTGTTCGCTTGTCTTTCAGTTGTTGTCCGGTTTTTAAATGGCAATTCTTATTGATTATCTTTGTTAATCAAGTTGACGACCACTTTTACCATTACATCTTTTTCCTCAGTTCTGCTTTCTGCAATCATCAGAGTCAGTGCAACGAGTGTGTTGTCGGCAATTCTCTTATGTCCATTTTCTGCATACAGAATGCCATTCTTCTCCATAAACCAAAGAAA